>Ga0065711_1047679_pt1 | contig 12196 bp, 7 predicted proteins | sample Hoacrofraction12_FD_59098 | JGI IMG/M metagenome (GOLD analysis project Ga0065711, IMG submission 59098) | Hoatzin crop microbial communities from Cojedes, Venezuela - Epithelial fraction 12 v2 (version 2) | ecosystem: Host-associated > Birds > Digestive system > Esophagus > Crop | place... | reverse complement strand
TCTGCCTCTTTCTTTCCATTCTCCTCCGCACGCCGGCGGGGGGAGGGGCGGCCGCGTGGCGCTTTTGTTGCCGGTGGCAGCCGAAACCAAAACACTTTGAAAGAGTTGCAGTAGGGCCAGAAGCAGAAGTGGGGTCCAGCCAAGATCATCACACTTCAGCTGTACATGCAGGTAAGAAACAAGCTCAGTGGTATGCCTGGATTGCCACAGCAGTCACATGCCCTCAGTGTTCCTAGATGTTGGTGTAATAACTGGACAAGGCTCTGGCTCTGGGACAGAGGGGAGCTTTTTCTGATCCCGTTCTTGTTGCACAGCCTTAGATGGGCAGAGTTTTTTTGCTTTTTATCTACTAAAATGATAAACTGCTTCAAGACTGTCTCTGACTCTTGTATCTAGCACAGTAAAGATATAGAAAAATACTTTCTGCTCTTACATCAATGCTCAATACAGTTTTTGCAGGTGCTGAAGTGCAGTTGTATAGACACAAGAGTACTGCTGCTGTGCAAAGACCAACACCTTAGTCAGTTTGAAATAAAACACAAGCAAACTCTACAACACTGTAGTATCTGCATTTGAGGAGTCAAAATTTCTGGACACCCTTGTTCTGAATCCGAAAAGCATGCAGAAACGTGTCCTAATTTTAGGATTTTTTCCACCCCCATACTGTTTCTCAGTTTCTCTGCTCCTTCTCAAATACTTCCCATCAGTCCATCTTGTTCCCACCCTTCTCATCTGTGACTTATTTCCCTCTACAGCGTGAGAGGACACAATAGTGTTTGCACTAGCTTTCAGCACTTGGACCCAGAACTTGTCTTAGCTAAGTGAAGCCCAGAACTGCATGTCAGTGAAAAAAATAGCTGCATTATCCTATACAGATGGACTGTATCTGGGAACTTGCTGTGATGGTCTATGAAGCTTCTACTGGACAGGGAAACTGTGAGTTGGTACATAAAGCTTAGGACATGGGTGAACTTAATTTTTCATGAACGTTGGAGGGACACATTCCAGCATCAAGGCTATTCCTAGGCCAAATCTTAAATCCTTAGCCTTATGTGTGAGTACTGAAATCTTTCACATCTTGACAACTTCTCCCATCTTAGTAAAACTCATCCAGGGAATGAGTCTAAGAGTGAAAAACACAGATCTATTCTGGGCTGAAGTATATAGGAAAAAAAGTCTATCATGAGGCAAATATGCCTTCATTTGCAGCTCAAATACATGGTGGTGTCTCTACAAGGAGATGTGTCAGGTTGCCTCTGTAGTAGTGTAGTCGCCAACTTGGCCCACCTTGAAAGAAGGTCTTCGACTGGGGCATGGGAGGTGTGGTTTGGTTCTCAGCTCTGTAGTAAACTTTCTTGTGTAGATCATGTGTAGCCAGAGTGGTTTTAGAAGATTGGTGAAGTTAAGTGCTTTTATATATATAAAATAATAGACAAACATACTAACAAATTAATAATATTTAGTTATTTTAATAAATATTAAAATAAAAATTAATATCATAAACTCCCCCTCCCCCTCAAGCACTAACCAACCATTCATTTGGCTGAGAATCCCAATTGACTTATCTACCCCTTCGGGAGCCTAAACCCTGTTAGCGTACTTAGTACTTGTCCTTTATAGTACCCTCCTTCTACATAGAGGTCTCTGGGGAAGCTGTCACTTGTGCCAGAGCTGTCACAATGGGGTGTAGTGCTCTGATTCTAATATAGGCAGTGACATACATCAAGACAATATGGAAAACTTACTGCTGTGATGATACAGTAAAATGTAATGCAGTCACTGAAGCCCATCCAGCGCTGGTAGTCAGGATATTCTCCCTTCCTCAGGAAGTACTGATGCCCTATGTAGTTGGGATGTTCACAGAACATCCAGCAGCCAGTTTCCACCTTGACAGAGTTGCAGTGTTTGAGGTGGGCACACAGTCTGGCTGGTCTGTGGTGGCCTCACAGGAGCAGCCCTCAAAGTCTCTGTCCTCAAAGAAAGTGAGCTGCAATAAATCAAAAGTAAGCCCAGTCACACTGGAAAGTATTTGAAGGCTGGCTTTGTTTTGCTTAGATTGTACAAAACAATCTAAAGACTGGGTCCATAGGGACATTTCTACCAGACCCAAAGACTAGCAGAGCCCTTCAGTCTGTTTCCTGTAGGATGCACAGACACTTACTGGTGTCTTCATTTCTCCAGTACTACAAATGACAGATGGATGTCTCTTTGGGACTCTGGGAAGTAGGGGGCAACTTTTGTCATGATTTAATGCTGGAAATAGCCTGTCAGCACCTTCACGACAAGTTTTTGGGAGCATTTGGAGAAAGTGAGACCCAGTTTGCTCTTTGACTAAAAGCTCCGTGGATGACTTCTGTGTATCACACAGTCATTCAGCTTTGTGCCTTTCTCATGCACCCAGTCCTGGGCTCCTAGAAATCTTCTGCAATGTAGAATACAGACAAAGGAAGGAATAATTCTCCTACATCTGAACTGTGCTGAAGCTTTCACCTCTCCTAATGATACAGGAACAAAACAAGACTGTTGTGTCTAACCTGAGTTAATAATTGAGCACTCTAGGTGATGCTGGGCAGCTGTATCTTAGCAGCAGTAAAATCAAGTTAGAGATACTTAAATTCAGTGGCGTTGTTTGGTGATATTTATTGCATTTGTTTGGAATAGAGTACTTCAACCTTATTTTCCTGCACATCTGCAGAAGTCCAAGAATACATAAACTTTAGGTCTCTTTCAGCAGCTGACAAACTTAAAGGGAAACTAGCCAGACAGAAAAATAAAAACAAAAGATTTTTGTGTGTAAATGTTTCAGCATTTGAAAGCTTCCAAGTACACTATAGGCTTTCTTTAGGAATCTTCTCAAAGAGCTAGATAATAAAACAACCACTTGAGGTTTCCCCACTGCTAATGTGTTGGTAGACCAACAAATTATGTTTGCAAACATGCTTGCCCACAAGGAGCTATGCATGTGCAGGGTTGTTTGTCAGTGCTCCGTTCACTCAGCTGTTCTTGCCTTTGCCATTTTTGCCAGGGCTTAGCTGTGAGCCCTCAGCATGCAGGAGGAGTCAGCAGTCCTTTATATAGAATGCACAGTGCTGCATCCACAGAAATGGGATAAAAGAGAATTTTTTGCTCAGTAAAGAGAACGAATATTTTTTTCCCTCCCTCTCTCCATTGCCATTCTCTAAACAAAAGGCAATAGCAGTAGTTTGTGGGGTACCAACTTTATTGTTACTATCGGGAAGCAGAGGATCAGAGTAAAGGGTAGATCAAGAAATATTTCTGTTATTTTCCTGAGGGAATATGTGCAAGCAAATGTGCTGGAAATACTGCAGCAGAATTGTTTCATGTCACTTTATTTTTAATTTCTCTCTATTCCCCAATTATGTGAGACAAAAGGTTTTTTAAGGCATATGGATTCCCAGTGATGATACTGTAAAACAGTTTTCACAGTATGTCAATAAAACTGTGATGATTTTCAAGAGCCTTCAGACCAGGAATTTCTGCCTGTTTCCTATAACAGCAAGAGTGTGTGTATGAGAGAGAAAAATGATGTAATCAAAATGTGTGGTAATGGATGTTTAAATCCATTAAGGCTTCACTGCTGAAATTCTGTATTAATATAATAAAGAAACTAGAAGCTGCAGGATGGATAGCACTTGTTCAAGGCAGAGCACAGCCTTTTTAAAGCTGCACAGAGAAACGTTTCACTTGAGAGATGTACAGATTTTTGGAGCTCAGATGTGAGTCACTGAGGCAAAATGCAACAGCACAGTAATTTCTTCAGCTGAAGAAACTTTAATTGCAGTTGAATTTCAAAAAAGCTATGATGTTTAGGAAGAACATTGTGGTAAGTTTTCAGTCTCATGTGATTAATTGCAAAGATGCTCAGGACTGTGTTCACTCTGTGCCCTTGTTTGATAGGTGTAGTGCAATTCTCAGTCCATCGATACACTGCAGTTTCTTCAGAAGTCTGGGCAACAGGCTGCCTCAAAGTCAGAGCCGTTTGCTGCTTTGAATTTATTGGCTGAAGCTGATGTACTCTGGGGCTATTTAGGTACAGTTATTCTGCTGCTGATCAATTTTGGGTTCTAGCAGGAGCTTTTTTCCTCAGCTTATGTCTCATTTGAGTAATGGGAGGTAACCTGAGTAAAAGTTTTGTGCTACCAGTGCTACATCAGGCATTTTAAGTATTTTCCATTCAGTCTAGTAATTACAAGGCCTAAGCACAAACAAAGGTTAAAATATCAAGGAAGTGTTATCTATTTGAAATAAAAAAAAAAATAAATCCAAGACTGTTTTTCAAAGGAAAAAGATAAACAGCACAGGTTTGATTTATTCTTCTGGAGTTTTAAATATTTCTCTGTAACTATTTTTTCTTTCCCTCAGGGGCCATTCCTTCTCTCCTGCTTACCTTCCTTTTCTTTCCTTCCACACTCACCTTTGAATTACCATTCACAAAATCCTATCACGTGCAAAGCCACATTTTCGTACTTTCTGCTCATACTGCGTGGAGCAACAGTGAATTTTTTTGGCTCACTGGCTTCTTGTTCAACCAAAGCTGTACACGTTTATGCTTTCTTGCGTCTTTCATGTGTCTTTCACTGTGAGCCTTGTATGGTGATTTCATGGAGCTACAAAACTTCAGGGGCAAATATTTAGCTGGCCTGTTTTCACACAGCTCTAGTTGTGCTTCTAATGGGTGTTGTAAATGATATCACTCCGTCAGCCTCTCTCTTGGAGGTGGTTCCTCAGCCAGGAAATTGTAGCCTTTAACACTGAAGGCAGACCGAGGAAAGAGTGTGAATTTAAGTCTAGCAGTTGCTTCTGAATACCTCCATGCTTTCTTTGGATCAAAAATAACTTCTTCCTGATGGTTAATACTAAGCAAATTGAATTCACTTACAGGAGCAACTTGTATGTGCAGGCCTGTGCTTGCATTTCTCGAAGACCTTTGACAGGCTCAGAAGTGTTACACTTTTTTTGTTCTGTGGTCATGCTTGCTTTGTGGAGCCAGCTTGTCTGTTGGGTCCTGTGTGGTCCTTCATAGTTTAATACCGTGGGCACTGGGCTTGGTGATGAAGTTAGGAACTTGAGAGATCATAGTAGGGGCAGTGATATGTGAATTCCTTATTGTAGCTACAAATGTAGAGCAGCCGTCATGGGTCAGACTGGCGGTCCAGCTAGTCAAGTTACTTGGCAGCAACTGCAATGATGAGTGGGTACCGAGGGAAGGACAGCTATGAAGCAAATACATATGATACTTCGTTCAGACTTCAAGACCTCAAGTAATTTTAGCTCAAGAGGTTTCCTCAGCAGGAGGTTACTTTTTTCTGGTTAATAATGCTCTGTGGATTTGTCTTCCAAGTACTCATCCAGCTTCTTGAATCCTGTAGATGTTCCCCTCCCAGGACCCTATGCCACAGATGGCTGTGCACTGCAGGAAGGACTGTGGGTTGGTCTTAAACTCTGGAGCCAAAATATCTTCTTAGCCAAATGGTATCCATGATCTGAGGAGTCTGGTTATTCACATCTGTTCCAACTGCCCTCAACTAGTATGCTGTTATGACAGCTGCTCTTACATGGAGATTGACTGCTTTTGTACCCCACAAAAACTCATGTGTAGGGATAATCTGAAAATAGCAGTGAGTGTTTGTGTAGAGAAACATACCCTGCATGCCAGCAACTGTAGTGCCTGCTACCAACCATAAAACAAGCTACAGGAACCTAGAAGACTTGCTAGCAAAAACCTGGATGCTCTCTGTGAATTCTCAGTGCTCCTCTCCTCCAGCACCCTTGATCTTAATGTCTGGTTGAGATTCTCTGAGCATTTGCGAACAAAAGCAAATAAAACCTCTCAGTGCTCCTTGAAAACTAGGAATTGCCACCATTCCTGTCTCAGATGGAGAAATTTGGAGAGGATTAGCCACCCCCAATCTCTAGGGCACAGCACAGTCAAGAATCCAGATGTCCTAACTGTAGCTCTGATCACCGAATAGTGCATTTCTATTCATTCTTGCCTTTGACCAAAGGAATGCCAGCACGTAACATACACATCACTACATAGCCATATTTCTCAATTGCACTAATTGAATTAGATACTTTGTTGGAGTGTGTAGGCATATGTTAATTGCTGTCTGAGGAGCTGGTCTGTTTTTTCTTTATTTTATGCTTGGTGAAGGCAAATGAAATATTTTTGTTCCCTGTTCTAAGCAGGTAAGTAGATACTATGCTTGAACTGCTGTGTTATTTTGCAAACATGGGTTAGCACGCTCAACTAAGTATGCTAACACCCCTATTACTTACACTGTGCCCTTCCTATAAATGCACAGTATTAGGCATTTGTGAACAAGACGAAACATGCTTTTTCACGCCTCTGCCTCAGGAGCCGAGTTCTTCATGCTCCATTTCTCTCTGGCTGAAGCATGGTGTTCTTATTTACACCAGCCATTTTCTGCAGCTGAGCAGCCTGCTTTGTGCAGTAAAGGACAGGCAGGAGGGCAGAGATATTGTCCCATGTACAAAAGGAAGGATGACAAGGGCAAAGAATAGTTCTATTCCTCTCTAGTGTTGTCAGGGAAAGGCTGGTGAGGATCACTAACAGGCTATTACTGATGAGTCATGTGAGGGTGAAATAATCACTAAATGAGGTCTCTGACATTAGCGAGTGGAGATGTGAGTTTTAAGCACTCTACCTCACTGCTGTAGAAGTTGCTTGGTTTTATTCAAGGACTCCGTTATCAGAATGTTTACTAGGCAAAACACAATCAAAGCCTACCATTTAAAGCCCAGATGAAATGGCTTAAAATTAAGCATACACTAGATAAGGTTGCAGAGTGTCCTAGTAGTTCTGTGCTCTCTGTACTGCTTTCTCTTTCCAAAAGTCTCCAGCACCTTGCTGAAGGGCAGTAGTATATTTGCCTAACTGTGCCTGAAAAAAAAAATCTAGACTACACTACCTAAATGAGCAGAGGTATGTTAAGGTGTGAGATGCTTTAACTGTGTTTTGTTGTATTTTATTACGACTCTCATTCCTTATTGCACAGGATTCAGTGGTGATGAGTAGGTATATGCATAGTTACTTGAATGACAATTTGTAGGCATATGCATAATTGCTTGAATGATAATTAATGCTGCAATAGACTTTTTCCAGCACAATAAGATATTGTCCTGTTTCTAATCCATGCTGGTATACTTATTTAATTCCTTTTGCATGCAGAATAACCTTGCAATTGAGGGATTTGTCTCAATCTCCTGCTGCAGCACATCAGTGCAGCTCTGAAGTTAGAGGCAGGGTGATTGACACCAACTAAATATCTAGTTCATGAAGTACAAGTTAGCTAAAACGTGCTGTATAAAGGTGGTGTGATTTAAGGATCTGGAAATGTTCCTTCTGGACGAATCAGCTGGGAGAAGACTGCTAGACTGGTGGTAGCATGGAGCAGCTTGTTTGTGTGAAGAATTTGATGCCAAAAACAGCATTCACTTTATTCTAAGATCCTCTGCATCTTTCTGTCCTTTTCCTCCTCAATCAGTACTTCACTGGATGTAACTGTTAGTGGGATTTACTCTTCTATTCCACAGTACCTCATAATTTAAGTAACTGTTAAACATCTAGCTGCATATTGTTAACCTTGTTAAGTATAAAGCTGGAATCTATTCCTAGATCAAAACTTGTAAAACTGAGGAAAACTTAGATGAAAGAATCAGGCCTTTCCATTAATAGCTATATCCACTGAAGTCATGACTGAGGAGCTTTACACTTACCAGTGTTAGGAATATGCAGTTGGACCTGTAACAGTTACTTAAATTATCATGTTACTATGGAACAGCTGGATAATTGTGAATTTTTTTTAAAGTATTCCCGCTCTCCCTCTAAAAAGTGAGAGAAGTCAGATTTCTCTCTGGACTGCACGTCTTTAATTTGCTTGCAGTACTGAAGGAAGATTTGTTTGAACAAGGATTTTGGAATGCATTCACTGTTTATTTAGTGTGGGAGCAATAACTCAGTGTAAGTCATCCAGTCTCTGCAAAGAGACAATTTTGGTATTTGCTGCACCCCAGTCAAGGAATCTTCTGTGTTCTCTGGGTTTCAGTAAGTACTGTCGGCCTCTGAAGCTGGGCATTTCATACAAGATCCAAGAACCACCTGAAACATTGAGGGAGCAGATGTCAGGGAGATGGATGTAGCCTGGACTGATGGGCAAACATCAGTGTGCTCCAACATTTGGCCTTGGAGCTCCTCTTTTTCGTGGAGCTGAATCTTGTGGGAAACTGAATTGTGCAGTGGCAAACACAGCAAAAATACAGGAAAGACAGAGATTTAGCTGATGCTGACGTTACTAAACAAGACAGACATACAGAAAAAAGGCAACTTTCCCAGCTACTCTGGATTTCTGAGACATTGCGTTCTATTCTGGAGATTGGATTGCGAAGAGATTCACTCTTTTGAAGCCAATAGAGGAGGCTTAATGCTTACCCACATGGAGGAGCTCAGGATGCTCCAGCTGCCAGCAAGTGGATATGATCACATGTGTGGTAGGAAGTAAATGGAGGATGCTTTATGATTTGAAGAAATGGGATTTGTAAGGACTGCTTATTGTGACAACAGATGAAAATGTATTCATGTGACTTTGAGATGATCTGTGGTGCTTACTCGTGACCAGGCGGGAATAACGTGGCCTTTTTTTCGAATTATGCTATTAAAAGACATTTACCGTATTACTCCATATGTTGCCATTATACACTGGTGTTCAGGCAATTGCCATGTGGCAAACTGCTGAGCTATGTGGAGCACTGGCATGCGAGTGTTCCTGCTTTTATGGCTTATACTATATAGTATATCTTACTAACCAGTGGAGTACTTTAGCAGTATTAATTCTTTGCCTGGTTTTAACCAACACAGCCTGTATGTTAGGAAAGCCATACCCATTGCAAATCTGATTTAATATGTTCTTGTGTCATTGAATCATAACATAGTATGCTCATGAGCAAGTTGTATACACAGGCCACAGCAGAACTTTGTATCAGCTGTCACTATATGCTTAAAGGATGAACTACACCCAGTTTCTTAAACTGTGGTACACTGCCAAGCAGAACTCACTTGCAGGATTACATGGCAAGACCTGATGGAGTCACAGAGACTGAACCACTTTTGGAAGTCAGGATAGTCTCCCCTTTTTAAAAAGTACCGGTGATCTGAGTAATTGGGATTCTCGTAAATCATCCAGCTGCCTTTTTCTGCCTGGATGGAATTGCATTGTTCACATAGGACCACGGGTTAAGGTGATCACTGCTACATTCGTAGCAGTGACCCCAGAAGCTCTTGTCTTCATAAAAAAATTATCTGCAATGTAAACCATTGCAAAGACTCTTAGTCCATCCCAGTGCCTGTGTCAGAGCAGAATACTGGTATACTGGGGCTTCCACTTACCTTTGCAGTTTTGGCAGTTTGCTGAGGCGAAAGCTGAGAACTGTGAGCAAACACCGTGGTTGCTTTTATATACCATAGACCTAATGCTGCATCTGCAAAAAGTAACACAAAAGAGCCCATTCTAAACTGTTGGGAGATCTCATGTTTTGCCTTTTTATTGTAGTTACGACATTTATTATGACATTTGATGCATTTACCATGTGGGACTTATTTTTCTGGGTTCTGGACGTCATCTGCTGATGCTTTGTGCAAGTGAAGTATTGTGTAACTGTGGAGTGGACTACACTTTCAGCAGGTACCAACTGTTTCATGCAGTGCACCTGACCCAATGGAGGATGTATGTATAAGCATGGTTGTTTACAGAACCTCTTTTGCCTGAAAGCTATCGAACTCTGCGGGCCTGAGCATTTTCTGGTGTGGGTCTGTTTCTCTCCTTCTCCAGTCTGTGTCGATTACCTTTTGCCTAATTTTATCCCATGGTAATCTTTCCTTTTGTGAGAGCAGATGAACTTTGCTTCAATATTTCAATACTTTGTCACCTACTTTATCCTGGAAACAGGAAAATTCTCCGTATCACATGGTGGTGTTAACTTTTGCCTACTAATCCCTTCTATTGTGCACAGGTTTTAACACAGACTTGTTAGGAGGAAATAGTGATTAAAAGTTTCAGTCCCTTCCTGGTGTGTGGTTAACTGCTACATCCCTGAAGACTAAAAAGATTGAAATCAAGTGGTTCTTATTAGATGGTTATCAGTGTGTCTGGCTAACATTGTAAAACTGTTTGGGTCAATTGGTTCCATTTTTTCCCTCTGAGAGCCTGCTTTAAAAATTCAAAGGGAGCACACTGCATTAAACTCAAGTTGCTCTCTGTCTGGAACCATGAAGGATTGGTGTTTAATGCTAGAGCGGAGTGCTTTAACACTAAAGCACAGCTAGTAGGTTACAGAAAACTGTATTCCTCCGTTTCAGAACTTTTCCTGTGTCGTTTTTTTCTTGTTTGGTGCAGGGCTGGAACAAACCTTGACTTGTTCAATTCTGATTATCATTTTCTTGCACCTAAGTCTTAGACTCTTAGAAACAAACTGCTTCATGGAATATGCAAAGCTGGTTATACAAATGTCTTATATCACCAGTAGGTGAGGCTCCAGATGAAAAGAAACTACTGCACTCCAAATCAAGATTTATAATCTCATGTATTTGGGGAAACTCATTCAAGCATGTAAAGGCCTTGTCAAGATGATTCATCAGTTAACTTGACACGCAGATAAACAACTTCGTTGATCTGATTTATTTAAAAGGGCTCTATTTGCAACTACATAGTCTCCACCTCCTGTGGAACAAATGTTTGTGGCTGTAAGCAGGGAGAGAAGGGCACAGCCTGAGAGACTTAGCAGTGCACAGCTTTGCTTAGAAGGTTTCAGGCCAAAGAAAAGGGCTTTCAGTGCTGTAGAAAGAAAGGAAAGCGAAAGACAAGAGTGACTTCTGGAGAAACGGATAGGGGGAATATGAAACTTCCAGGTTCACATCCTTCCGTTACAAACCACTTCACTGATATTGTTTTTAACTGTATCCTTATTAAATGACAGGGGCTAATGTGCACTCACCGTTTCCAAAGAGGTTAGATACCCTCCTGTCCTCTTCAGTATATTCAGCCTTATTCTTACAAGCTTTCCGGGTTACGTCAGACTACCTGCCTTCATCCTGTTGGATTTCCTTGTCATGATGTTTGCTTGACTATTGTACTTGTTTGATACATTGTTGCTATTACTGTAATTACACTGTTCAGGGCTTGATTTTTGTCTGCTGGCTGGCTGAGTTGCTGACCTGGACTCAGTGGAACTTGCCACAGGCAGTGTCAGCATGCAAGAAATAATACAGAAAGTTAGTGCAAAGTTGTCACAGTGCTTTAATGTCACATCTGACTATTTCAAAGTGTAATCCCATGTGTACAGAATCATAGAAGCATTTAGGTTGGAAAAGACCTTTAAGATCAAGTCCAACCATATGGCAAACTGGTGGGTAGATCTTTGGGATGATGAGTGATGTAGAGAAATAGTTATTGCTGCATGGACTGCACACGAGTTCATTGAACAATGGATGTTGATGCATGAAGGGCCATGAAGTCTGGCCCTGGATGTCTCTGGCAACCACACCACATACTTGCTTCACATAAATGGACTATGTGTTTAGCACTGTCCGTGGGAATACCTGTGTGCGAGTACCTGGCAGATCACGTCCGTAACAGCACCTGACCTGGTGACAGTCTGTGTGGTATTTTGCAGTTGGTGTTCTCTCTGACTCTGTTTTGCTGCAGACAAAGTCCTTTTTGGAGCCACACTGGGCTAGTTCCTGTTCTGAGTACCTCTAAGCATTCCTAGATATAGAAAATGCAGCAGAGATGCTTGATCTTTCCACCATGACTCCCCTCGTGGAGACAGCATCCTTTACATTGTTTTAGAGAGATTGAGTAGAACTGAATGTCTCATTGCTTTGACTCTGGTATTTGCTTTTGCTGCTGGCTGCGTCTTGAAGATATATAGTCAGAGAATCACAGAATCACAGAATGGTAGGGGTTGGAAGGGACCTCTGTGGGTCATCTAGTCCAACCCAACTGCCAAAGCAGGGTCACCTAGAGCAGGCTGCACAGGACCTTGTCAGGTGGGTCTTGAATATCTCCAGAGAAGGAGACTCCACAACCTCCCTGGGCAGCCTGTTCCAGTGCTCCATCACCCTCAGAGGGAGGAAGTTCTTCCTCATGTTCAGAGGGAA
>Ga0065711_1047680_pt1 | contig 12197 bp, 9 predicted proteins | sample Hoacrofraction12_FD_59098 | JGI IMG/M metagenome (GOLD analysis project Ga0065711, IMG submission 59098) | Hoatzin crop microbial communities from Cojedes, Venezuela - Epithelial fraction 12 v2 (version 2) | ecosystem: Host-associated > Birds > Digestive system > Esophagus > Crop | place... | reverse complement strand
GCGGGGGGAAAGATTAGGGGGGGAGGGGGAATGAAATTCTCTTTGTCACTACCAAGAGAAGCAAAATCAGTCTGTGGAAGCATTTCTTTGATTTTCTTCCTCTTTCAGAAAGCTGCATCTCCTGAAAGATTCATGCTAAATACCCCATTTGCAGAAAGCTTTGGCTTTGAAACTTGCTGACATTATTCCCAAGGTGAGGATACTGCTGTTGCCACTGGGGTGGACTCTGGGCTCAGTCCAAGCCAACTGGATAAGCATGAACCAGAATATCATAAGGAAGATATCTGCTGCATTATCTGTCTGCTTGCATTTTTCTCCTGTTCTCAATGACTGTGCATTCAGACACTCCAACCCCAGCTGGACTGCTCTCAAACGCAGTATTTAAATATGTCCCATTTGTACATGGCTGATGTCACCCAAACTGTTAAGTGAATGCTGAGGCACGACACGCCCTCTTATACGAGAAGTAGAAAATCTGCAGTGACTAGATGCTGTCTAAAATATATTGATTTGTAAATCTTAACCATGTCTATCTTGCGAGTTAGTGAATGACTGAATTCTCCTTAAAACAGGCAATAACCTAGAAAAGGAACATACCTGGTTTGACAGGGTTCAGTGGCAGCTGTGGCCTCACAGTATAGGAATTTTCAGAAAAGCAGATAACTCACTACTTTGACTGAGAAGAGGCAGATGAATACCACTGAAAATCCATGGACCTGCTATTGCTCTCTAGTGTGTTCCTAACACAAGAGGCTTTAAGCAACACCTGTAACAGAGCTGTCCCAGCTCCCCAGCCACAAAACATACTTGGTCCCTGTACTGTTTCTGGGAATCTAGTGAGCAGCAGCTCTACATAACAATGTGGGAGAAAAACGTAAGTAATATTTCTGTTTGAACATAAACTTGGGCCAGTTATTGAGAAGAAATCACAAATATTGCTTAAAAAAGATAGTGTGATTAACTTCATTTTCAAATCCAGGTTCTGAAGAGCAAATTTCATCTGAACCCTGGAAAGAACGTGATGGGCAAAGCAGTCACACAAGTAAGCAAGCAGCTACTCAGGCTGCAAAGAGATTGTGGTTTCTTTACCTTGATAGAAGTCATGCACTTGGTTTCAACTGGGAAAAATGGCAGCTCTTCACTCTTCTCCAATGTTTTATAAATTTTCCTAAAATTGATCAAGTCATCAGGGCCAATCAGCAACAGGCTAAGGCCTTCATTGGCAGCTCGGGCTGTTCTGCCGCTTCTGTGTACGTACAACTCAGAAGTACGAGGGACCTGCAAATATTCAGAAAAACCATGAAGATGGCCATGGAAAGCTAGCAGCAGCCTGTCATGCTTTTGCCAAGAGGCTACCAGAGAATATTATTTTTTAGATACACATAGTACACTGCATGTAACACAGCTGAAGGTAAACTAAAAAAGTCTAGAGACACTTTCTTGTTCTCTGATCCAGTATTCTTCCTTGCATAATATTTTGTGAGTCTCTCCTAACTTCTGACCCGCTGTCACTTCCTTTGCAAAGCAGGAAAAAATTGTATGTGTCCTCAGAAAAGAGTTACAGGGCTGAGCCTTTTGACACCTCTGGGTATCAAAGTTAAGCAAAAAGCAAGGAGAATCACAGAATGGTGACAGGGACACCTTCCACTAGACCAGGTTGCTCAAAGCCCCATCCAACCTGGCCTGGAGCACTGCCAGGGAGACGGCATCCACAGCTTCCTTGGGCAATCTGTTCAAGTGCCTCACAACCCTCATAGGGAAGAATTTCTTTCTTATATCTAAACTTACCCTCTTTCAGTTTAAAGCCATCACCCCTGGAGCCTTCTCCTCTCTAGGCTGAACAACCCCAACTCTCTCAGCCTTTCCTCACAGGAGAGGTGTTCCAGCCCTCTAAGCATTTTTGTGGCCTCCTCTGGACCTGCTCCAACAGGTCCATCCCCTTCTTGTGCTGCGGGTTCCAGAGCTGGATGCAGGACTCCAGGTGAGGTCTCACCAGAGCGGAACAGAGGGGCAGAATCCCCTCCCTTGACCTGCTGGCCACGCTGCTTTTGATGTGGCCCAGGATACGGCTGGCCTTCTGGGCTATGAGCACACATTGCCAAGTCATATTGAGCTTCTCATCAGCCAACACCCTCAAGTCCTTCTCCTCAGGGCTGATCTCAATCCATTCTCCACCCAGCCTGTATTTGTGCTTGGGATTGCCCCTATACATGTGCAGGACCCTGCATTTGGCTTTGCTGAACCTCATGAGGTTCACAGGGGCCCATCACTCAAGCCTGTCAAGGTCCCTCTGGATAGCATCCCTTTTCTCCAGTATGTTGACCGCACCACACAGCTTGGTGTCATCAGCAAACTTGCTGAGGGTGCACTCCATCCCACTGTCCATGCCGCTGGTCTCCACTTGGCCATTGAGCCATTGACCGCAACTCTTCGAGTGCAACCATCCAGCCAATTCCTTACCCAATCTTATCTGTTATGTCATTCCTGATATATAATGACACATTCATGAAGTGCTACCTACTACAGTCAGTCATTGCAGCAATGAGATCCTTAAGTACAAAGCACTAAGGAGAGTTAAATTAATAATGATTAAATCTCAATACTCAGGATTATACTATACACAGGACTGAAAATAACAGCTTTATAGTGTTCATGGTTTGGATCAGCAAAAGCTCATTTCAAAACCAAAACAGTAAAAGCATAAACATAAAAAATGTTTAACCTGGTAGTGGATGACATGCTGCACGTTGGGAATATCAAGACCACGAGCTGCAACATCTGTTGTCAGGAGGACACAGCTGAGAAAGTGATAACATTTAATAAACATAAGATTGAAGACTAAACCATCTGCCAAGGAACATAAAACACAGTGACCTGGAATTCTACCACAGCAATTTAAGGAACAGATTTGTACCGTATCATCTGCTGGAAAGGCCATTTGTTTGCCCTTACAGCAAATTATACCCATTATTACATCAGAGGCAGTCTTGAAACAGCAGTTCTTAAAGCAAAAGAAAAAAATGCAAATGTTACCTTCAGCAGGTCTACTCTGTCTCCAACAAAGAAATTCACTACCTTGCTGGATCCTGTTTTCCTATGCTTTTATTCTCTCCCAATTCACAGGAACGCTAGCGCAAATCACTGTTCAATGACCTAATCCAATCACTTGGCAGGGGAGTGTGCTCCCCTTCATTACATTTCTCAGTGCTCTGCCCAGGCTGCGTTTAAAAAATATCTTCAGCTTGGTATGACCAGACCATTAACAACACAGTTGATCTTTTGGCAGGACAGATAGGTTATTACAAGTTTCACCAGCTGAGAAAAATCACATTATTAACATCATAGATTTAATTGGCAGCTTTTTGGGGCTGAAATATCTTCTACCAAGTTGCACTCAAGTAAGTTCCCTCAGTAAATTAAAAGCTAGAATTATAAAGGGGAGGATTCTGTTTTGACAATTAGTGTTTCTCCTTACCCCTAGAAATGAAGCACTACTCAAAAAAGTCATTCTTTTATATAAGCAGTCTACTACAGAGACAAAAGTCTCCCTAGGGTATTGAACAATTTGTTTTTAAAAAAATCTCCCAGCAACTGAAATGAGTTACTTGTAGGTAACGGGAATTTGTTAAGATTTTATGGCATCTGACTGCATACTCCATTGCTACAAGGTTCAAAGCAGAAATAAACAGAGAAAATTCCACAGCTTGCAATCTGCATGAGGCCGTGATAGATGGTCTCATAGATTTCTTCTTGCATTGAAAATCTGCAGTCTCTGAAAACGCTCCGTCTGGCCTAGACCAATGCCATTCACACGACATTTTGCCAAGTGATCTGCAGATCTATCACAGCAATTCAACCTCTGCTCTCCCTGACTGAGCTGATTACCAAGGTACAAATTCCCACGCAGTCAGACAGCACGCAGCACTTCACAGCAGAACTAAACTGTGAGGCTTCTGGATCATGGAAGTACTGAGACCACCAGCCTCCTCACAAAGGCCATCCCAAAGCCAGCAGGAAACAATAATTCTTAATATGGCAGGACAGGCCTGCCAGGGTAAACCCAGCTGCCCACTGCTGCTGAAAGGCTCAACTGCCCCTCCTCTCACACTGCTCTAGGACACCTGGACTCTCAGGAAGGTGATTCATCTAAAACCCCTACCCAGCAACAAGTGGTTAGTTTTCTGATGGCTTAGTGAGATGAACCAAATTACAGAAGGCTCAAATGAGCTGCAGGACCTGGGCACAGGGGCAGAGAGGTGTGCAGGATGGTTATAAAACCATATGGCTGACAACAGGGCAAGTGACAGCTCCTTCAGCAGCAATGAGCTGTCAGACCACAGGATAATTCAGGCTCCAAGCGACCTCAGGAGGCCTCTAGTCCAATCTCCTCCTCAAAGCAGGATTAGCTATAAGGCTGGACCATGTTTCTCAGCGCTTTATCCAACTGAGCCTCAAAAATCTCCAAGAACGAGCAGCCTGTTCCAATGCCTGACTGTCCTCACACAGAAAAAGCTCTTTCTTACATACAGCCTGAATTTCTCGTTTCAAACTTGCACCTGTTATCCCTCATCCACCTACCATACACCACTGTAAGAGCCCAGCTCCATCTTCTTGATAATCTTCTTTTAAGATACCGGATGGCTGCCATTAGGTCCCCACAAAGCCTTTTTCCCAGGTGATATAAACCCAATGCCCTCAGACTCTCCCCTTGCAGAGCCAGTGCTTCTTGACCATCTTGGTGGCCTTCCACTGAACTCGCTCCAGTTCATCACCTCAACCATCCTGTGAAACCTCACCCTTAACCATTGACAACCTGGGCTCATGAACAGAGGACTCACATCCCCAGCTAACTCCCCCATCCAGCTCCCACTCTAAAAGAGCTGTTTCCTCGCCCCACTACCCTTTACACAATTTCTTTTCTTCTCTGCTAGGAAGTGGAAAACATCAACTCACCTCTCTCGCTCAGCAAACCTTTCCAGGTTTTTCAGCCTTTGCTTTTGGTGCATGTTGGCATGCAAAGGAAGAGGATCGCAATTTAAGATTGTGAGGAGAGAACTGAGGCGTTTTACACAGTCTATGCTGTTTGCAAAGACCATGGTTCTTCCTGGATACTGGAGAAGAAAATAATAGAGATAATAGTCCTTCTCGTTTGTATTACAGTGGATTCTGGTTTCCATCAGAGTCTCAACAGTAGCCTCTTTCCTCGTTAAGTCTATCACTTTGGGTTTGCCTTTTATTCCTACTTTTTCCATTAACAATTCTAGTTTGGTCTTCTTGTCCATCTTTTTAGCATGCTTCTTCTGTAAAACTCTTGTGGGAGTCTGATGGACTAAAGTCAAAGTGGCAGAAAAAACAAAAGTCTGTCGTTGAGGGTTATACTGTGAATCATTTAAGACTTCCAGCAACTGAGACAGCTCTAAGAAGTGACCTTTCTCAACCATTCGGTCCGCTTCATCAATTACAAGGCACCTGTCAAATAGAAAACACACAGTAAAAATGCACTTTCGCAGATAAATACAAATCCGATACACTTCAAAAGAATCTTTCCTGCTAAACATGTTAAGGGATGTTCTGCATGTAAAACCCAAAGGAACACCAGCTACGCTGCGGTAGCTACAGTAGCACTCCACATTTCTTTTTGAAAAAACAGATTTCTGAAGGAAAAATGAAGTTTTTGCTACTGGCTTTAATTGACATTTCCCTCCATCAATATCATCACTACGCATTTCAACAAAATACTCTGGCAAAGAAGTAAGTGATCTTATGTAGGCTAAATTATTTAATCAGCTAGTAAACATAATCAGTACACAGTGATGTCCAGTTCAGTATCCAGCAGTTACTCTAAAAGGCACCTTTACCTGAGCTGCCGAAGATTTGAAAGATGTGGGTGTCTCTCTTTAACTAACTCCCACAGACGGCCTGGAGTTGCAATTACAATTTCTGGCTTTCGATTCAGTACACGTTCTTGCTTCTGTGCAGCCATGCCTCCAACTAGAATTGCAGTCTTAATGCCTAGAACATATAAATAATAGTTTTTATCTCACTAATTTATCAGTGAACATCTTTACATATAGCCACTCAAAGAATTATTTTAAAAAGTCTATACTGCAACTTCTAGGAAGCATTTTGCCAGGAAACTTCAGGGGGTTTATATAACACTGAACACAGCAATGACCTCAATTTTGCAGAAAAATCCTCATTACAGTTAGATACCAAAAATAAAGTAGTCTTTCTTTTAGTGCACCTGTCTTCCAACAGCAGGAAGAACCACCTATGTCCTCCACAGCTGTTAAGCTTTGTCTACCCGTAGTTCAGAATCTCATGTTACGTCAACTTTATCTGCACAAGCAAGCATGTTCCTGTTATGAATAACCAGCAGGCCCTCCACAAAGAAGACTGAGAAATGCTTGTCTTGCTAATAACTGCTCATTTGCTATGGGACAATCCCAACAAGAATGCTCCCTCTCAGTTAATGATGCTCTGGACTGCACAGTAGCACAGAGACCTTAAGTTAGCTTTAAGCAGTTTGTTAAGGTACAAAAAAGAATTTAGCTTTGGAAACACAGACTCCACACGTGGCTTACTTCACCCTGCTTCTTCAAAGAATACACTGGCCCATGACAAACTCAATGCTACTGTGCAAGATTCCCCCAGTATACAAGCTACCAGAGATCTCTCCTGCCTACTACCTTGCGGAATCCCATGCTTCCAGGTGGGATTTTTTTTCTAAGTAAGTTTGAGACAATAAAGAAAGCCCACAGTAAAAAACGTATTTTCTCTCCTGCTGCAGCAACTATACATCACTTGGGCAGCAGATTTTTACATACAAATAGCACTGCTCCTATCAGAACTGTACTGACATAAATCAACCATTTCAGGCTAGGAGTTAAAATTAGCCTTGTAATCAGCTGTAGACTGATGAGCACAGCAGGACGCATAGACACCAAAGGAAGACGTGCTTAAAAGCAGTTCACTACACTACATATCCTCTTCAATAACTAAACAATTACTACTACTGAAGGACTGGGGGGTTGTTTCCCAGTTCTCCCCATCCTGCATAGTTTCACATACTCACTCATTCACCTAACAGATGTGCTGATGTCTGGTTTGGAATAGAAAGGAACAGGATGGAATTGCTTTCATCAGATGTGTCACCCAGCAATATGCTGTGACCTGACTGCAGTAAGTCAGACAATCTAGCAATGCATTCTACCCTTAAAATTTATGGCCGTAATTTCTTTTTTTTGATATAGAGAGCAAAATGGTATCTATCTAGTATCTATATCGATTGATGTACCTGTCAAAAAAGGAAATTATGAAAAAAAATACAGAATATGTATATAACATGAAATGATTTTTTATATATAACCTACATCATCCAAAACCAGGACAAACTCAGCTGTGGCTGGGTATCTAGTGCTGATTCTGTGTTGCCAAAGCATGAGTCAATAGCTGTTTGAAGGAAGAAACATTTTAAAGCAAAATATCCCACGTTAACTGTTTACTTCCACATGCATCTCACTGAAGAATCCTAAAGCATTTCTTGAATATTAGTGACTACGAAGCCTAACCCTTCAAAAGCCACCCCAGTTTTATGATGGGGAAGAAACCGTGGCACACATTCTGGCTCAACACTACTGCCAGGATCCAAACGCAGCGTAATCCAGGACACGGCACGTGGGGTCTACATACCTGTAAACCTCGCAACTGCATCAATGTGGTGTTTTACTTGTACAGCTAATTCTCTTGTGGGAGTAAGGACCAGTCCTAAAAGAGGTCTCTTTTTATGGGCGCCAACAGCATGTGCCTTGTCAACAGAATCAAATTCGAAGTTTTCCAGCACCTTCACACAGCCTGTTGTGAAAGATGCATCATCTTCATCTCCGCTATCTTCAGCCTGCTGATGGGTTAGTTTTTCTGCTTCATCCTCATTTTCCCATCTTGTTTCACCACGATGTTGATGGGACTCTTTAGAAACACTGTCATTTCTACTTGTCGAGCTATTTGATTTTTGCCACTGCAGCACAGAGTGAATCATTGGAATTGCAAATGCAAGCGTTTTGCCGCTTCCTAAAAAAAAACAAATAAGAAGAGTAATACAGACCGACAAGTCATTTATTTGAAAAGATGAGAAAAGCAACAGCCATTCACACACTGTTCTTAAAACATACAGTTGTAACAGACAAAATCTTTATCTTTAGAAACCAGAAACTTGCAGCAGCAGCATCTTTTCTCTTGTTCCCTTTATACATCTCCTTGAGGCTACCAATAGCATACTTTCTGGAGAACAGGTATTTTTCCAATCTCTAGCAGGTCAGGTAGATTCATTTGTTCTGAAAGTGGTTTTTAAATGCTGCAGTTGCAGCCAAGATATTTTTAAAGAACTGTATCCCCGTAAGGAGAATACCATGCCCTAATTGACAGTACTGATCAATGTTCTCCAAATAAAGGAATTGCAAATGAGGCCAAGGACAAACTGGAATGTACTTGAAGGATCTGCTTCCATCTTCACTTTATAGTACTGTGTTTACGACTTTCTAAGAAATTGTGTTTTGAAATACTCCACCGTCTACTTTCCTGATCTATCACCAGCTCACATTTTCATAATCGAAACACATAAATCTGACTTAAAACAGATAATCCACTTTAGAGAGAAGGGAGTTGTTAAATACAAAAATGCCCCCCGACTTTAATTTCAGGGGTTCACTCTACCAAACTGCAAGTCACATCCCTGCCTCATATTCCCTTCTGAACTATCTGTCACTAATAAAGATGTCAGGAGAAGCCTGGCAGCACATCCACCCCAGCTAAGGTTCTCACAAGTATCAGTTCATTGACCACAAAAGCAGCATCCAGAGCACAAGACGCTACTCTGCCATTCCTGTAATAAGCCACTGCTGGGAAGCAGTCCTCTGGCAATCTCATCTCGATTCCTTGAGCACTGTTTGTCCGTATTACAAACCCATTAGGGTCTGCCAAATTCAGCAACACAGAATTTTGCCTATTTAGGGGAGAACCTTAGTATTAGTTAATAAACAGTTAAGCCCAGCATCATTATCCTGACCAATACTGCTACAAAGTGTCCTCGCACACGCTTCCCCAGCTTTCTGCATGTCTGGGAGGTCTCATGACTTCTGCACTCAAAGCACAAACTGTTTATAGTGTGCACTTGCAGAACACTTATACAACAAGATTCTTCATTACCAGAACATCCGTTTTTAAGGTGAAGAACACTGCTGATCCTGAATTAAATGTAATGCAATTTGGCTGGTGCAAATGTCAGTACTGCACCCAGCTAGATTACTGCTGTGATAATCAGGACTGTACTGTAGGCACTAGATTCACCCACAAATTAAACCAATAATCACCTCACAGGGCACGTTATCTTCACAATACACAGATCACAGACCATAGCCAGGCCTGCAAACCCAGGAGAAAAGTGCATCTTGGTACCCCCAGATACTCCAGCTCAAGCCAATTCAAACTCTTCTAAATGGTTTTAGATTGTAAGCTTTTACAGATATAAAATCCGTTTCCTTAACAAAAAAAATCACTAGTTCCAGAACTGGTTAGATCCACTACAGAAACAACAAGCCTTGACATCCCCTGCATCTGATCTCCACAGGGATCTACTGCCATATCAAAATCTTGCCATTCTTCCCTATGTTGCTACCAAAAGGGAAGGTGAACAGTTCTTTCACCTGTCACCTTCATCTCAGGCCAAATGCCAATGGAAGCTGTAAGATGTAGAAAAAAGAACTAGAGAGTTTCAGCCTCTCCCAGCTGCAGCACTTCCTAACAGACAACTGCCCACATCTTCTCTCATGTTTCTACAGGAACACCAATGACCCACTGGGTTTTCTGGAGAGAACCTGGCTTTCTATCAAGAAAGAAGAAAATAAATGAGCAAAACGCAGTCCTACTGCCTCAGGGTTATGCAAAATTAGACAGCAACAACACAACCTGCCACCAACCATGCTTTCCATTCTGTAGCTAGAGAGGGATTTGCTTTCCAGCCAAAATAGTGCTTTTTTGCAGCACAAAGACACCATTTAAATTTTCAGTTCCATTTTCAAAACACTCCCCACAGGGCCTTCTAATCTTATTAAAGCTAATAGCACCAGCCTAGCTTCCAATTAAAATAAAAATGCAAACAACTGCGTATCTTATTAGTTACTATACCTTCATGCTCGTGAGCAGTAAATGGCTTTACAAGACAAGCAGTGAGATAAAGCAACTGGAACAGATGAAAAGAATGCAAAAGAAACCTTTAAACCAATGCAGCTTTCAATTGTGCTTCCTATTTTTAGTTTTTATGGGGAAAAAAAATGCTGCACTGCTAAACACAAAACTTCAAACATATGAGCAGCAAAAAACAGGTAAAGAGAAAGTATTGCTCTGAGACTCCGCAGCACTATGTAAGTAAAGAAGAAGCTATAACAAATTTTCCGAAGGCTACCAATGCTCAAAGACAAAGTCACGAGCTGATCACAAGCTGGACAAGAGACAGCACCTCTCTAGTTAATGGATCAATGTAATACTTCAAGCACAAGCAGTGAGAAGGGCTGGTCACAATGTACAAGCAATCCCAGAGACAGTGCACAGCGTGGGCCTGTCTCGCTATGATAAAAGACCATAACCACAATGCCTAACACTGTGCCTAATATTTATTTACTGCTCCAAGCTAGTACTGAATCATCTTCAGAGGAACCTAGCTCTCTGCTTTGCCCTGGCACGGGGACATCCACAGCAGTCCAGCTGCTGGAACGTGACTCTGTTGGTTTCAGTAACTCTGCCCTTTGCAGTGTATCGCCTTACGGTTCCTAAAATAGGAAACAATTTGAGAAACACCAGAAAAACAGACTTCTGTCAAACGCATAAAAACTCATTGAGACTTCATAGCTTTGCACACTGTTGGTAAGTTACAAAGTTTTAATGCTTCCCAATGAATCATTACTAATGTACTGGATATGAGGAATATACCAGCTCTTCTCCTACACATAAATGCTTCTTCTGCTACATATAAAAATTCGTAACGAGCTGCATTCAAAGAGGGGAGATGGGAAGCTCCCAGTATATACAACCAGTTTTAACAGATTTGTACCTGTCTCTGCAGCACCAAGAACATCCATGTTATCCCGGATGGCAGAGGGCAAGGCTAAGGCTTGAATAGGAGTCGGAGCACTAAAGCCCAGGTAGCTCAAGGCCCGCAACACTGGTTCAGGGACAAACAGGTCTTTCCACGCAGACACATCAGCTTTGTGATCAGCTGAGGCGGATAAAACTTCTGTTGTCCAGTTTTTCACTTTTTTAGAAGCAGTTACTGACGGAAGAGCTTCTTGAGCTTGAGAAGCTTTATTTTTAGTCACCTTCTTTTTCTCTGGAGCATCCTTTGTGCTTGAAGTGCTCTCAGCCACATGTCCATGGTTCTCACAATTTGCTGCTTCGATTATTTTGTTAGACTCTGCCTCTTTGTCAACCACCACATCAATTTCTTGATGCTCACTGTTTTTATCTGTTTTGCTTCTCATGTCTTTGCTTTTCTTTTTCTTTTTGGGAGGGATGCCAGGTTCTTCCTCCTCATTCTCTTCTTCTGAAACACTCTCAGCCTTTCTCTTCTTTTCTTTTACTTTCCCCACTTCGGAAGAACTTACTGGTTTGTACTCTGTAAGTTCCTCCAGGCATACTATATCTCCAAAATCCTCATCAGCAAATAAATTGGGGTCGATTTGCACAGTTTTCCATTTTCCAATGACTTCAATGCCTTTCTGTTTCAATTTAAAGGAAGATTTGAATCTCTCTCCTTTTTTGGTCTTCATTTTTACCTAACAGGAAACTGGGGGATAAAAAGCAGGGCATCAGATCAAAAGAATGAGGATTACTTTGATTATATTCAAACCCATGGGAATGAAAGGCATAATTATTTTCTTTCTGGAAATACTGTTAATATGAATGGCCTTATACCTACAGCAGGCCAGGCCTGCAGCCTGGCTCCTGGAACAGCTCCGGGGTTATAACCAGAGTCGCCGGAACGAACTCCCGCAGGCCGCGGAGCCCTCCCGCCCCTGCCTATCCCGGGCATCACCAGCCACAGGCCCGGCCGGGCCTCCACCGCCGCACGCGGGAGCGCCGGGCACCCGCGGGAGGCCCGAGGGACCCCTCCGGCCTGCAGCCCCCGGCTGAGGGTCCCCCCCCCC
>Ga0065711_1047678_pt1 | contig 12197 bp, 6 predicted proteins | sample Hoacrofraction12_FD_59098 | JGI IMG/M metagenome (GOLD analysis project Ga0065711, IMG submission 59098) | Hoatzin crop microbial communities from Cojedes, Venezuela - Epithelial fraction 12 v2 (version 2) | ecosystem: Host-associated > Birds > Digestive system > Esophagus > Crop | place... | reverse complement strand
CTGCAGTGTCCCTCACCTGCTGCTGGGCAACGGGTTGAGGGCTCCTACTAGCCCCCCATCCCTCTAACCATTGTGTATCCTCCCCTAGCCTGTCGCTGGCAAGCCTGATAGGTTCCCCTTCCCCCTTCACTTGTACAGCTGAGATGAGATTTCAGCAAATCGGTTGAGATCATTAGAGCTTCTAGAGTCCTGACAGACACAGAACTTTGAAAACTATTACTTAAACAGATATAATATTTATTATTTAAACAGATAGAATATTCATTATAACTGTATTAATGAAAGATAGTGGGGGAAGCGTGCCCAAAACAGTTGTTCTCTAACCACATTATGATTAAACAAATGGATGAAGTTAATGAAACAATAATCTCTAATTGCAAGATGCTTTATTTCTGAAGCTGAACATGCTCTGCTGAAATAAAGAGGTCCCGAAATAAAAGGCTTACTGGTTCTGGAGGTGATAATGGGCTCTAAGCATGGGAGGAGGAGAGTATTTCTTGTCCATTTACTAGTCCTAATTCAGTTAGTATCTGCTTCTCCAGGTCCAGAAACACAGTACAGTCTGCGTTTTCTTGCTCCTCCATCTCTTCTTTTGTTTTCTGTAGAGTAGTCATACTCTGAAGGAAAAACACATCAGGAAATAATGCACTGTTAATCTTTGAAACCTGTACGCGACTCCAGTGCTTTCTAGTGGAGAGTATCAGTGCTATTGCACATTAATGAAAATAGGCATCACCTAGGGCTACATTAACTGGATTGTCATTTCCTTGGTTGGCTAGTTGGTGGTATTAAACCGTTTACCAAAGAATGGATAGGCAGAATCATTATGTGAATAAAGAACAGAAGGCTGGAGTCTCTCCTGGCTTGAAGGAGCAATGTTTGTACAGAAGTTGCCAAAATGTAACTTTTTGAGAGAGAAACTGATGTAAAAAGAAAAGCAAATTCACAGCTGTTTAATGTCCATAGGCTCTAATGCTCTTGCAGGAGTTTCACTTGATCAGGAGCTGAACTCACGTGAACTAGGACCATCTATTCCACTTCTAAGAACTGTAAATATTAAATAAGGAGCTGGTAAGCTATTCTGATTATGTCCATGCTGCTTTTTGAAAACACTGTGGGAAATCCTGCCTAGCAAAACAGAGGCATTTCAAAGACCCGAAAAGACAAAGTGTTCTTAATTCCAAGTATAACATACTGTTTTCTCCCTCTGTTTCTCCAGCTCAACTTCAGTTCTGTTTTGACTTGAAGCTCTTGATACTCTTGAAACTCTTGTTCGCAGTGCTTCAGATATTTGACTTCTCTTTCAAAATAATCAAGTACGTCGGCATGCTGTTAACACAGTGATAAACAAGAGTCGTTACACGCCCAGAGACGCAGAATTATTGCTCGTGATCTGAACGGTACTGTTAGTTTATCTATATTGTGAATATAGATATTTCTATTTATCCAAATAATTTGCAGCAAAACAATATAAAGGTGTGGATTGAAACCAATTGATTTTGGATACAAATTTGCATGGGGTTAAATAATTTTTATTACACTGACTCTGAGTGGATCATCTCTCAGGAAGCTGCACTGAAATAACTAAACCAGTTTTAGGCTAGTGATTTCACTAAATCAGTCCAGATCCCCACTGAGCCAGCTTCAGGCACAAAGAAATTATCAAATACTGTATTTCAGTATTACACTATGCATTTGTCTGGGATTCTGAGTTTTAGTTAACTTAAAACTGGGATAGGATGGGAGGAAGATTTTGTGATGCAAAAATAACAGAGTAGGTAGCAGGCAAGACCGCTAGACGGAATGAGATGAAAACACTAGCTTGATCTTTAGCTGAGATGTAGGGGGAAAGAACAACTGAAAATGCTGTGGAAATGAAAAGAAATTAGAACCGTTTCCCTTGTTCCCATGGCCCCTTGGTACAGATAGTCCTTATTTGAAAAAAGAATAAATGAGTGGTCATGTTAGTAACAAACTAGTTACTAACTAGTTACAAACATGTTACTTTGCAAAATGTACTCTAACTAAGCTAGAACCAGATACTAAGATGTGTAAATCGAAGTACCAAATTTACAAGAAAAACATTGATGCAAATGCAGACAAAAAGGTGTAAAGAAAAAGAAACTCAATATATTTACTGTACACTATATAGCATTGTTTTAATGCATGAAACCAAGTGTCATTTTATGCATGTGGCAAAAAATGCTGAACTCCTCTCTGTGTTTCCATGCGGCCAGGCTGGAGCAGTGTAGTTCTGCCAGCCGTCACCCAGGTTTCCTTTAGGTGCCTCCTGTCTGAGCTCTGTGCAAAACCACCTTTGCCACAGGTGATCTCTGGAGAACATGGCCATACTGACCTCAAATTAATCGCCTTCCATTTCAAGGCAAGCTTTTCCAGGCAGGCCTATTTCTGTGTTGGCATTTTCAGGATAAAGTGTCACAGAGATTAATAAAAATTCTTACGAACCTCATTTCTCGAAGAGTGACTTAGTGTCTGACAGATTTCCAAAACATGCAGTACTCCAAGATCATCAGAAACAGCTAAAAAATTCTGCTTTGCTGAAAGATATTTGACAAAAAAATGTATAAACAATCTAAATTCCAACAGTAACACATACCTCCACCCAAGCACGAGTTACAGAGCGTTTATTTTTGTTGTGGTCTTTTTGGTTTATTGTTCACTGCAGCAAAAAGGCAGCCTTATTGCTCTAATTTTCTTAACAAATGAAATTGCCTTTGAAGTTTATACTTTTTCAAAAAAAGTTTTTTTTAAAATGAAATGTTTGTCGTGCTTTATACTGTGGTAGTACACTTAGAACTGATGTATGCATTTGTATAGCGTAGTGTTAAATTAGTGGAAGTATGTGCTTATCTAAGACCGTCTGTAACCAGATTAGTGTGCCTTGGAGTTATGGGCCACTGTGCAAACAGGGTGACACAGTAAAGTGCAATCACCATCGACATACGTGAGGCAATCCAGGGGCTGATGAAAGTGATCATTGATTCGGAGATGTTCTGGAAATGAGATGGCTCATGAGTTTTCTTCAGTAAGTCCCAAATATCTATATTTCCATCATCTCTGCCAATGAAGAAAACTCCTGGTCTTGTTAAGGACCACTGTCCCACAGTGTATCTTCCTGCAGAGCAGCTTGACTGAAGGATTGGTCCGTTCTTCATGTTTTTTGAAAACAAATAAAAGATAGACCCAACAATCAAATGGCTCTATCCATTCACTACTTCAAATCTCCTATCCTGTGTGAACATTCACAATTTAAATGATCCTGTTACAAAAATTGTAGCAATGGCAAAACTGGTATCATCTTCTGCAGATCAAGAGAATTGTGGGGAAGTAAAAAACCTGATATCTCCCTTCCAGTCTGTTAAGGTAATCTGTCTGTCTGCTGTTAAAATCTGTGGTCTTGAGATTTTGCCAGGTGCAGCTAACTGCATTCCTACATGAGAGGAACTGTAAAAAACCTGCCATTTCTTTGTCTTCTCATGATGAAAAGACTGTGTCCTAAATATGAATTCTTCAGACCTGGTTAGCACACATTGCCTTTATTCTTCAGTTTTCCTAGCAGCGGAAATAATTTGTTGAGAAGCTATTTTTCCAAGATTCGCATTAAAGAAGGTCACTTCATTTTTTCTGTAAAAGGCAAATTTGCAAAGCTATTTCTAAAATAGTTTTCTGATGAACTTTCCTTATACCCAATTTATTTCTAAACTATGAAGCTTTGTGACTTGCAAACATTTCTGAAAATACAGTCTCTGAGGCTATTATAGTTCTGTTTTGTATATCTATTAATTATGTTACAGCTGTGTTAAAGTTAACTTACTGTAACCCCTTCCTTCCAAATGGCAAAATCCCGGCCTCCGATGCTTAGAACGATCTCTTTAAAAAACGGAGATCTCTGGAGAGTGTTGATCATTTCAGCGTGGATGCTGTATTTCTGAGTGTGCTTCTGGCCTAATGGAACGAAAAAAGCAGTTGCTTGTACCTAGTGCTTTAGTGATCATCTTTGCAATGGGAGCTACGTGGGGGGCAAACAAGAGTGTAGGATCCAGCACAGGCTTCAAAGACACTAGCCTCGGTTTTTTGCTCACAAGGTATAGGAATTGGAATTGCCACAAATCTAGTTGCTTCCATGATTTATGCCCGTGGGTACATAGCAGTGCACCTGTGATACTGGAGAGGGGTTTTGCTGTTCTGTCATAACAGCTAAACTGCTTGCACTTTTCAGGGTGTCCTGCTAAATTCTGGTGTCATCAGTGAGATATGGACTATTACAGCAGATGAGCAAGAACCATAAAAACACAGAGTATAGGTGCAAATATTCTGAAGTTAGCAATATATTAAGGTTTAAACAGGTATTGAGAAACTTCAACTTACTAACTGGTTTTGCTGAGTCATTATCAATTTCCATTTTCCAGTCAGAATAAACAATTTCTCCATCCTGTGATGCCAGAAAAGTCAAGTAAATGCCAATGTTAGAACTTGGTGGCTTACATCAAAGTGACTTGTTTTTAAGTTGTGTCTTTACTTAATTATAGCCATCATTAAATATGTTCTGAGTGCATTAAAACCTAAATTTGCAGCCAGTGACTGAAAAAACACTGAAAAATTTGGATCACTGTTTTTCAGTTAAGTATCACCAAAACAACTTTACTTACCATGATGTTATGTAGAATTCCTGCAGAATTAGGTGTTTGGTTTTTCCGGTTCACTCTTTGCTCCAGTATTTGGGGAAAAGGTGACCAGAAGCAAAATGGTAGCTAGAAGCCAAATTTTCATTTCCATATGAACTCAAAACTGGATAAGATTTTGGGATTTTAGATATGTAGGGTAGGTAGAGGGCTATGAATAGCTGGGACTTCCTAAAGCAGAAAGAAGTTTGGGGGGAAACTGTAGTATAAACATTTTCACCTGACATTTGGGGAAACACTAAAAAAATATTACTAATCTTACAGGTTCTGGAATAAGGCAATACTGTTTGGTTCCTGATAGCAGTTAGTTAAGTTCAGCGTATTTTAGAAATGTTTTCTAATTCTGCCCTTGAAGTAAGGGGGGTTGGACTAGATGACCCACAGAGGTCCCTTCCAACCCCTACCATTCTGTGATTCTGTGAAATATTGGGAGTTTTTTATTATTTTAAGCAGGTAGCTGAATGCATTAAAATGGGAGTAAAGATCTTTTTAGTTAACACCTGAAGAAAACATGCAAGTCCTTACATTTGTGAAAATTCTGTTATTTAATTGTTCAGTCTTTCGGATATCTTGGATTAACATTTTAATTAGCAATCTGTTTTTTTCACTTACTTCAGTTCCAACAAAAAACTCGGTGGAGATATTCTCTAGTCCTTTCAGTTTTTTGCTTGAAGAAGTACTCATCTCTGTGTATGGGCTCTCTTTGGCCGGTGCTTCTAGTGTGGTCAGGGATTGCACCTTCTCTGGGGAACAATACGGACACATCTGTGTATTATACACTGGAATTTATCACACCAAGCAAATACTACTAAAGGTGGTTCATGGATAAGAGGAATTTCAAGAGGAGATGAAGAAAGACTGCCAAGTACAGCAGCAGTTCTGTGGATTAACTGTTTTGTGGTGGTATCTCCTTGTTGCTGCAGCTGCTCTGAAGTCAGTGCTCCCCATACCCAGAGAGCTACTTAGGGCAGCAGCATTCTGTTCTGCGTCAGTTTTACACAGCGTCGGTGTCTCTGTGGGAACTGCCCTTACACATCCCCCTTCGCTGCTGCAACCAGGAGCTAACGTTTCTGCTCCAGGGGATGGCCCAGCCTGCCTCCAGCACTGGTGTGTGACCGTGTGCCCTGGAGCAGCTACGCCACAGCAGCTCGACCACCAGAAAGCGCCTTTCTGGCGTGGTTTGCCGTCACACTCTCAGGTTGACCGGCTCTTGGGCTACCTGTGTGTCAGCTTGTTGCTTTACAGAGGGAGTAGTAGTGTGTCCCTGCCAAAGTACCACAGTAAGAACTGATCTACTGTGGAATGTGAAGTGCCACCTTCACGTTCTGCAGTGAAGAGTGATGCCCCTACCCAAGGCACTACAGAAACACCTACCACATATACTGTTACTCCAGGATTATTTTTCTGAAAATAATATTCTGTAAGGGCTGAAAAGGACATGCTGTTTCAGGAATAAAGAGACTGGGTAGGGGACTTGGATGGGCTACTAAGTGAAAGCTGGCAGAGTTACTGTGGGTACAGAACTGCTCTTTTTGTATTCAATACATGTACACGTCTTTGTAGTCAATACACACATGTCGCACTTTGAGTACCAGTAGATTTAAGAAACCTTTTTCCCCAGATGCATTTAGCTATACAAGATTTTGTTGTTCAGCTTTCATTATGTATATACTGAAATACAAGCTTATTAAGCACAGTTTCCTCAATAAGGTGTAATAAAAATTATTACCTGAGGTTTTGTAATGATAACGCAGTTCCCTTAAACTAATTCTGACAGGACCGTACTCTGTGTTGGCATCACTTTCACGCAAGTTTATCTGTTTAGAAAAAAAAGCATTTGCTAACTCATTTTGTGAGATCTTTGAGGAACCAGACTCAATGACTTTCCGCTATAATGGAACAGGTCTTTTCAGTTTGCAGTGTGTTTATAATACTCCATGAACAGTATTTGCCGCCTCATGTACAAGCGCAGAGAAAACGCAAACCTGTGGTTTCTCTTGTGTCATCCTTTCCCTGTAAGGATTTTGCCATGTTTCTAGCAACAAAACATCTACAGTGGCCATGCTTCTTCAATAACTGTACCAGCTGCAGTGACACAGATCAGCAGGCCCAAAATTATTAATTTTTTTTTACCTAACAGATTATTTCAGCCTCACTTTTTTCACAGACTGCTATGACCATTTTCATCAGACGTTGACCATGACTGTGTTTCACAGCTTGGGACCCACTGGGATAGACAGCACAGTGGTTGAAAAGGCTGACAGGAACTTACACTATTAAGACAACTACCTTTGCACCTACTGCAGTTTTTAAGAGGCAGTCATGCTGTTTCTTGAGAGTTAGCTTTTCAAAATGCATTTTATTGAAGTTTCAGAGGAATACTGAAGTTTTAAGTTCATAATCAGCAGGAAATTCACAGGGAAGTCACAGTTTGATGGAAAAACTAAAGAGTCGGGAAGGAAAGGGATATATTCCTATGGAGTTCTGGCCATATCTACAGTTTGGCTTGATCTTTCTGTTCTATATTTGTGTACAATACCTTTATGAGTGGTTTCCAGCAGACATCCAGATGCTTAGAAGTATCTGGGACAGCAGGGGGCATATGAAAAATTTCCTGCTCTTTTACTTTCTCAGATGAAGGTTGTTCAGGAAGTTTGGTGGCTGGAATATCCCAGAATAATATTAAGCTGCAAAATGATGGTACAGGTTATTTGCTGGTTTTGTTTCAGTCAGATGCAGTTTTCCACACATTTTAAATTTGCTTTTTTTTAGCCTTTCATCTTCAAACTTTACATAGCAATAGAGACTCTGAAAAGCAGACAAATGCTAGATACTTAAGTGCTTCTTTTGTAAATGATGGTGTGTATTTCTTTGTTCAGCATTTCATCAGTTGTTAACTATACCAAAGCAGCGAGACAGCATTCATCCTGGAAAGTGACTGGCTGAAGTTACTGGCACTACCTGGGTGAAATTCCTGGAGGCTGAGAGAACTGGACAGAACTCTGTAGCAGGTAGTAATCCAAATCGAACCTCATTCCCAGTTCCTGTGTGTACCAGTTTATTGGCTGACTTTCAAAGCAAATGGTCCCACTGTCACCTCACTGGCGTTTTCGGCCCTCTGCCTGTTCCTGCTGCCCTCCTCTGGACATTCACTCACTGATGCGATATGGACAACACTAATCTTCCTCATTGCTAACATCTCTTTCCCTTTTCTAACAGAAGTTGCTCAGGGACCCATGCTCTTCAAGGATGACGTTACAGTGACTTCCCTGCTCTTACTTTGGGGGAATACTTTTCACTTGGAGCCCTGGTGGCTGAGTAGTTTAAATTATTTCTTCCATGTGCATTACTTGCATTACATTGCAAACTTCTGAACAACTGCATTTGCAATTATTCTTCTAACTTCATTCTTTGAAGTTTTCTCTGTATTTGATTAGGGAAAATAATTTTGTATCATTACCAAATTTTGCTCTCTTTGACCCTCCTTTTGATGTAACTAACAAATACATGATTGAGCCCAGCCATGCGGCCTTGAAGCCTTAAGCCTTTTGCCATCATGAAAGCTAAACGTTTATTTCCGCTTTTTGCATTCTGCCCCCTTGCCAGTCTCTCTCGCAGGATAGTATTTGCTCATAACCATCATGAATATTCAGTCCACAATAGAGGAGATTCATACGGAATGATTTTGCCAGCCAAGTCTCCAAGTTTAAATATAGTTTGCAGTATTTCTGTGGCCTCAAAATCTTTAACACCTTTTTGTACAATTCACCTAATCAATGGAAGTGTGGGAGTGTGGTTCTCCAGGCCAATGCGTGTGTGATCAACACTCCTTTTAAGGCATACACAGAACATAAATGTATACATGCGAGGTTTTTCAGTTAATGAACCCTTAATGCTGTTACTGTAAAGGGCTTAACTGGCCAAGAACTTGATGTGCTTGTCTTCTGCATACAGAATTTCAGCTGTTCAGGATAGGATAGGAATCCAGAAGTGTGCTAGTTAAATCATGGAGTATGCTCCATAAAGCTTTCCAAAGGAAACTGAAAGACATCTTGTAGAGTATGTATCATATATACCAATCAGGAGAGCAGGTCACAAGCTGCACACAAATTCCAGCTCTGTTTTCAAAAGTAGCACCCAGTTGGTTGCCCTAAAAATAACAGTAATAATAATTACAGGGGGAGATGATGATGAGAGACAAAAATCATACTGTGCTAAGTACATACTTCAACACATAAAATGGGCTTCTAGAAATTCAGTCACTGTTTCTGCTTGGGTAAGATTTGAAAATCAGGACTTCTTAACTCGTAGGTATAAAGTCAAGCTACATTACAAATGTACTTCAAGTGAACTGATACCGGCTTTGGCTGCTACACACCTAAAATTCTCAATTAAGTCAGCACAATAAATACTTGCTGGTGCCACTGCAAGTCAGGCCCTCCACAGGTTGCCGTGTTTGTAACTTTTTTATCCAGCTTAACCAAAGAGCAAATCATTGAGAAATTTATGCCAAACAGTTAAGTGTAGTGGGAGTACTATCTCTTTGCCAAGTTTACACCATGGGTCATCTCTCTTAAATTATCACTTGGCTAGACCACGCTGTGAGATGGTAGTGGGGCCTTCAAATGTTATTAATAGTTTAGTTTGTGTACATGGGTTCTGCAGGTTTTATAGTACTTATCATTTATCAAGTAGCCAGTGTTTTATACCAAATTTATTTTAATTTATTCAGAAAAATAAAGGAAAGGTGTCGGGGGAGAACAAGTGATTATAGGCTATGCCCTGATCAAATGTAATTTCCAGTATATACAAAATGTATATATTTTGGCTAAAACTGTGCTTATCCACCATGGGACAGTTTCAGCTACACTTTTTTTTTAAGGCCAAATCCTACTCTTATTTTTGTTCATGAGTTGCCTGCCTGGAGTCAAAGTGGTAGTCTCACAACCATGCAAAGCTGAATTAAGTTCTGGATATAACTTAGAATACTTTTTCACTGATAGGTAATAATAAATTGCTGATTTTGGGCACTGTGCCATAAGAACTGCAATGCTGTGCAAAGGCTGACACACATTGCATGTTTCTATAACAAAAAGTATGTTCCAGGACATGTTGCTAAACACTGACAGTGATTCCTTTGTCAGTGTTATTTATCAAGCACAGTGTCCCCTATCCAGACAAACATGAAAACAGCACAGCTGTTTGAGCCTAAATCTTGGCAAAAAACCCCCCACCCAAACAACAAAAACCACAACAGCATTCTGCTATCCAGTCCCTTTCTTCATGTTTTACATCTGGTACCAATTAGTATCCATGGGTACTACTGTGGCATAATGTAATAATGAACAGTTGTATCAGCTTTCTTTTTATGATATATGTGCACCCTTTCCCTCACGTTTCTGGTAATGTTGCTACGGACTGCAGTATCTATGAAGTCTTAAAAATTTGTTTGCAAAAATGACTGATATATTAATTTGCATAAACCTTTTAAAGATCTCAGTTTTCTTGCTCTAGACCTGCTTTTCCACTGTCCTTATTTTGCATTTGACTATATTTGCATTTCAAATTAATTTGGGCAACTATCTGCAGTACTTTGATAGTAAATGAGTATCCAATGCTCCTGTAATAGTGTTGGACCCTTTAACTACATAGACCCTAAGTACTACGGAGCTTTAAAACCATCACATGAAATGTAAGTTTTGAGTACACAGGCAGCACGTAGAAGAATTAAGGTAATTACAATAACACTATTCTTGGGTGCCTAGATATTTAGGTAATTGAAATGAATTCTTTGAATTCTTAGTGGCAGGCTAGATTGCTCATAGTAGAAATTCAATGTATTTTATATATGGAAGTCCTATTATAATTTTGAATTACAATTTTCAGTAAAGCCACAGAAATTTTTTCCAGCATGAGCAGATTCATATCAGACTGAGAACACAGCACAGTCGTAAAGCATAATGAACAGGATAAGTGGCACCAGATTATTTAATACTTGGAAAATGCAATGAGAAATAATGAAGGCTATTACAAATAATTCAATCTTTAATATTTTATCTTGAGTTTACACTATAATTTCTGAGGTACTAGATTAGGAAAACAATAAAAAGAAAAAAAGTGAAATTTTTAAACTCACCTCAAAATAATTTGGCAGCCAATGTATATCTGTTACTGGTTTTTTATGGCTATACTGTATGGAAGAGATTGCACAGTATCTCACTAGAGGTGGCTCTGTGCTACTCTGCTGGACTTGCATAAGTGAAGGCTAGAAATGTTTTAAAAAGAGATATCTTAGTGTATTTTCAAAATACAATAGTAGGCCTGTCAAAGAAAAAAGGTTACTTTACATACTTTTAATGCTTCTTCACATATTTCAGCTCAGTTTATAGAACTTTCTAGGGGTCTAATGCCTTCCCTTTGGGGAAACAAAAGGGAAAAGCATCAAAACAGGCCTTTGGATACAAAGCTCTAAAAAGAATTCTAACGTGCCTCCGCAGGCACACATACATCCACTTATGTTATTAGTTCCTCCTCTGCTCTTAGGTGTCTCTTCTGCTTATCCCCTTTATAGTCTCCTTCCATTGAAATCTTCTTCTGATCTTCCAAGCTACCTTTTTTCTGTCCATAAACTTCCAGAATCATTTCCAGTATTACATCAGCAATATACGCTGTATGTATTTGATAGCCTTCATCAGGCAAGAGTTGAGTATATGTTGGTGCCCATTAAAAAAATTCTTATTGAAGCCTAAGTCAGCACAAAATGCAGTAAAGCTGCTGGACTAATCAGGTAGAAATTATTTTGTGATAATGGGTTTATTTCATGAACTCATCAGGTTTCTTATCCTTTCTAGTCTTTCATTGCAAAGATTATCTACTCCTCTGTTTTGGGTCAGGACTTTTCTCCACAGACATATGGATGTACTGCTATATATTTAGAACAGAAGCATTCACCATATTAGCAGTTGTTACCTTGATTCCATCAGCAACAGGTTTTGCATTTTGTAGCTTTTTTTCATGTTGAGAAATATCCCATAGCACAACCTACAATGAGAAATGAGTATATTACGAATTCTTTCATCCTTTATATTAATATGCATTTTTTCAAATACAGTTCATGGAGGCTTGGGGAAAAATAAGAAATTCACTCTCTGCACTAGAACTTATGAAGCCTTTAAAGTATTGCCTCCTCGATCTCATGCAATCAGCTGAAAGGCTACACTTGTCTCAACAAAAAAAGGAGAGTCTTTACAGCTTGACCTATTTATCAGTACTACAAAGAAGCATTGTACAGTAATGGCTCAGCTATGGAATAACTAGGCATAACTTCAGTACAGGATCAGAGAATTTCTGAGACTCTGTGACATCTGTCTTGTGACATTATGTGTTATTGTGGGTATTGTGCCCTGGCTGCCAAGAAAGCTAACGGGATCCTGGGGTGCATCAAGAGGAGTGTGGCCAGCAGGTCGAGGGAGGTTCTCCTTCCCCTCTACTCTG
>Ga0065711_1009034_pt1 | contig 12197 bp, 9 predicted proteins | sample Hoacrofraction12_FD_59098 | JGI IMG/M metagenome (GOLD analysis project Ga0065711, IMG submission 59098) | Hoatzin crop microbial communities from Cojedes, Venezuela - Epithelial fraction 12 v2 (version 2) | ecosystem: Host-associated > Birds > Digestive system > Esophagus > Crop | place... | reverse complement strand
TTAAAAAAAAAAAAAAAAAAAAAAGTAGAGAGTACCAAGCTACAATGAAAGTAACTTTTCTTTTTTCTTCAGAAAGCACTGATTTAGACTATTACACAGCAAGTAGAGGCATTCACTTTATGGCAATCCTTGCTCTCCTTTTTGGAAAAAGAAGTAACAACATTAAACTTCCCTCAAATAAAACAAAAATAATTAAAACCTAAATGCCATAGCTGACAGGCTTTTTTTCCTTTGCATCACTCACTCAAAGATTTGACACCCTGGGAACACCTGAGCACCCTCTCCTTGAAGTCTTTAAGGATTTATCCTCACACAACCATCAGAGCAGTAAACCAGCAGTCTTCCCGCTTGAAACATGGGAGGCTGCAGCAGGCAACCAGCTGGACACGGTGACAATTCCCAGGTGGATTTTGCTGTCAGCTCCTTACAGCACAACTTTTGCCATACTGGTGCACACCGGAAAGATGAGGCAACGAATACAAGTGGGTCTATTGCTATCACATGCTCATCTCAAGTCCCAGAAGGCAAACTTCGATGGAAAACCAAAGAAGGGTTTAGCTGATAGCACGGCAAGGGAAAGATCTAAGGAGCGAGCAGGCAGTGCCGCAGAGAGGGAACCTCTCCCAGCACTGACATCGCACATGGAGGCACAGCAGCCAACCTCACCGCCCAGGCCACTCGAGCTGGTAAGGTGAGCAAAGGCTCATCTCATTTAGACAACAGCTCAGATGTTCATGAGCGGTGATTTCCTCTATCACTCACCACCGATTAAAAAAAAAAATTATGAAAGAGACAATAACGTAAAGGAGCTGTGCTTTTTTTCAGCTTAACTTCAGCTGAATTACTAGAATGTCCCCAACAGTCTGAGAGTAAAACAAGTGTCTTTGCTCAGCTGGGTTCAGTTGGGTCCTCAAGCTGCCCTGGCATGAAGGGCTGCAGCAATCTAGCAGTGGCAGATAAAAAAGTGATGGATGAAATTATTTTCCTCCGCTCACTCATCCCGCTTTTCGGATGGACTCTGAAAATGGGTGCTGAGAAACGAGGCACGTCCCATCTGCTCCTGAACGAACTGCCAGCTACCTAGGCTGTCCCCAGGGCAACAACAGCAGAGTAAACCCCTCCGGAGGTCCTATCTTTCAGAGCAGCCCACCTACCGCTGCCTTCTCTTCTGACAGACCCTCTTCTCCCTCCCTGCTCCAAACACACACACCACAATCTCCGTCTGCGCTTGGCCTGGGTGGCGGGAAGAGCTAAACGGGCAAAGAGTTGAGCCACGCTGACTCTCGGGGTGAGAAGAGTCGAAGGAGCAGCAGCAGTGGCCAACCTCCCGCTGTAATTAATGAAAAGCAACAGGGAAATGCAAGAGCCCAACGCAGACAGTGCGGGTGCTTTTCCTGGAACAAAGCATAAAACAAAGTCAACACTCAGATGCAAAAGAGAGAGCTGAGCACTGAAATTATCACAGACTCTTCATTTTCACAAACCATACGAGTCAGACTACAGGGACTCATTCACTTCACCATTCTCGAGTACCGGTATCTCAAATATATATCTCACAAAACAAAAATAAGAAATTCTCCAAAGCTTGTATTTTCAGTCACGAATTCCAAGAAAACCTGAAGTTTAAAATAAGCATGAATCCATTCAAAAATGCACATAGTTACACTTCAAACATGCTGAACCAGCTCAGAAGAAACGTACCCGGGCAAGTTCCCACCGCTGGGAGGAGGCTGGGGCCCGGGTGACAAAGGGCTGGATCAGCAGATCGGGGCTGCAGCCGGGGGCCCCGCGCTGAGCCGGGATCAGCAAAGCCTGACCCGCTCGAGCACAGCTTCTCTCCGTTTCTCCACCGCGGGGGAAGTTACCACAGTTTGTTCAGTGACACGCTAAGTGCAACTGCGCAAGCGGGGCGAGAAGAGATGCTGCAGCAGAGCGGGTCCCAGTTGCACCCAGTACAACATAAGCTCTGGAAACCAGCGTGCATCCAAAACCAATAAAACGCATGCAAATATCAGCGTGAGAATACAGCTCAAGAAAGCAGAGGTGTTTTGGGACTTCAGGGAACTGTTTTGGGTAAGACTATGCTCTACATAACCCAAAAAGATCTCAAGCATTAAAATTTGTAAGCAAAAAAAATACTTCTTATTCAAAAAATTGGAGAAGACTCTTGCCAAGGAGTGAGATAATTAAGGTGGAGTTTAAACAACCAACAAAAAATTGCTGGATTACACAAGTTCTAGAATATTTTACGACTCTGCAGATGAGAACACAGTTTCATTTGACTGAAAACAGGTCCCGGGAAGGGATGGCCCCACGCCTTCTTGCAGTTCACTGGACACATTTTTTCATTTCGCTTTTAAATAGATGCATTCGATCTCCAAGTGCTTGTACACGTTCCCAGGCTCAAAATAAAACAAAGGGGAAGTCTGTCTGTACTTTAAACAGCACTTCCTTTGACATTGCCTCTCTTCTTTCCTAAGTCTGCAAAAGCATCTTTGAATCTCAGATCAAAATCAAATCTGAGGCCTGGCATGTATACTGCCAATTATAATGGCCCTACAACCCATGAACCAAAACATGTATCTACGTGAGTTGTTTTGCCTTTTTAAAATAGGCATCAATCAATCAATCAAAGCTTACTCTACTTTAGGGGACAGGATACCATGATAAAAATCAGGAAAACTATGTACAGCAGTTTAAGCAAGGGAAAGGCACCATATCCTTCCAAAAGGAGGAACAAAGGCATTCAGCAGCCCATGCATAGAAGAACAGAAATTAAAATAGGAATAAACTTAAAAAGATGATTGAATGGCCAGTTGAACCGGGGTCTGCGGGACCAATTTCAGTGAACTCCATGGGAACTAATGACAACACTCCCACAGGAATAGGCTTGGTCTACACAGCAGCAGAAGTTAAATCCTATCCCTATAGAAACACAGCGTTTTCAGGTTCCTTCTGTTGCACTCCGCCATTTTTTTTATCTTATTGTCTTGCAGAAATTCAATTAGATCATTTTTTCTATGAAGAAAAGTTGATTCAATATTCTGTGCAATATACCTACTCAAGTTAAACCATGAGACTGATCACAAAAGGCCCTTGTGAGGGCAAGGGCTAACAAAAGGAACTGATTTTCTCTTCCAAGAACAGCGGTGATGACTATAATATTCACTTTTCTTTCAAACCTCCAAGATCTCTCTCGAAATTTCCCTTTTAGTGCTATTTTAATTAAACTTCAAAAGCCTGAGCTGTTCAACCGCATACCTATTAATTCAGACTGAGCAGAAAACATTTTAACAGGCCGATAACTAAAGTGCTTCACTGAACAGCAATGTGCTGGGTCTTCTCTGTTCGAATGCTCTTTTTCTGTGCTCTGGACGGCACAATCTGCCTTTTTGCCAAGGGGATCAGCGTAAGATGTTCCTTTCGGGACTGGAGTTCCTCTTCGTTCCTAAGCAACAGATTTGCATAAGCTGAAGGAGCAAAGAAAAATGCTTTTGACATCATTTACTGGCCTGCCTGATTAAAGCAGAAGACAGAAGAAAGCAAACAGCAGCTGACAGTCCTTTGTGCAACAGATCTGACATACTGTTAAGCTTTCAAAAATACATCTGTGACTGGAATAAAAAAGGCTCAATAGGTGCAAAAGCGGAAGAAAAAAAAATCCGGCACTGAATTATCCCATCCCAGCACCACCGCAAGTCCCAGAAGAACGGCCACATAACGGAAATAATTAATTTAGTATTAGACTCCTACGGGGCGGCGTGGCTCACATTAACTGCTTTGTCCTGCCACTGGAGTGGTGCAGGGGAAGAAGCAGGCTTCCAAGAGCGGACAGCAGATGTGGAAGAAAACATAATGCTAAAGGACAGAAAATCTTTCTTTAGAAAATCTCAACTTCCCAAACTAAAAGCACTTTGTGTTCAGCCACGCGTGAACTTTTCACACAACCTTCCTCATTAAGGTAGCCCACATTGCCACAGGTCCAGCTTCTGTCCCCTGCAGGGAGACACCATGACACGCAATTCCCTTCTCTTTCTACAAGCAATAACTATGCTATGAGTGTGCAACCAAGGTTGAAGCGCTCCGTGATACACCAGTCTTACCACCTCGGACACCGAATTCTGTGCAGCGTCAGATACTTCGCTAAGCAACGGCAGCACCATTTATGCAACCTGAAAGTCACGCTTGCATGAGTCAATACTGTTCCTCTCTTCCTCCCACATCATAATCAAGGTCAGGAGGACACCATTGCTAATGATGCTGTCATGTAGCTGAAATGGCTCGCTGACACACTGACCACCAACGCTCAGATGACAGTCAGTCATGCTTGTCAGTTAACTATAGGCATTCCCTTCTAGGTTCCTGAATTTATTCAAGCACATTTCCAATGTCAGGAAGGTCAGATACTCTACTATCATCACAATAGGTTACGAATAGGAAGTCTCAGGCTCTTTGGACGAAGCCTACATGAAGACTGGTGAGCCACGGTGGGACAGAATCACCTTCTCTGATGCCTGCCACCAGGTTCAGGTCTACTAGTTACTCCTTTTTAAAGCATCAGCAAGACAACCCTCACACAATTAGAGAACATCGTGCAACCCTGGCACTCTGGTATCATCCCACAAGGCTGGAGTCGCTACATTCTTGCTAGCAAGCTTGCACGAGAGTGGGTTTATCTTTCCCTGCTGTGCTAGCAGCCAGCAGTAGCACGTGGATGAGCGCATACTAATTCTACAGCAGCACTACCTGCAGCAGACGATGCAGCGAGTAATCACCGGGTATTTCGATAGGCAGCCTGGCTAGTACTCTGCATCTGCAGCATCATTCCCCACCTTGAAGCTTTGGAGGAGAGATGCAACAACCTGAGGATAAAATGTAGGATCAAACACTATGCCCATCCAGGAATCTCCAGTGTAGTGCGACACATGCACTTCAAAAATCGGAAACTGATTCTGCTTGTCGCCACTCATTTTATCTGAGAATCCCTTACAATGATATGGGAGAAGCCTAACCCTGTAAAGTTCGCTCCAGAGGCATCCCACGCATGTGAAAAAGGAGGGAGGGCCTGTCGCTGCAGCATGCAACCCCCTCTGCAATGGCACTTGTGTTACAAGAATTCACGGAGCAGTTTTGCTTGGTTTGTTCTACCTGTGTACCTAAGCCTAAAGCCCAAGAGATAAGTCACCAATATAAAATTAAATTTAAAAATCTGATATTGGTGGAGCTAGATGGCTGAGGGGGCTTGCATTGTTTTACTGATGAATTCTTACATTTTTTCCATGTTCTCTCAGAATACTAACTCAGTTCTGTATTAATTCTAAGCCTATATACGTATTAAAAACACTTCCACAATATTTGGCCTCTCTTCAGGTTGGAATGAAGTTAAAAGATTTAACTGCTGTCTCATTCTGGGTTAGGTGAGATCTGTTTTGCTACACCTACTTGCCTCACCCCTTTAACTGTCCCCCTGATACTACATCTTTGAGTTGCATCAGCTGTAACTTATGTTTTGCTAGTCCTTCAACTTCCAGTTCTTTTTGTTATTGCTTCTTGACTAACTCCCTCCCCTTCTCTTTTTCATGCTCTTTTCCTCTCACCCAGTTCACTCCTCCCCACCCCTGTTGTTGAATCTGCTTCTTTTGCTGCTGTGGCCATTTTGCTGTGCTGCTGCCGTTATCTCCTGCAGCTGCCCTCCACGCGCATTTCTTCCATACCACTGTTGCCGATTCCTGCTGCTGCTGCATGGGTGTGCTAGGAAGCGATGCCGCACGGCAGTGCGTTGGGCAAGGCTGAAGTTTGGCACTGAAGCACAGCGCTTATGGCACGTTCAGCAGTTGTGAAAAGCTCTCTCTTTCTTTAGCAAGGACAAAATTCCCAGTGTGAGGATTCTGCAAAGAACAAGGAAGGAAGCAGCAAGAGCAATCACCACCCTGGAGAGAAGCGGAGCAACCACGTGAGCACGGGCTGAGCCCGGCCTTGCTCAGACACAGCACCTTTCATCCTGCAGAAAGACCACCGACACAGATTGCTCATGCTCTTGCCTACTCAGCATGGGTTTGGTCGGTTGTTCTTTGCATTTGGGGGGGGGACACACAACACGCTGCTGTTACCTTAATCAAAAAGGGCACACCTGTATTCACATGTGGAAAGGAGCAGTGGATGGTCAGCTGAGCACCAGCAGGTTGCATTACACATGAGGGCATGAGCCACAGAAATCGAAAGTCATTAGTCTAGGGTTTTTAGATTCCCATCTAAGCAATAACACAACCTCCCAGCCTTAGACAAACTGTTCATTTAAGCATGTGAGTTCCTGAACTGTACTTTCATTTCACAAGACAAATGAATGAGAAAAGATGGTTTTCTCGGGGCAGGGGGAGATAGCACTCTCTTCTTGGGCCCACCACGCTACGCACCCAGCAACAGGACGGGCATTCATTCTGTACAGTGGGTTTTTCCAATGCAAACCTGCAGCGGAAACTCTGGCTTCAGCACTGACTTATTTTAAGTTTAAAAAGTTCTTTTAAAAGTTTAAAAAGGGAATGAAGGCTTCCATAAAAATGCCTCTTTAAAACAGAGGCTGCATGCTATCATTCTCACTCCTTCCCTCTACCTGAAAGCATTTACTGAAATCAGCAGTCCAACCCCTGCGACTCTCACTGAAGAAATAAAAGGATGCTTCTTTATCCAAAAAATATGTTGGAAGAAATTTTAGGCAAATTTGTACTACTCATGCTTAAAAGTAGCTTTTTATTTAATATCTAACACACTACCAGAATAATGCACAATTTTTCAAAATGATGGTATTTGAAAAAAAAACCAGGCTTCAGAAACTGTTAAAAACAAAAAATGTACCACTGTGCATTTTGGGGAGGAGAGGGAAAATCAGATACAAAGCAAGTTATAGTTTAATAGTTCTCTTAAAAAATTAAGGAAATACTGCAGGACAGGGTGGAGGGGAAAACAGAAATAAGCAAATAGCTTTTAGTTTCTTAAGCTTTCTTTTTCCTCTAAGAGAGCTCATCATCTGTAACATTTTGCACTTTCATTTTTATACAATACATGAAAAATATGCAGTTTCAGTTAAAATTCATCAAAAGCTTTACTTCTGATATCCCCTGATAAGCATCCACACCTATCTTGAGCAACATGTCGTGATAGTTTTCCTGAGCTTCACATTCAGAGTGCATAATTCAGCACTCTCCTTATTGATATATGTCAATGAATCCACTTAAAATAATTAGAGCTATACTGAAAGAAGATTATAAATCAAGTTCAAGTCTACAGCACTTTTATTTCCTGCCAACAATGTGTCCATGTCCCTATCAGAATTAACGTAAAGTGACATACAGCAATACCGTATTTTTTATCTAGAGCCTGGAAACAAATCTCTTGCACACGTGTCGTGCATAAAGGTAAGCACCTCTGAAAGCTCCTTGTAGCATTTACATAGCTGGAATCACTACCTAGCACGTCAACTCTTGAGACTCCTGTCCTAACACAAAATCACAGTACTGGTTTGAAATCTGAGTTTAAAAAACCAAAAGCATCATTTAATGTTTATCTTTTTCTTAATATTGTATTCATTCATAAGAACATTACTGGGACTCCACCCTGCTAATCATTTGTAGATAGTGTCATCTAATGAGCATAAGTCTACACACTGTCTGAAGTCTTAAGATGCCATTTGGTACAGGGAGGGGAGGAAGAACGATATTTTTTGCTCCATATAAGCAATTCTTTGCTTGAAACGTTTATTTGGTCATTGTACCACCTCCTGACCAACATTCCTGAAAAGCAGACCTGCAGTCACCAGCTCTGTGAGAAGCTTGCCGAGAGACACCTCATTAAACTGAGAGAATCCCCCAACACCTGGTCCAAGCATGGAGAATTCGTGCGATTTCACTCCACGAGTAACCGCCTTGCAAACCAGGGAAAGGGAGCACCACAGCCTGCTGCCCTGGCATTTACATCTAATGATAGCAAGAGTAGGACCATCAGTTCCTCACATGTTAGCCTTACCCAACTACTTGAAATAAGAAAAGCTTTATTAAAATTAATAGGCAGAACCTCCCCTCCCGGGGAGGTCATTCGCTTTACGCTGTGCCCATGATGCCGAGGCACCTGTCCCAGCAACACACACACAGAATCCCAGAGCAACCACCCAACTGAAAGACCACCGTGTTCACCTTTACTTCTTTCAGGTGATTGAGAAGAGTTTAGCAGAGACCTCACTGTGTGACTTGGGAGGGTTGCAAATCCACACCTGGCAGAGCACAGACAGGTACGTGCCACGCAGGGAGCGCCCAGCACGCACGTTGTCTGTTTGCAAAGGGATTTTCACTCCGAGAGCTCTCCCTGAGCCCAGTGCCTCATCAGGCCATGAGACTACTGCCCCATTCATAGAGTCATGGAATCATTAAGGCTGGAAAAGATCCCTAAGATCAAGTCCAACTGTCAACCCAACACCACCATGCCTACTGAACCATGTCCTGAAGTGCCACATCTACACGTTGTTTGAACACCTCCAGGGATGGGGACTCCTCCACCTCCCTGGGCAGCCTGTTCCAATGCCTGACCGCTCTTTCAGTAAAGAAATTTTTCCTAGTATTCAATCTAAACCTCCCCTGACGCAACTGGAGGACATAAAAATATGGAACGCTTCACGAACTGCGGTCCCTGACAGCAGTAGCAGAGTGCTAGTGGGATGAAACAGCTATGGAAGATACAGGGAAGGGGCATGGCAGCACAGCACAAGCACTGCTCCAAGCCATCCCTGGGACCACCACCTCCCAGCCACGGAGGCTCGGAGAGCTGGGCTCTCTCCCTAGCCGGACCTGCTCTCAACTCTGCTGCCCACAACCTTAACTCCCCTCCCCTACACCAGTCTTTCTCTAGAAAGGCCACACACCTATAAATTCACTGGCTGTCCTGCTGGTGGTCACCCTGAGGGGAGCGGGGTTTCTGCTGAGGCGGCGAATGCCTGGCAATTATTTGTGCTGTACCCACCTTTACCATCACTCTACTTCTTACAGTTGGAAGTCAGAGACTGCCACTTTTCCAAAAAACACTGAACTGTCTGGACAAGATTTTCTCCACAACACACACATTTATGAATGCACACATGTTTACAAACATAATAGAGAGCAAACAGTACATACTGACACAGAGAAAATGTTTTGAGTCCTGTGAAGAAAACAAACTGCAGGTTTTTTTGCCAGTGTGTTTACAAGAGATGAGGAGCTACCCAAAAGATGAGTTACAACATTTTTGGTGCCAAGAGACAGAAAGATTATCTGCTATTTTTGCACCCACTGCCTTTCTGTAGCCAGTCTTATCAATGCATCACACATTAATTTCACCACTAGAAAGGCAGGTGATGTGGATTAATGGGATTATAGGTAAACCAAGCAAATCAATACACAGTTTCAGTCATCAGTACTACACAGCAAAGCATACCCCTAAATCCTACAAATATCACCTTCTAAGGGCAGATGTATAGTAAAGAAGAATCCTAAACTGATGTCTGTTGCTTAAAATGCAAGTATCATTACCAAGTTCTCAGTAAATTTTTGTATGCATACGATCACATTTCACAATGTTGAAATGTCCTTCTTTCATGTTACTATGTTAGATCCGCACCCCTGCACAAAAAAAAAAGGACAAACAGGGGTAGCTTTCATTTGTTATGTATGCAAATAACAATGTAGCCAAAACAAAATACCCTACAAGAATAAGGTCTGCCAGAGGCCACTTGTAACAAGGTACGTGTTCTAAACATCAATAGTTTCCAGATCCGTTATATTTACTGCTCCCTCACAAATCTGCGTGACCTCACCGAGAGAAGCCCGGACGGGGGCCCAGGCCAGCTTACACGAATCGCGCTCCCACGGACCCACCCGAACCACTCCACCGGCCGGCCGCGCCTGGGCTGTGCCGCGCTCCTGCAGCACCCCTAGGTAAACAAGCACTTCATTTGGTTCAGGAATAATTGCTTATTAAGTTGGGGCTTGCCATAGTAGCTTCAGCTATTTAAAAGTATGTAAACAATAAAAATTCAGAAACTCGCACCATCACCGATTCAAGAGAAGCAAAGCCAACCATACAGCTGACTTCTGACTCAATGTGGCCTAAAGTTTACTGTACTTGTTAGTACAGCACAGGAACCACATGAAGAACCTGCCTCAAGAAGGCAGAGCAACAACTGTAAGACGAGACCATCTCAATGTGCACGTACAATATGTGTGGAAATTACGTTAAAATTAACCCTCTCTTGTATAGCACTGCGAGCAATTCTAGCTGCTTTCAGGCCAAAGGACGAATAAAACTGAATCAAAAAAAAAGGAGCTTTGGGGGGATTTTTTGTTCTAACTTTGCGGATCAAATCCAGCTGCCCTGGAGCTTCCACCTCAGCCTGAAAACCTGGGAAATCTTCGAGAAACAAAATGAAAAACACAAATCTGAGAAGAGAGTTATGACAAGATCGTGAAGCCTACCCTCAGGAACAAGCCAGCTTTCAAGGCACCTCTCCCACAGAATGAATAAAAAAAGCACTAACCAAAACTTACACAGTATATCAGACAAACTTCTAACCTAAAACAAGTAGCTGGAACAGATATCTGTTAATTACTCAGTTACACTTCAAAGTCTGTGTATCGGGTCAAGAGAATTTGCGAGTTCGAGCCCAGGGGCCAATTTCCACCTAAGGCAAACTGAAGAAACGAGAATCTTGCTAACAAATGCTTTCAATATCACATGTACATCACTAAAGGACTACCAGCTTTTGAAAGTCACACATTTAGGAGTTAAGAACCAAAAAGTCTCGGTTGCTTGCGGACTATTCCCTTTCTTATAACATAGATTTTTGTCTTTCAAACAGCTTATGTAATTTACCTCCACTTAGGTTTAAATACTGTGACATCTGTCAAGTGAGAAGTTTCAAGTTAATACTGCTGAACACATTTCAAACACCACTCCACTCATCGTGACCCTCAACAGGAATTGGCCAAACCCAAAGGCTCTAAACAAAATGCATGAAGTCTCACTCACCTTCAGCAGGGCAGTTGGGGGAGGGCGGGGGTGGTTACCTTGTTCATTTTTCTAAGATTTTAAAAATTTTCCAAATAAGTAAATAAATAAATAAATAATGCACTGGGCGTGGCAATCTGAAAACCACAAAGTACAACCGAGATATTCCATCAATCACATTGTCCTTTACAAAATTCAAAAAATAAAAAACAATCCCTGAGCTACTGCAGAGGAAGACTACTGTGCACGTTCCTGAGGGTAAGCCGAGCAAGCTTTGGCGATACCGGGACGGAGCCTTCCTGCTGCACCCCAACACCGTACAGGCCGCTTCCGAATTCCTCCTCTGCCTTCCTGGCAGCTCCGGAGACAGCGGCTGCCTACACCGGCCAGACTTCACAGACCAGTTGTCTGGGAACGCTGAAAGAGCCTTTCGCATTAAACCAGGAGGAGCTCGGTGTTTAAAAAGCCAAGAAGAGCTTACGAGAGGATGAAGTCAGACTTCGGCCAAGCCGAGAAACAGAACACCGAATGCGTTTTCCAGCATATAGCTCGGAGAGACTCAGCCTGAGCACAAGGCAGTTTGCGTAAAGTGTGACTTGCCCAGAGAGGCTGTGGAGTCTCCTTCTCTGGAGATATTCAAGACCCGCCTGGACGCGGTCCTGTGCAGCCTGCTGTAGGCGACCCTGCTTCGGCAGGGGGTTGGACAAGATGACCCACAGAGGTGGCCCGTTAGTGTACGCTTCCCGCTTCCCCCAGTCCGTAGCAAGGCGCGGTCCGACCTCCCCCCCCGCGGAGAGACTCCCCCAGAGGGGGCTCTCCCCCCCACCCCAGGCTCCTCAGGCCGCACCCGCGGGCACGGCTCCCCTCGCCCGCCGCCCCGCCGGCTCCCAGGCGAGGCCCGGAGCCCGGGGCCCGGCTGCGCCCGAGCAGCGCGGGTGGGTGGGGGAACACGACCCAGGACGGAGCGGCGGGGAATAAATAAAGCAAAAATCCGAGTACCGGGCTCGCGGCCACCCGCGGGATGGGCGCGGAAGCGCCCGGCGCCTCAGACGCAGCGTCCGCGAACGAGGGGAGGCGGGGGGGGGTGAAGGCGCTCCCGCAGCGGCGGAGGACAGGCCGCTCCCGGCCCGGGGAAGCGCTGCTCACCCGCTCGCCGCCGGCTCCCGGGAACG
>Ga0065711_1008772_pt1 | contig 12197 bp, 6 predicted proteins | sample Hoacrofraction12_FD_59098 | JGI IMG/M metagenome (GOLD analysis project Ga0065711, IMG submission 59098) | Hoatzin crop microbial communities from Cojedes, Venezuela - Epithelial fraction 12 v2 (version 2) | ecosystem: Host-associated > Birds > Digestive system > Esophagus > Crop | place... | reverse complement strand
CCTTCCACCAGCCCAGGGTGCTCAGAGCTCCATCCAACCTGGCCTTGAACCCTGCCAGGGAGGGGGCAGCCACAGCTTCTCTGGGCAACCTGGGCCAGGGCCTCACCGCCCTCACAGTAGAGAATTTCTTTCTTATATCTAATCTAAATCTCCCCTTTCTCAGTTTAAAGTCATCATCCCTTGTCCCATCACCCCATGCCCTTGTCCCAGCCCCTCTCCAGCTCTCTCGCAGCCCCTCCAGGTACTGGCAGCTGCTCTAACGTCTCCCCGCAGCCTTCTCTTCCCCAGGCTGAGCAGCCCCAGCTCTCCCAGCCTTTCCTCCCAGCAGAGGGGTTCTAGCCTCCTCTGGATCCGAGGCTCCGAGGATCATTGCTGGGGCCTCCTCTGGCCCTGCTCCCACAGCTCCAGCTCTGTCCTGTCATGAGGGCTCCAGAGCTGGATGCGGGACTCCTGGGGAGGTCTCACGAGAGTGGGGCAGAGGGGCAAAACCCCCTCCTCGCCCTGCTGGCCACTTTTTGTCTTATCTTTTTCCATTTCTTTTTTCAACACGAATAGAATTGAAATATTCTAAGTAGACACTTCTGAAAGACTAAAACCTACTGTTAATAGGATACCAAGTTATTTGTTTTTGTCTTTTTATTGTGCAGCTTGATGTAAGTTATAGGTTGATGTACAGCTTTTCAAAAAGGGGAAAGTAACTAATATGCCATGGGTTTTTCTATTTCTGGTATAAGAAGTTTTCCTCCCCCAGTATAGCTGACTTTTGTGAATGGTACTTCTAATTTTGGAAGAGACTGCTTTCTTAGCATTTCAAACTGGTAGTTTAATGTAATTTAAAAGAAGCTGACACAAGGTGGGCAAAAATATTAGGTTCCAGTTTTTATGAGTCGTTTTCTTCCTGTAAGGCTTGTGTATTATGCAGAACCCAACCTATTAGTGCAAAGACTGGAATCCAGAATTGCCCTTTCCAACCCCAGGTTAGAGGACGATTCCTCTCCTTGCTACCTTTTGGCCATATGAATCTTCTGTGTGTTGCTGTGTGATGGTCCAGCTTTGCTTAGAGAGAAGAACCCCCCACCATTGCAGTTAGCTTACAGTTCATTGATTACAATATTTCCTTGGGAACTGGGAGATCGATCAGGAGGGTCCAGACTTCTACTTGCCTTTGCTCTTTTTATTAAGCCATCATATTAAAGGTTGCAGAGTATTTTATGGGACATTGAGAAACTCTGCAGTATAAATGAAAATCATTGTATTTGTACAAGTCATTGCATGAGTTTTTCCTTATAGCCAGTTTGAAGTTCTCTTGTTTCAGCTTGTGCCTGTCTGTCTTGTATTGGAGACCCCAAAACTGGACATGATATTCAAGGTGTGCCAGGGCACACTGCTGACAGCTTGCTGTCTCTGAAGGTCCATCAGGTCCCTTGAAGCAGATTTGCTCCCGAGCTAGTTGGTCCCTCCCCTGTCTTATCGCCACGGGTTCCTCCTTACTGGTGCAGGACTTTCCACTTGTCCTGTTGACTTTTATCGGGTTCCTCTGAGTGGCAGCCCTGCCCCAAAGTGTATTGACTGATCCCCCCAATTCAGCATCTACAGCTTGATGAGGCTGGCCCCAGGTCATCTCTATCCTTAATATGGAGATTAAGTAATCTAAAAATAAAAGCAGAGGAACACAAGCCATACTCTAAAATTCCTTTGGTAGTACAGTAAGTCTGTGACAGTTTCCTTATACTCAATGCTTAAGGAAGATGACTATGAACATCCACAGAATAAGGTGCTCAGCTTTCCATTCTTACCAGTAATGTTACAGTAGGGATTTCTAGCTCATGGGACAAGACTAGGAAATTCTGTCATGTTCTTTGGAAAATATTTATGTTTTGGAAAGAGCATATGCACTCTCTGTGTCTGCTCTCAATGCTTTCTTTACTGTAAATGTCACTTCAGCATCCTGAGGCTTTCTCATTCACTTAGAAATTGTGTTTTAAAAACTTGTCAGAGTTTTTAGGTTTTTTGTTATTCTCATAAGTTCACATGATGTAATTTTGATATGCCAGTTAATTTTTGAAACTATACGTTGAGAGTAGTCCGTGTTGGGCCGCATGGTTCTGTTTATGTTTACTCCTGTACTTACAGTCACTGATAAATTCAGAATGCGGAAGTTTTTTTGAAGGACATGTATTTATATGTGTAAATTATAATTAATGGAAGAGATTTCCATTTATGCTGCTGTTAAAAGCAGCTGAAAGATGCAGAAGTTAAATTAAATCTGGGTGCAGTATGTGCTTTCTTTTTCTTAAGGAAACTAAACTCCAGTGTTTGCTTCCAGACTGTCTTTGGAATGAATGAATAATATTATTTTGATCAAATTAGTTTGGGACCATGATTCAGCAAATTAATTAAATCAGCTTCATTGAAGTGGATGTGATATTGAAAAGTTTTCCAAGTAGATTGAAGTGTCTGGAATAGAGAAATGAAATTAAAACTTAGAGAGGAGACACGATGTGTACAAGGTCAGAGACATGAGTGACAATGCTGGGGCTAGAATAGATGTCTTCCCTCTGCTGTCCTCATCCGCGGGACATGTTACAGCAGGAGATGTTAAGATGTTCCAGCGGTGCACACTGAAGATTATATTCTCTTCCTTTTCCTTGTAGTTTCTATTAAGAAATACTTTTTCGTAAATCTACATCAGCCTTTTCTTTGATAGTAGAGTTTTGTTGTTTTTTTTTTTCCTAAGAAACTTTATTTTCATAGAAAAACATGTTAGGTCTGTCTTAAAGTTCCTAACATTTAATTTGATTTTTTTAAAAAATAGTGATGTGAAAAATCTAACTGTTCCTGCTGCTGTTTCCTAACCTAGAGTGTAAGAGAAAAAGAAAGTTGTCTGTTCAGCAGTAAGTTACTGAAGCGTGTTCTATCAACATTTGCTTTTAAATCTGTTTCAAATATTTAGAAATGAGAAAGCAGGCTACTAGCATTTCTTATAAGACCATGAATGCTTCCAGATAGGAGTGTCCCCAGTCTGGAATAATTATTGTAGTAATCTCAGATTGCAGAGCTAAATTAAAAATAGCTACATACTGGAAAACAAAAACGAATTTCAAGAATAGTAACCGATGTAGTTATAAGGGGCGTTCATTCACTTTCTTCTTATTGTATTCAAAGGAATTTAAATGTGCATAAAACAGATCTGAGAGTCCAGTTCGACTCGAGATCTGTCCTTCATTTTTATGTGAGTGATCTTATCTCTGTGTGCCTGTTCACCTCTTTGTAAGCAAAATTAAATAATAAAAAACCGCAAACTAGCACCTGAAAGCTGTTGTTTAGACAGTCATGAGATGTTGCTATTCACGTATTTCATGTTGATAGATATCCTTTGTTTAAAATTTATAAGATTTTGCTTCAAATTTACGAATCATTGAGGTACTTTGGCAAACAATGTCTGTAGCAGCATTTGTGAACTTGTGCTCTGTTGCTAGCACATGTTATGTGATTTCATGATTGTATTTGAGTCCGAGCTTTTGACATGGTAGAGACTTTTTAATGAGTATTTTTGTGGTTTGTTTAATGCTAGAAACAAACAAATAAGAAAAATAGCAGCAGAAGTTTTATGAGGGAAGTGGGATCAAGAAGAGTACACCAGAATTTCCTTTTGAAAAAGATGATTTGCTTTGAGGATGCTGTTCTCTACATGAATATTTAGCCAAAGTCTCCATGTTCCATGGCAGTTTGGAGTTTCCTACGTGTTGTGCTACTCCTGGACTCACAGCAACTCTGTGCATTAACGAAGGTTTTACGGCAGTGCTGGCTCCTCCTCGTCACTGGGACTTGCGCACGTCCGTCTGCTCCGCACAGACTCTGATGCAGAGATTCGTTACTTGGAAGATTCTGAGCACTGATAGACACACGTGCAGCTTTAAGTGATTTTTCTGTATTTCTGCATATTACTCAGCATAGGACAAAGCAATTGTCCTGTGTTAAAAGAAGCATTAAAAAAAATGTTACAAAATACTTTAATTTATAATTATTTCCATATATTAGGGGAAGTTTTGATAAATCTTTTTTATTGTTTTATGGTGTTTTAGCGTTGTTTGCATTTCTGTCGGTGTCCATAATTAGATAACAGTGTGCTAGGAAGAGCACTATTTAGAGCTGAAATAAGTGTGTGCTGTGAGCATACTTGCTTTAAAAACAAACCACTCTCAGCTTTCTTCGTCTCCACAAGAAGGGTTCCTTTATCTTTTTAAAATGGATATAGATATGTTTTTTTGTCTGTTTCAGTTGTAGAAGTATGCTATTAACTTATTTTGAAAAATCCTTAATTTTATTACAGGTATGGAAAGAAAAATTTCCCAGTATGTGGGCCGAAATAGATCAATATTTATTTCTCATTTCTTGATTTAGTTGCACCGTGACGTGCCCCAGCAGCCACCTCAGAGCTGGCTGCATAAGGCGCCCGTCTCCTACCTAGTCCCTGCTGGGCAGTTCAGCAAACCACTCTCCGTAGTCTGGGTTACAGACACCTGCAGCACTCTGTGTAAGAAAATCTGAATTATGCGTTTGTCCTTATGCTTTCTTGTAATAAAACAAAAACACAACAAACAAACAAAAAAACCCCCAAAACTAAAGAGAACTAATGATGAGAACTAATGCCCAGCCAGCCCCCAGCAAACAAACTGCACTTAATTAAAATCAATGTATGTTCAACCAATCCCTGTTTTTCCTTTGCATGTTACATGCTTACTCGTTCGAGAAATGCATTTTTGGAGGAAGGCCTCTGTCACTCAATGCAGTTGATGTAAATTAAATCAGGATATTTCCTTTTCTATCTAAATGCATTTTATTTAAAATTACCTGGAGATAATTGTTGTTATGAGGACGACATGTAAAATGGTTTGTTGGTTCTGCTGGGACCATTGCTGTACTAGTAAATGCAACATGTAGCAATGTTTTGTTAATGAACACATACATGCACACAATATATACATATTTATATATACTACCAAAGCACTTTAAATATTATCATGGTAAGACATTTACTGAGGATTTATTTCACTTAATTTAGCAATCTAATACCTATTTGCTTGTTCTTAATCTGATTTTCTAGGCTCCCTTCCTCCTCAGTGATGTCTCATTGACTGCCTATCTGTAGGCACAAGTTTATCGTATTCTGTGACACCCGTGGTCCCTGTTCCCATTCGTGGGCTGCATTTGTTCAGTACGTGTAGGTGATCTTACAATAGATGTGTAACTTTTTTGTAGGTGAAATTAGGGGAAAGGAATCTCGCCTGGTAGTTGAATCGTGCACAGAAGGAGGAAACTTGCAGACTTACAAGCCAGTAACAGTGATTTTGATGATATTTAATGGGAAACTCATGTTGTAAGGTACCAAAAGAAGTCTGCAATTCAATTTTGGTGTCTTCACAGGACTGCAGGAGTTCTTCTGCCACCTACAACTTCGGGGTGTTTGTGCTCTTTCGAGCACATTTGTTTTAGCTGTTCACCGCTGCGTCTACCTAATAGAGATCTACGAAATAATCTGACTTGTCTTGGTTTATTGACCACCTTTTCGTTACTTCAGATCTTTTTCTTCTCTATGGTATCTGAGCTATTCTGGCAGTCTAATTCAGGTTTGTTCAGTAAGTCCAAATAATTAAGAACCAAGTTCTGACGTTATTCTCTTCATCTTCAGGTCTCCTATGTGAATTTTGGCATACGCTTACAATTTTATTGCCTACTGTATGTGAAAGCTTTTTGTAGTCCTCCTGACGACGCACTGGACAAATCCATTCCATTTGCTGAATCTGAGTTAGGTTACAGAGGTAGCCTCGTTTGCTTGGTCATGAAATTCTGAAAACCTTAAATACAGGATGACTAACCAGAAAAGGTTCTTCAGGAAATTTCATGAAGAATAATGTAAGGGGAAAACTAATAAAGAAAAATATTATTTCTAAATAAAAATAGTGGATAAAAACAGGTGATGGAAGACTATTACCTTCCTGTAGCCAGGCAGACTCCTTCCTGAAAGCAAGCTCTGGAATAATTTTTTTTCCCCAATGCGTCCATGCATATGGTGTTTTCAAGCCTTGATAATATTTTTTTTTTTTTTCCCATCTTCCATAGTCTATAGTTTTTAGATGTGATTTGAAGAAAAAAAAAAAAACTAGCTCAAAGGGCAAAAAAATGTAGCTCAAAGAAGATGCCAAAAGGCTCTTTGGTCACAAGTGTGGTACCAAACACCTTGTCGCGCTGCTTGTAACAGGAATGGGACAACAGTGAATTTTTTTACCATGTTTTGAAATCTTTTCCTTTGTAGTGTACTGTGTTTATTGCAAAGGTTTTTATTTTCTTCCAGTAAATTTCTGGGTTAGCACACCGATATGGCACTTCAGCTGCCCTGGTTTGTATCCTGGGTAGGGTGAATCACATCCCGGAGCATTATGGATCCATTGCTGTTTTTTCATGCATGTAACACCTGATGATATCCGATTCAGTATTCCTGTTTGACAGAAAGGCAGTCTTTTACTGGTGGAATGATAGAAAATTTTTTTGGTCCGGCAAAAAGCTGTGGTGTACACTGTGCTGTATTGTTAAGCTTTATGGTTAAAGTTTCTCAGCAGTTTATCAACAGCTCAGTAAGGAATTCGTTTAGGAGATTCTGCAAACATGGAAGCAGAATTTCTTGCTTTATAAACTCCAGGGAGAAAGTGGGATCATTTCACTATGTGGTGTTGTCTTATACCAATATATTAAAAATATACCGGAGCAATTCTGAGCTGAATAGTTTTAACCCGTATAACCTTCGCAGCAGGAGCTATTCATTCCTGAACGTCTGGAAAGCAGCCACAATGTTTTTGTCCCCACTTGAATGTAGCTGACAAGTTCTTATCTCAAGGGCCGATTGCTTTGTGAATGGTTTCTGACCCACACGTGTTAGGTTTTCATTTTATCAGCTTCTTCGTTTTTCTAAAATGAGAAATAGTGACAAAAATGATGCTTTGGCACCAGTGCCCTTCCATACCTGTTTCTTATCTTTTTCTCCTGCACTGCTTGACTGTGATTTCCTTAGCTCAGACTAAATAGATGTTAAAAGGAAAAACCTGTTTCGAGGCACGTGTTGCCATGCTTTGGATTTTAAACTTGACGTTTTATTTATCCAATGCGGGTGACCATGACATCATTTCAAGGGTAAAGAAAGTAGTGGGGGTATTGAACTAGGTGGCCGTCTATTGCGCGATGAATAGCTGAAGAATCGTTCAAACTGACAAACACTTGTTTTTCTTTCNCAAAGGTAACGACGCTTGTTAACACGAGCAATAAAGGGCCGTCTGGCAAGAAGAAAGGGCGCTCGAAGAAGGCTCATGTGTTGGCTGCTTCGGTAGAGCAGGCCACTCAAAACTTTTTGGAAAAAGGAGATCAGATTGCTAAAGAGAGCCAGGATCTGAAGGAGGAATTGGTTGCTGCTGTAGACGATGTGCGCAAACAAGGTATGTGGAACAGTATGCTGAACTGGGTGACGGGTTTGATGCTTTTCAACATTGCTTCCAAAATAAAGGTATCAGCTGCTCTAATAATGNAATTAAATTATGTCCTATATTAAAGTATACCTGTAATGTGTCACATAAGCATCAATATAGCTGTACCTTCATGAATGACAATGAGCATACAGAACGTTCTAACTTTGGTAAAAAAATGTGTGGGTTTTTTTCCTTTTAGCTGTTCTGTCTCCACACAGTGAACTCAAATATTACTTAGCAGCCATGCTGCCCAGTGCCAAATCTTATTGTTGAATTTTCAGCTTGCTTTTTATTCTGCTGTGTAAGAAAATGACGTGATTTTTCATTTGGCTAAACTTTGAGCAGTGGTTTAAAGCCTGTGGATGGAAATACAGAATTAGGATTATGATGCGCATGTTTCTGAACAATCTAACAATTGTCAGCCAAGTAGTACAGCAATATAGAATTACTTGTGGTTTCAAGCATATATTGAAATACATATGAAGGTTATCAAAATCTGGAAATATACAAATAATAGCAATATTAAAGAAAACCTTTTTCTAGGTGTTTAATATAATAAGATAAATATTAACATTAATTTGCATACTGCATAGTTATAACTGGAGGTTTCAAGATACGCAATGTTAGAAAAAGTTGTCCAGTTAGGCAATAATAAATAATAAAATAATGGGATAATAAAATTTTCTTTACTGGCAGAAATAATCCTGGTTTTGCATGAGTTAATATTTGCAGGTTAAATTGGTATTAGAGCAAAACTGCTTTCAAATAAGACTTTGAAATTTTAGAAATATCGTGGATATCCCTGATATCGTGGATATCATCTGACAATTTTCCTTTGAAAAGATGCTTTTAGGTTTACATGTGTGGTAGAGGAAAAAAATGTTTTCAATATATGCTCACAACAAAACTTTTCCCATTAATGACTTTGATTGTAACTATATTTATTGCAGCAGAATTAAGTAGCTTTCAGGTTTTTTCCCATTGTAAATCCTATAATCTAAAGATACCATCTGCCAGTATCATTGATCGTGGGTTTTAGAACAAGACTGGCAGATCTCCAGATGAGATTTCAAGAGGAGTCAAAAGAATTTAGGTATAAAACACTGATTTTCAGTGAGTTAGTCCCCCAGCACTCTTAAGATGAATTTTTCAGTTGGTGAAAATCAGACACGTATGATCATATGAGCAGGCAGGGTTGAAATCTGGTCTACGTAAACACTGATTAGTGAATATTTTAGTTCTGTCCTGAGGCTGTTTTTTCTTCCTATCCCCTATATTTGGTTTCACTGTTTTCCTATGTGTTTTGGGGTTTCTTTTTTTAAGTATTCAATTGCCAGTACATCAGAACAAGTTGAGTATTTGCTGTATACTGTTCGTACAGTGTTCTGTCAGTATTCTGGTGGGGGTGTTTTTTGTTTGGTATTTTTTGGGATTAGTTTTTGTTATTGTGTGTGGGGTTTTTTGTGGTTTTTTGTTTGTTTGTTTGTTGTTGGTTTTTTTTTTAATGTTGATGCTGATGCTTGGTTGTTCTGGCACACAGTTTCTTTTGTCAGCTACTTCATATTCCCGGTGCTTACATTACTTATTTTGTGTTATGTCAAATTCTAGCACAGTAACTTCAGCGCTGCTGTGAGCGTCCTCCTTCCCTCTGAATTCCCAGCTCTCTCCCTTTGGGGCTGTGATGCTGACTCAGTTTTGCTAGCTTCTCCCAGGGAGCCTTCTCTGGAGTTAGTCATCAGCCTAAACTGTTACATGCTCTTTGATCTAGGCAAATACACCACAGCCATTAGCACGGCATCAGAGCTTCTTATTATCTTTAGAGCTTTGTATTAGTTAACAGTGATTTCTTTGTAGATTTTTGCTTTGTAAAGCTAGAGGCGTCTGAGAGGATTTGCCGTGGAGAGTTTTGGTTTTCTTCTTGACCAAATTTCTGACTTTTTAATCGATGATAAGCCTTTTTCTTTTTTTTAATCTGTATTTAAAAAAAAAAAGTACCGACAATGCAGGAAGCAGGGAGGAAAAAAGATCTTGAACAGTATTACACGGAATGATGCAGGCATTCATCTTTTGTCAGCGCTGCAGGCTAGAAAAAAGCCTGTCAGAAAAATGGAATGGCTTTTTTGGGTGCATACAACATGAGTCCATAATGAGGAGAGCAGAAGACACCAAACACTGTTGTCAGCACACACAAGCCGCGTAAACTGGACCAGCCTTGGTGTAATGGGAAACGATGCGTTTAGCCCAGTGACATGAAGAGCTGGATTAATGAACTGAGGCTGTGTTTTGCGAGAGTGTCGCTAGTTGATTTTCTGGCAAAATTCCAGCTTGGATAATGACACTGTCAACCTAAAAATGTCTCCTGCAGTTACAGCTGGCTCTGGGGTGCTCCTCAGCTCCTGCCCTGTATGCTGGGTACTGCTACGTGCTCGTATAGACAGTTGTTGCAATGAATCCCAGAGAGAGTTGCTTTCTGTTGATAGGTATGAATTGAAATGAATGTGCTGTATCATTTGCAAAATACTTTGGAGTGAACATGAATGCAAAGATTATATAGCTTTTAGATGCTTGTTACTTTCACAATGTGGAAGGCTAAAATATATTTGGATAGCTGTATGAAACTGATGATGAACTGTTTTGATTTACAAAGATGAGTTCTAAAAAATAAACCAAGTACAAGGCAATAGATTTTTTTTTTTATTATTTCACAAAATTTTATGAAAAGGAGTAAATATTTTATGCGTAAAGCTTATAACTGTGTACCTATGGGTGTCTGTATGTATTCCTTAAGAATTCCCTAACAGGAGTACTTTGGCCTCATAGGTCTTACGAATACCAAAATTAGTGAAAATAAGCTGTAGTTCAAAACCATCTAAGTGAAATTATCCAATTGCTATGCCATTGAATACTTGTGATATGGGTACTTACTCCCGAGTAGTCAGTGCTGTGTAAAGCATCTCCCAGATGGGGGATAAAGGAGACCTAGGAAATACTACTGGTTGTTGTTTGTGTCATCTGACATCAGAGGTGAGAGAAAGCAGACAGTCTTCTGGATAATAAAATTTTTTGGGGGATTGAGATTTTTCTGTATTTTTTTTGGTTATAGTAACCTCAAGAAAACTACAAAGCCTGGGAAGTGCAGGGAAGGGAAGAAGAGCTCACGGAAATAAAATATAGTCTGGGGAGGGGAATGGACGGGCACGTTCTTATGGCGTAGGCGTGTAAGGGCAGCTGGGCCTTTACTGGGCATTAAAGAAGAAGGAAATTCCCTGTGGAGGAGATATTCAGGTTGCGATTCACAGGAAAGGTTACAAAGAAATGCTGGTCATTTGGGCTCAGGTCTGATTAAATGTATTAAGGAACAGTCCAGGGTGCAGAGGAAAGCAAGACAAGGAAATAATTATATTTATGTAAATCTATCTATTAAATGACCTAGGCAATGTCCATCTTGTAGTGATGTGTGCTAATGGTTGCCTGATTTTAGTGTAGTTGACCTAGAAATTTTCTGGCATATAGCTAAAACTTCCACTCATGATTTAGTCTAGCAGCAGGTTTTTGTGTTTTGAAGTTTTGCTTTTCAAGCAGTGTGGCTACAACTTCACACTGCAATCTAAAATTTATACTTCAATCAGAGGACAGTAAGTAGCTGTTGATATTTTTGTGTTTGAGCACAGCATAAACTTGAGGTAGACTTAATTTTTTCTTCATGTAGATTTATGCACGTTGCATAAAAAGAAAATAATCCATATACTCCGTGACACTCAAAAATTACTTTTAATGTCTTGGTAACTGTTTTCCTTTGTGATGGAATATACTAAAAAGTAATATTTTTAATGCTTTTAACTACCTAGTTTTTAAAACTTTTTAAATGAATTTTTTAAGCTAAATCTTGTGAAAGGTCTGTTTCTCACTGCTCCCTCCTGTCCTCAGGGAGAAAAGCAGGTGGTGGGAGCAAACTCCAAAATACGCACGCAGGAGATGCCAGGTTTTTTGTAATAATTTTGAGTGCTGTTTACGCTTATTTAAGCTCTTCTGATTTCAATGACAGCAGCATGACATGGAGAGAGACGGACTCTGCCTTGATAGTTGTAATTTCACATACACTGCCACAACTGTCTCAGCTTCGTGTTGCCGCAGACTGCCGAACTCTTAGCCAAATGCTCATTCTCTGAGTCTTAAAGCAGTACCCCAGTTCAGGCGCAATTTGTATTTTAGCAGACCTTTCATGATTGTACAGTTTTCACAGAATCGCAGAATGGTAGGCATTGGAAGGGACCTCTGTGGGTCATCTAGTCCAACCCTCCTGCCGAAGCAGGGTCACCTACAGCAGGCTGCAGAGGACCTTGTCCAGGCGGGTCTGGAGTATCTCCAGAGAAGGAGACTCCACAACCTCCCTGGGCAACCTGGGCCAGTGCTCCGTCACCCTCAGAGGGAAGAAGTTCTTCCTCATGTTCAGCTGGAACTTCCTGTGCTTCAGTTTGTGCCCATTGCCCCTTGTCCTGTCACTGGACACCACTGAAAAGAGCTTGGCCCCATCCTCCTGACACCCACCCTTCAGATATTTATAAGCATTTATAAGGTCCCCTCGCAGCCTTCTCTTCTCCAGGCTGAACAAGCCCAGCTCCCTCAGCCTCTCCTCGTAGGAGAGATGTTCCAGTCCCCTCACCATCCTTGTAGCCCTCC
>Ga0065711_1047677_pt1 | contig 12198 bp, 7 predicted proteins | sample Hoacrofraction12_FD_59098 | JGI IMG/M metagenome (GOLD analysis project Ga0065711, IMG submission 59098) | Hoatzin crop microbial communities from Cojedes, Venezuela - Epithelial fraction 12 v2 (version 2) | ecosystem: Host-associated > Birds > Digestive system > Esophagus > Crop | place... | reverse complement strand
CTCAGAGGGAAGAAGTTCTTCCTCATGTTCAGATGGAACTTCCTGTGCTTCAGTTTGTGCCCGTTGCCCCTTGTCCTGTCGCTGGGCACCACTGAAAAGAGTCTGGCCCCATCCTCCTGACACCTACCCTTGAGATATTTATAAGGTCCCCTTGCAGCCTTCTCTTCTTCAGGCTGAACAAGCCCAGCTCCCTCAGCCTTTCCTCATAGGAGAGATACTCCAATCTCCAGGCACCTACCCCCTCAACTATTCTCTCCCAAATGCCTACAAGCTGGCTCCTTACCTACACAGTTCCCAGGAGAGAGGGGATGCAGCAGGGGAGATGGCAGCCAAATAGCCATTTCTTTTTAAAGCTTCATTAATCCTCACATAGGATTTACTACCGTCTTAGAAATGCTCACTTCATTGATGGCTGAGAAAGGTAAACGCTTTCTAAACTGCTGATGAGTGCTGATGTTAACTTATCCAGAGCCAGAAAGGAGTGTCTGTTCAACGGTTGAGTTAAAAGTCAAAGAATTAAAGCAACACGTGATTCCAGGAGTAGAGGAACTACGGATTAATGGATGAGAAGACAGAATTCTCAGATACATTTTTTTCTGAATGTCACTTACTGGAAGTAAGTAAAAATTCCTAAAAATGTACTTAATTAGCATAAATGTTTCACCAATAAAGTCAGGAGGTGAAAACATAAACACGAATGCTATTCTCCACATATGAGGTGTAGGAAAAGCCACTGGAAATATTTCCCAATAATTCAGCAGACTAGCATTTCAGTAAATTAGTAGCTTCATTGTTAACCGTTTATGACAAATGTTCTTGGGGTTTTTTTCCCCAACAAGACCTTTCAGCTGGAAAATACTCTGAGCTGAAACTCAAAGTCTGAGCCCGTGGGCTTGCAGTTGGCTCAAGTCAATCTGAGGGTTGCCAGCAAAGGAGTGGTCCACACTTTCGCTGTTTTTTTTTTTTCTTTTCTCAGTTTTCATTTAAATCAACTTGCTAATCTGACTCACTTCATGACTGGCGTCGTTACTAGAGTTGATGCAATGGAAGTGGTGACATCACACCTTTTCAGCAGCAGTAAAGTCTTACACTGTCTTCAGCTCACCACAAAAGTGCACCTTAAAAACTACACAGGGGCCAGAACACTGTACAAGTGTGAAGCACAAGTAAGTTCTGTGGAAAACAGCACGAATTAGGAGAATTAAGACTCTTCCAGACTAGTCCGTGGCTATAGGATAGGCCGATGTTTGACAGCGTGTTAAAACATTTTGGAGGCTTGGGTGCATGACACAGCGTGCTGTTCGCATTGAAACGCTCCCTGCCAATCCAATTTGTTCAAACAAAACTTTGACAGGTCGGCTTTGCCCCGGCGGGATGACTGCTGCAACAGGCATTGGCTGCCCCCACCCCCCCTAACCCGCTGTGGCTCCGGCACCGCCTGTTCCTCCGCAGCCAGGATAAAAGCAGCCAGGCGGCATAAAACCCTCACGAAGCGCTCAGCTAATTTGACAGAAAAATGTAATCATGTGCCCACACCTGATCCAGATCAAATTTGTACTGCTGGGTGATGTGGCATGGCCCAGAGCCAGTGGTAATGATGGTGGAACCACAGCGCTCAGCTCAGGCTTCCCCTGCAGATGAATTACCCGGACAGGAGACGGTAAATAGAGCGCGTGGCCTATCGCTGTGGAAACAGCTTGTGCAGGCTCCCCAGAACATGCCCCGATCCGCATAAAGGAGACACACCATGACCCCGTGCCAAACCACCTTTCTTTCTGCCCTCAGAGGGAGGGTGCTGGGTTCGCCTCTGACTGAGCGCATTAGGCAGGGGAGGGGAAAAAAAAAAAAGGAAATTACACGTCTGAGGTTTTTCTTTCGGGCAAGTCTCTTATAAAAATAAAGGAGTGTACAAATGTCTTTGTTTCCCTGCCAACTTTTATAAGAACTAATTAAGACCAAGGAGAGCTTCATTTTCCTGTTTATTTCACACAGAGAACAGCTAATGAATTTAACCTATTGATGATTTTGCAGCTGCCTGCTTTAATTTGCTTATGATTGGGAAACAAAAAGTTAGTGTAGCAGCAGCGAGCTGCCAAAGCCGCAGAGCGGTCACTGGTGCGTGATCCAGCTGTGCGATCAAACTCCATTAGGCAGCTGCGACAACGGAGCGTGGGCTGTCCTTCGGGGCCAGAAAGCCATGCTACAATTACAGCTGCTGCTTGATAGTTGCTTATTTCCAGGTTGGCTGATCTGTCCATAATAAGGTCAATATAATCGTAAAGGTATGGAGCACTGGCATTTATTGCTTGCGAAAGAACATCATGCACTCTTCGACTTGGTGATTTATCTGTTGATCGCAATAGAAAATTCAGGCCACAAAATTCAGTGGTAATTGCCATCAATAAATGAAGAACTGTGCTTTACCAGAAAATAATCTTTGGGGGTAAATATTCACAGGCCTCAGCATAACACACACTTCTTCTTTCAGGCAAATCGATTACAAGGCATTTATTATATTGAAGAGTCCCGTGGACTTTACGGAAATCCTACAGCATTCAATAAAGAACTTCATGGCTGCTGTAAAACCTACAAAATAATTTTTAATATCCTTTTGATTCAGAAGGTGAGATCCCAGCCCTCTGTAAATCAGTGGCAGAACTCCCAATTGAAACTGACAGAAAATAAACACCCAATCATTTGCAGCTCTTATTTATAAATTTTCCCATTAATTACTCTACCTGACTGGGGAACCTGATAGGTTTTACTCACACTAAATTCTGCACGGGGGGTTTTGCTTGTTGGTTGTTTGGTTTTTTTCCCCAAAAGTTGGGGGGAGGGTGATTCACTTCAAGGGAAGGGAGGTACTTTATTAACTTGCTTTCCTTAAAAAACGGCTCTTCAAATTTTTGCATGTCACTTCAAAATCTTATTTCAAAACAGTTTACAAATGTCAGACAGGGATCCCCAGACTGCGGTAGGCTGGCACAGCAGTACCTAAGCTACTTCGGAGGGCACGAGCAATCCTGGGGACCTACTGCTGCCCTGTGCACCACCCACCCCCAGCCAAGGTCCACCCCGCATCAGCTCACGCCTGACGCTTCGTACAGCTCCAACAAATGGACAGTAGAACATTGGTTAACAGCTAACTCTCCAGATTTGCACTGTTACATCTTCTTTATTCTCTTCCAAAATCGCAAACCTGGACGCATGAATCTTTTCCCGGGAAGGTGGGCAAAAGCCTTCTCTGTACAGCATCGGCCACCAGCAGGCTCCGGCCGCACAGCGAGGGCTTTCAGCGTGTGCACGCGGCCTGCGCCGCAGCGAGGGGAGACGATTCGCTGCAGTAGGCGTGCCGTGCCCGAGCAGGACAGAACCCATACCACGTACCACTCGGCAACCATCAGCGTAGGCTGCTACTGTTCGCCCACATTGCAATCTCCTCCGCGGGTGCTAAGCACCCGATTCTGTCATCTTACATTGTCAGATTTTGATGTCACAACCCAAAGCAGACAATTTGCAATAAGGGATTTCACCAATTCTTCCTTTGCCTATTTGCACATTATTGAAAAGTCACATGCAATTTAAATTAACGTATTGCTACAAATTGCACACAAAACAATGTTTGTTCCCACATTTGATAAGTGGCAATTATAAATAAACTTGCGTGATGAGCATTTGTTCATTTTTTCCCAAGTAGCATTTAGAAAGACCTATTTCATCAGCTGCTTCCGCCAATGGACATTCCTGCATACAGACACACTAAAGTGACCAGAAAACAAAAAAATAAAATCTGAAAATTGAACTACAAAGCAATCATGCTTTGAATTCATACATTGGGAGCACAGCTTCACGCGGTACATTTTTTTCCATATCTTGCAATAAACCAGCCACTTGTAGTACAAATGGTATTGACTTGCAGTGTATTAGGATTAGTGCTGATTTCTAACAAATTGAAGTCAATTCTCCCATTATCTGGGAATTGATTATCTTGGCTACGGACGCAATGACGTGTAGCTTGCCCACAGATCATCCAGTTCAACATCAGCAGCAATACAATCAGTCTTTCACCAAATTAAGCTATTTGCGCCTATGGGTTCTCAGATCTTTGTACTCTGCAGTAAAGTATCAGGATCTTTCTTTAGAAGCTTTACATTCTTTTTTGTCTTTTTAGACAAATCACAGGTACTACAGGATATGTTTTTTCTACTTATTTTGTGTAATCATAAGTTGAGTGTATAAGTAAGATCTCCTGCATACAACTGAGTAGATGCCGTGGTTTTCCCTGGTTTTAGGTCTTCTATAAAACATGCTGTCTTTCAGGTTTTGAACAATTTACAAACAAGTATATTTATTCATATTTTTTACATTTGATATTGAAACTGCTTAGTAAAGAATTATATTAACAAATATTCAGAGTCCAAGGTGAGATTAAACATTACAAAAGTTGCTTATTTCCTTAGGCCTATCTTTGAAAAAAGTATTCTACAAACTTCTAGCCATGTAATTTAATCCAGAAAAATGCTGACATGGTATTGATTTATGTAGATTTAACTGATGTTCTGACACATGACTAAAGGGTGTTCTCCATAATCCCAACTCAGCAAAGCATGTAAGAACGTGCATAAAATTAAGTATATACTTTGTACCACTAATACTTTATGCCAATTAACCTAGATTTTCACCGCAAATTCTGCTATGCCTGGCTTGTATCACCAACATGTTACATCTATATTCCACGTTATATACTCCATATATATGTTATATACTCCACATGTCTGTTCTGTATTTCAATATGTTATACATATATGCCGAAGAACATCTTTATGTGAGATTTTAAAACTAAATTTTCCAAAATGAACTACCTTTTGAATTACACAGTATCTGAGTAAAGCCTTACATAATCCTGATTTACAGCACGTAGGTGAGTTTTTATGATACAGACGACAGGTTCTAACAGTGGGCTGACTCCAAAAGGGGCACTCCGGTCGCCAGTTCTATATCTGCACCTCGTACCAGCTGTGCTGCTTGGATGCTCCCACTTTTCGGCGGGGGCTAAGGTTTATTTTCTGCCAGCTTTACTCCCTCAACTCCCCTGGCTCACTCTAGAGCTGAGCATCAGCACTGGTAGGAGCAGCCAGCCAGGAGGAGTGAGACGGAGGGGCATGGCCCCTCTGCACAGCAGCATCCTAGCTATAGGACACTATCCTAGCGATAGGACGAGGGGCAATGGCCTCAAGGTGCACCAGGGGAGGTTTAGATTAGATATTAGGAAAAATCTATTTACTGAAAGAGTGGTCAGGTATTGGAACAGGCTGCACAGGGAGGTGGTGGAGTCACCATCCCAGGAGGTGTTCAAAAAATGTGTAGATGTGGCACTTCAGGATACGGTTTAGCAGGCGTGGTGGTGTTGGGGTGACGGCTGGACTTCATGATCTTAGAGGTCTTCTCAAACCTTGGTGATTCTGTGATTAAGCTTAGCATCGATGTATTTTAAAACCACATTTCCAGTGCACTCCACACCATCAAGAGGCCCAGACTCTGCATTTTAGTGCACTAACCCCCCCCCAGCTTTTAAACAAGAGACTCATCTTTAATTAAATGCAAAGCTGCTTTTAAGAAATTGATTGAAAAATGTTCTCCTAGTACTCAGACTGGCTTTTATCTGAACATAAAAGTCAGTTTATCAGAGTTAATCCTTTTAGTATGCACTTGTCTTACAAGAACAATTTTCTTTCATTTGGTCAAGACAAAGGAATTCAGGAATTTCTGTAAACTAACCCTCCCATTGCTTTGTTGCATTTTTGTTGACATACTGGCAACATTCCATGCAGTTTTAATTGGATTAAGCACACAGAAATTTAGTGAGTTGTAAATCAGACAGGATTTCAGCTACCTTTTTGCTATTGTTAAAAACAAAAGGTTTAGCAAAGAATAAACCTAAATAAAACCAGAGGTGGTCTCTTGAAAGTAACGAAATCTTCTTGCTGCATTTGCTCAGGCAATTAATGGGAAGACTGGCAGAATGACAGACCTTTCTCCAGACTTTCAAGAAGTCCTCCTAATGCTAACCCCGACACATTCTTTCCTTTACAAAGAAATGATGCTACATGGTGGGAAAACGTGAGTTGCTGCAAATATTTAATCCCCTCACTTCTATTCATCTGAACGAGATTACCTTCTGCTGCTATAGGCCTTGATAGAAGAGCAGTCCCAGCAATTAGCTAAAAGGCAAGCACAAAAAGATGAAATACGTGATTAATTTTTGATGCAAGCTCAAATTTAATGCAGAAACTGAAGTAGTGTATTTTAGCATCTTTTGAAAAGGCAGAAAAAATAACTACTTGGAATATAATGGAGTGATTTAATTTGAATACTGATTAGTATACATTTTTACTACTAATGTGATCCTCTGAAAGTAACTGTTGATTCTAATTGTAGTTAATAATTATTTCAACTTAACTCTTCTTGTGAGGGAACAATTGCACAAAATGGCACTTCAATAGAAATAAAATTGAATAGTAAAAAAGCCGAAGTGCAAGAGGAAGGTAGGTGTAAGAGTAAGACTGCTAGGTTCCTGCGTGTGCTCGTCCAAATTACCAGAAGTGCCAACGCTGCAGGTTACTCCAGTTCCCGTTTCTGGTTTGCTTCATCTACCACAGGGAGACTGTTGCTAATGTGTCCTTTCTGTTCCTAGAAATTTTCCAACAAATTTTGCATGTATCAAAAAGCAACTATTCTAAATTCTCACAGAAATAAGCTTCTGCAACAAAGAAGTTGTCATCTTTAATTTAACCAGAAATAAAATAAATTAAAATACTCTTTGTCTGAAAAATTCTGGTGTTATTAAGAAATGTCTCATTTTCAAGCTTTAAACTACAAACTGATTTCCTTTAGTTTTTGACAACACAACACGGTGAGATTAGTAAGACACTGTTGCTCCAGTCTAGTTGGCATGTCAGAACATTTGTTCATCATTTCACTTCTAGCAGTATTTGACATTCTCAGTTCCAATATTAGAAGACGTCTTTACCATCTCCCAATAGGCCAATAAAGAATCAGATGGGACACCAGGAATCTTTTGAACTCAAATACAACTTCCAAATCCAAACCTAACTCTCAGTCCCTAATTATGGGACTGCTTGCTTAACATTTTTTAAAATACAAGTCAAAATTGCTTTAGAAAATCCTTCTTAAGGCCATGCTGAAAATACTAATTACACCTACGTGTAAAGAAACCTAGAAAGGATGTGCAATTTTAATGAGGTATTTGGGCAACATATAAAACACACACACATAAAAAGTTACAAAACCAAATCAAAATAAACCACTGTATTTTCTACAGACAAAATGGGTGACTGATGCCCTACAGCTTATCATGGAGGCTAACAGTTACTGTATGCTGAATGGTACATTGAAAAATGATTCAGCTGGCGAACGTGCAATGCATCCGTTATGTCTGTTGATAGGGGTCCAAAGCTGCTTCCATTACCAACACAAAAATCTGTGAATTTTCATCTTCTAATAACGCCGTTAAACTTGCAAGCTGCACGTCTGAAACTGCACCTGAGGTTCGCATATCCTCCCACTCTGACATTAAAAATATTCTGCGCATCAACTGTTATTATTATGCATGTAAAAATGACACAGAGAAGCTTTCTCCACAGGTGTATGCTGACACCAACGCCCTGAGTCATATTAACGCTATTGTAGTGTGAGGATTTTTGTCCAGACAACCATAATCACCGAGAAAACCATAACTTCAGCGGCTGAGGCCATTTAAGCTGTGTGCACTCTAGCAAGTTTTCTAGAAATGCATTTAAGAAAGAATAACAAAGTGAAAAGAATCACCTTTACACACTGTTATTCCCAGTAATATCTTCAGTGCAGTTACAAAAAGCCATCTTTGAACCAATATTCAACTCTTGACAGCCTGCAGCTGTGTTCAGAACTGACTTAGGTTAGTGTGTTTCCACAGTCAGTCCCTGTTTCTGGAGGCTATAACTTGTCAGCAAAACTCCAGTCTTAAATTAAGCATAGAGGGGGATTCTTAGGTCTGGAAGCAAAGAAAAACTGAAATCCTCTGGAACCAGTCTTTTTAAAACTTACTGCTCCATCTTGCTGGTTTTGGCGCAGAATTGGTACGTGTCCATTAGCCAATGTCAGTTCAGTGAAACTGCAGCTATCACAGATATTGAAAATATTCTAAATAGTTTTCAACATAATATTCGAAATACCAGAAACTGAAGCAAAAGCAAACAAGCAGTCTGCCCAAGCAAGTCAAATCGGTTTAATCTGCCTCTCCAGCAGAGTGACAAAACCTGTAGTCAGTGGGAACACAGTACATGTGACACAGCTCATCTTTGCTGACACTGCCCTTCGACACAGTCCACCTTGACACTGCGGTAAACAAAACCACCTAGCCCACTTCATCTGATTGACTTCATGGACACACATAGAAGCATCTGAATTAGGAGGACGGCTGTGCTGTCTTCCTTCTTTTCAGTGAAGAGAAAGGCAACTTCAAAGAACAACTTGAATGGCCTGCTGTCTTTCCCTTAATTATTGACTATAAAATTAGCCTTAGGCAACTACTCTCTCAGTTAAGCCTCTAAAGTTAGCAAGGATGAATCTGGGCTGCAAAGTAGATAAAGCTACTGCAATATGGGTGCAAAAACGATTGGAAGCTATTCCCAGAGGAGTTAGCAAGGGTTGGCAGGATATAGTAAACACCATTCTCCAAGAGGTCTTTTCCAGATCTTGGACTCGCTCATTCATAGAATTTTCACTGTTGACCTGACTGGTTTTGATACCATGCTTATTAAATTTGCAGATGACTGACAGCCAGGAAAGACTGCAAGTATACTGAAGGACAGGACTAGCATTTAATTTTGACCAACTGAAAAAAAATGGGTTGAGGAAATCTCAATTCACTCAGGTAAAGGCAATCGCAAATTATCCCACTCAGGAAGGACTAACACACTGAGGGCATGGCTAAAAGTTCTGCTGAAAATGATCCAGGGGTGCAGGGGATGGCAAACCAAACAGGAGTCAAGAATGATGTATTGCTACAAAAATTCAAACAAGCCCGACAGAGACCCAGGGCAAGGCAGAGGGAAGGGACAAGCCACACGGGGACAGGAATACACGTCAACTGGGCTGCCAGACGTCTGGAATTCTTACGGAAATATATCGTATTCACATACAGTAACTGTGGTTAGGAAAAAAAGATGTATCTGGGTGTGCCAGAGAAATGGCACATGCCAAAAACAATGTGTAAAAACACAGTTACTGAGAACATAACAAAAGAAAAGACATTTTCCCATCTATAGAAATAAACCCTGCCTTTTATACCATGTAACCTCTTCAGGTAAAAAGAAAAGCTAAAAACTCTTGCGCTTGTCTATCATGTACCCATACAAATAAATACTTTCTGTGTTCTCAAAGTACAAGTGTGTTACGCATTTGAGGATCCTTATTTTCTGTTCTGTAGGAGAACGTGGGAAAAGCATCCTCTTCTGTTCAGACTGTACAGTTCTGCCAGTGTTTGCTGGCTGTGCCCCAGGGAACGGCACTCCATGCTGTGCGGTTAGCCCAGCAGCATGTCCTGACGGAGTACCCGTGCGATTTCATCCTCTTATCATACTAACCAGGAAACTAAACTCTGATTTCGGATCTTCCATCTCTCTGGTTTCACGAGTGCCCTCTTTGTGATAAATCCAGTCATTAGCAGACGGCACCCTGAAAATGAGAACGATGTGTAAAAGACATTAACTGTAAATGTGAAAAGAAGCATTGCAACTTTATTAACATTCCCTAAATTTGAATAAATTCCAATGTGTAGTCTCTATTAAAGGTTGTATCTCCCATGATAAATAACGCACAATACACAGGGCTTACGCAGGTGAACTACAGCATCTCATGATGTTGTATGATGCATTTAAGAAGTGCAGCACTGTGGTGCCCAAAGAACTCCATGGTTCACAAGGAAAACAACTTAATTCATACAAAATGCTGTAAATTAACACTTTGGTGTTGCTGTACTTCTATAACAACAACAACAACAAAACCAACCCTCTTTCCTGTGCTACAATCTCTTCACGGGCAGCAAGACAAGACAGCAGACAGAATATGCAGGATATGAGGTATAGAACATGTATTCTTTTTGTAACAAACATATTTAGGCTGAAAATATGTGACTTACACTGCAACTCCAAAGCTTTCTCTATTGTCCTGAGGTGGGATTCTTCCTCGTACACTCATACAAGATATCATCACCTGGCTAATATTGGTAACTTGTGTATTTATTAAAAATAGTGATTTGTGTCCTGAAAGCAGAGTACTTACAGAATCACTCACTGCCTGGAAAATCTATGTTTACTTCATAAGAACGTATTCCAGATTCCTTAAAGGTGTTTATGTAGCACTAACTAGAGATCAAAGATAATGTGATTATCAGCGAGGGAAAAGAAAACGCTGATTATGTTATTTAAGGATATACTGGTTCAGATTGAGCACTAATATAATCTTAAAGAACTAGTTTCAACTAGTCAGATGGGAAGTATGCAGAGCTGATAGGAACTGTAAAACACATTATCAATAATCTTTATTTGTAGTTTGACTTTGTAGGATTGAAATATACACCATGTATATTCAGTGAAAGTAAGAATATACTTGTTTTTTTTCTTCTACAAAACATGATATATTGTTCACAAAATGAATTTCAGATTGACTAGAGTAAAAATGCTTGCTTCCGAGTACACAAAATTAATTTATTATTAGTAGGAAAGAACCAAAAGTAATGGGGGAGGGAAATCTTGACTCCAGTGAAGCTGGTGGAGTTCTATCACTAACTTAAATGCACCGTTCATTTAATGTAAGCAGGCCAAATAGGAGTAAACTGTCAAAGAATGCGGAAGAAAACCTGACTTACCCTAACTACTGGGAAAAAAAAATGCTGAATATGTCATTTTACTGTGAATTATTATATATTTTGAATTATTGCATGCACGTTGTAAAACTATACTGTGACTGCTTGTGACACTTTCATTTCACAAAATGGGAGAAAAACAGCTGAAGCAAGCTTTTAAGATGAGACAGTTGATCCAGTGTCCTCTCTCGTGTTCGTACGTCCTTGTGGCTATCCGTGAGATGATGTGGGATTGCAGTTCTGCAAAAGAACAAGGTGCATTTGTTAACTTCGCAGCCCACATCTATAAAACTCCTTGTTTCTACAACTAGTTCAAACAGATGAAAATCCTCCATACAAACCACCTATTCTTTCCAAATGGGTTCCTCCAAAGCCATGTCATTGACTATAAATAACCGCTATCATGTGAAATCTAAACCTTTCTGCCAGTAAGCAAGCACTTAGAAGAACAATGTATTATGCAAAATTAAATCATATGAATCATTTTGCAAAATCTGATTTTTAAGTGGGTACAGGCACTTCATCTATTATTCAAAGAACAGAAACGTTCCCTTACCTATCAGGCTATATTTAGGACTTTTTTATGATGGAGAAATAAAAGAGATGAAAGGATGGAAAAAAGCAGCTTCAGAGAGAGACAAAGGGAGGCTTAGTCCTAAAAAACGAACCGAAGTTTAGTCCCAGCTGTCCTGGCTAATGTGATGTACGCAGCCACGAACCAGATCACATCATGAATTACTCTATTTCTTTCTTAAAGTCCAATTTCCGAACTGTGTGGTTTGCCAGGAACGTAGCTTTTACCTTAACAAAAATTACACGGTTTCACCCCTTCATCTTGCAAAAAAACCCGCCCCGCCGCACTCTAAAGAACGAACAGCAAGGATTCAAAGGCAAACACAAACTCCCACGTGTATTGCTTTTGACGGATCACGCATTTCAAACAAACCTCGATTTTCGAGTAGCCGCCGAAGTCGGGCGCTCAAGGCCAGGCCGCACCGACCAGTGCCCGGCTCCCCGCGGAAGCAGCCGCGGAGGCCGCATCCCGCCCCGGGGAGGCCGCCGCCCCCTCAGCGGGGCTCCCCCAGCCCTCGGGGCACAGCACGGGGGCTGACAGAAAACGCGGGCAACGAGTCACCCGCCCGGGGGCTCCGACCCTCAGCGGGCCCCGGGCCCTGCCCCCTGCGGCCTCGCCCGGGCAGCGCCGGGCACAGCACGTGCTCAGACCGCCGGGCCGGGAGGGCGGAGAGAGGGGGGAGGGAGGTGCCGCCGCC
>Ga0065711_1047675_pt1 | contig 12198 bp, 2 predicted proteins | sample Hoacrofraction12_FD_59098 | JGI IMG/M metagenome (GOLD analysis project Ga0065711, IMG submission 59098) | Hoatzin crop microbial communities from Cojedes, Venezuela - Epithelial fraction 12 v2 (version 2) | ecosystem: Host-associated > Birds > Digestive system > Esophagus > Crop | place... | reverse complement strand
CTTCGGCAGGAAGGTTGGACTAGATGACCCACAGAGGTCCCTTCCAACCCCTACTATTCTGTGATTCTGTGATACTGCAGCCAAGGCCGTGCTTGAGCTTCACATTCACCACCAGCCCCTCCTTGCTGGTGAGAACAAGGTCCAGCATAGCATCTCTCCTCGGTGGATCCTCTATCACTTGGAGAAGGAAGGTATCATTAACACATTCCAGGAGCCTCTGGGATTGCTTCTGCCCTGCTGTGTTGTTCCTTCAACAGAGCAGCTGAAGTCCCCCATGAGGACTAGTGCTTGTGAATGTAAGGCTGCTTCTATCAGTCTGTATTTTTATAGAATATTCAGTGTGTTCAGCATGTGTCCAGTTCCAATATACTCAGAAATACTGTGATATCGCACTGTGCTTTCTTTCAAATATGATTCAAAAATATTTATGAAGTTCCTAAGGCAGATAATACTTTTAATTAACATCAGCATGTGCTAAAATTATCACAGTACATAATAAATGTTTTATGTGTCTGTCACTGATGGTATATAGGCCAGTTTTACAACTGATAATTATTGTATATACATGTATTGTTAAAGCTGACTACGAAAAAATTCTTGTTTAGCTAAAGGAGCCAACACGCCAGCACTATTTCCAAGTTCTCTGTTTTAATGTCTCAGCGAGGAGCAGCTTGCTTAGACCACGTAATTCCTGAATGTAACACTGAAGTTTATGCTATCCTTCCACCTTATCCCTGCTGATTTTCCTAATTATTATTGTTGTGACCTGGTATTGGAACAGAAAAGCAGGTCTGAATAATTTATATGTAAAATTTTGACTAAGTACATGCAATTTTAGCGCTTTCATTAGACTACTAGTAGGAAGAAGGATAAAAATAGATACAGTATATATTTTCATGGTGACATTTTCTCAGTTTCCACAGACCTTAAAAATCATATGATACTGACAATGAAGAGGGTGGGCCGGCTCATTTTTTCTTTCCCTCTCCCTCTCTTTTTTACCTCTTTATACATCTTCTGCAAATACGAAGTCCCTTAATACAGTCTAATATTTAAATAATGTTGTCAACTTCAAGGGAGCAAAACTGGGATTTTTAAAGCAATATAGAAAGAAGTGGAATTTACATTATTGTTTTATTTTTAAGTATAGTCTTTAATTCCTTACCTTACAGAACTATTTATAATCAAATACAATTTTCACTAGTATTCTTAATTTATAAATGGCTTTTTGCAGTGAATTTGTATTAGTTTTAGTCACTTTGTAAACTGTAACAGAGATACAAGAGTTAATGATACAAATAATCTTTCACAGAGAAACGTTTGCAAACATTTCCACAACAGAGATATTGACTGAATGCCATGTATATGTATGCATGCATGCGTTTTGTATATGTCAGCCCTTCTGCCTTAGAATCTGGAAAATTTTCATCTCAGAAATAAACACTGCTAAAAATTTTGCTGAATGAGAAGAAACTACTAAATGGAAACAACACAGAGCATAATATGATATAGTGGATCAAAAACAAGTTTGATTGAAATGTTAATCCTAATAAAAATTGTACTCTAAACACATTCAATTATTTAGAATATTTGCTTTAATTGTATAAAGAATGCTAAATATGCTAAAATGTGACACATCTGAATCAGCAGGTAACCATCATTTAATGTGAAATTACAAAATATTTTTGAGTAGTGGGTAGGACAATGTTTTGCAGCTTTACAAAATATTATATACCTTATAGCTTAATCTAGTTCCAACTAGGTTCTACTGGTGGATTTGAAAAGCCCCTCAACTATACTGGGAGTGCAGGTATAGCAACAAGAATAGAGCCTATCATGAAGAGTTTAACATTAGCCTACATATGCTAAAGCATTTAAAATCAGATTTTACTTATTGTTATTTTGAGTTACAACAACTCAAAGCAAACTACTGTACGGTGGTGGTGCATTTTTCTACTTTTTCTCAGCAGCTGCAAAGAAATGAACTAATGTAGACTGACTCAAATGATACGTCTAATTTAAGACATATGATGTGGAAAAGAACTTAATGAGACACAGGAAATCAAATTACCTTCACCAAAACTCACATATGACCTCTTTGTCAACAACGACAACTGACAGCTATTTATTTTATTTTATTTTTAAAGAAAGAAAAGATTTTGATGAATAATTTTTATGGAGTTACCCTCCCTTGCTAGTGAAAAGAATCTTAAATAGAGAAGGTAGAGCTAAAACACAGATTACAATTTTAATTTAGCTTCATATTTCACTGTGCATTATGAAATTGAGGTTATATTTACTTAAATACACTTACAATTAATGTGACACAGAATTGACAACTCTCTACACTAATAACTTTTTTCACAGGCACTGAAACAGTGACTACCTTTCCTGTTCCACCATCTTTATACTGTCAATGACATACTTTGGGATATCTGCCCTCGTCATTGAAAAGCTGTGAACTTTTAAAAGGAAGAATTACTGCATTAAGAGGACGGGGATAAAGCATGGTCTTAATTAGCAAAGAAACACATACACATCTATATAAACATACTAATAAATATGAAAGTGTAAAAGTGAAATGTTAAAAAAAAAGGATTGGCTTTAGCTCCTTGGGTGTGGGACAACTTATATGGTCAAAGAGATGGAAATATCTAGCATTTGAAAGTTTAATTGACTAGTCTGAAGCAGATTTTTTTTTTTTTTTGGTTGGTTGGTGGGGATTTTTTTCACAATATTGTCACATTCTTCTAAAAATGTGAATGACTAGGTCAGATGGGTACCTCTGAAATAATGGGCAAACTGCTGCTTCTTTTCAGGGTAGATGAGCATCTTAAGAAGGGAGGTTTCAGAGACCAAGCACTGTCATACAGAAAGAATAAACAACTCATATGAAGGAGATGCAAGTCTGCAGGTCATAGACAGATTCTGGAGAAAGACAACAGAGGACTCAGTGGTGATGAAAAGAAATTTCGTAATGGATTCTGCAGATGTTGTTGCAACTCAGGGAGTTAGAGTTGGCTGGTACTAAGTTTGAAATCAAGGACTTGTTGTGAAAGAACACAGGAGGTAAATGGAAAGTTATTTATAAACTGTTTCTTCTTTGTTTCTGGCTCTTTCTAGTCAGTTTGAGATTGTTTTAAATTTAAGAAGTTAATTATTAGTGTCTGCATTGCAATAAAAGTTCTGTTTGACTTGTGATCCTGTCAAAGTAGGCTTATTTTCCTATATGGTTCTGTCTAAAATTAACCCCATTACTATGAATCTTGGCAAACTTTCTGAGAGAACTGTCCAGCTGTAGCTGTAGAGATTTTACCTTCTCTACTGCTGAGTTTTTTGATCTTTCTTATCTTCTTTGGTCTTGATTTTTTATAACATGGCAACTAGCAGACATTTAAAGCTAAGAGGGTGATGAGGGTGTGTTTTTCTTTTTTATGGTGGGATCATCTATCTGACAAATTTATATGAATTCAGCTTACCATGAATGACCATAAAATCATGTTGTATAACTTTATAGTAATTATGACTTTTCAGCTTGTTGGATGTGAATCAGAGATTATATCAAAGAGGAGGTTTATGTCTTGGTTAATAATGTCTCTTCCATAATCCAGCAATGATATTATTAATAAAATAAAAATATATATCCCTGTTTTAATAATGTTATGAAACAGGAAGGGTAGGTCAGCTTTTATAATGTTTTGAAACAGGAAAAGTATACCTGGTCTTACAAAATAAAATTAGTGGAAATAAAGTCACTAAAGCAACACATTTTCCCTTTCAGAAGTTCTTTGCAGTGGAATGAGTGTAAAATAGATATTTACTTTCCCTTTTTACCACGAATAATTATCTTTTTTTTTTTTTTTTTCTGGTGAATTTTTAAGCCTTCCTTTATAGAAGCCAAATTATTCTAGTCAAGTGTCATCCAATCAAAAGTGCAATCGAAACAATGTAAAGGATTATACGTATAATAGTCACCAAGAGAGAAGATGTACATTTACAACCCATAACTCTTATGTAGATAGATTGTAGGCATAATAAACAGCCACAGGAGGGAGGGAGAGACAAACAGTTACTCTAATGGAGTGGGAGATATTGTGATTAACATTAAACGCTATCCACAGTGAGATATCTGTAGTAAGAATGACATACTTGACAGCTATGTAAGACATGCTTGCCTTCTGGGGAGGCAAGATCATGAGAATAATAAACAGGATATTCTACATCAGTAGAAGAAGTTCCATAGATTTATGAAGTTGTAAGAACATGTCTATTTTCCACCAAAGCCAGAGTAATTTCTATTTTGTCTTCAGGTCCTGTCTTCAAATAAAATAAAGCCTGAAGACTGGTAAACAACAAGCAAATTAGTAAGATAAGGGACTTTAAAAGTGGAAGGAAATAGAGATATTTTTTCTTATATTCAAATCTTCAACTACAGGACTCAAATTTATTGATTAAGATGACTTCTGTGGCCTCAGCAAATTGCTGATGTTAAGAAAGACAGAAAATTCCAAAGGCAAATCAGAAATTAATGCTAATTTAGACTGTGTAATTTTGCCTTCTTTTCACTTCGGTGAGGACCCTAAAAATCCTAGACACAAAATTTGTATGGTATCACTACCCTCCTCTAAGTCTTCAGGTTGCTTTTTTATTATTTACACTTTTATTACGTAAAGATATTAAAAAAGCATATGTTACACGTCCTACTATTTTTCATTTTGTAAGGTGTACAAAGACTGGTGTGACATAGCAGGTGAAAAAGAGAGGAAAAATTGATCTTCCCTACGCCTTGTTCACCTTCACAGATACTATGTTTAATGGATATGCACCTTACTCTGAATGCTTTTTTCTCTGTAAAGTAGTAGTGAGCAAATCTGAAGATGTTATTGTAGTACAATTTTGCTTTCTTTAAAAATCTTCTGGATTTTGAATTCTACTGTTCCTCTTTAAGATATTATTGCCAGATAGCCTACTCTTCTGTATCCATAATGCTTTAATTCAGTGAAGAAAGCAATTTGCTTTATCTCAGGCAAAGAGCACATGTCCAAAGCTTTCCACATAATGTTAAGAAAAGGTTACTAATACCTAACAATGACAAGCCACAGAAGATCACAAATACCATTTTTAAAATTGGACAGTAGGCATACTGCTACTAGCTTTTTATTATTTTCGTCTTCAGGCACTTCCATAGTAGATGATTCTGGATTACCTTCTTTAAAAAAAAAAATTTGTCAGTCTTCGGTAATTAGGAGCTGATTAGTCAAATTTGCTGTCACTCATTTTGCTGATTTTCCTCTGTTGAAATAGATCTTGTCTTTAACTAATGTACGATAGTGCTGATAACAGGGGACATTTTAATCACTGAGTAGTGATGATAGATGGTTTGCTTGTTTAATTGAATTGTTACTTGACAGCATATTGTCTTCAAGAGTACCATGATTTGGATTCAAAGTGGAAGGCATATTGTAGAGTAATGTGAAAATCATGTTTATTTGTTGGAACTGTCACCAGTTCATAACTGTGAAACTACTGACTTTATTTGCCTGTCACAACTGGAAAACTGAGCATTTTAATCTTGTTTTTCTCCCCTTGTTTTTGTGGAATTTTATACTTAAAAATATGGAGAACGAAGAGTATATGGGCACTGTCAATGTTTGCTAATAGAAATATTAATATTCACAGCCACATTGTTGATTATGAAGATTTACAAATTAATTTGTGCAATGTTTCAAAAAATATAAACATTATGTATGAGTTATGTATTCTAGGTTCTTTATTAAGATTTCTATAAACTGTTGGTGGTGTTCTGTAATAGGCTGTGTTATAGCACATTAAGATCTTAATTCACATTCATTACTATATTGCCTAATTTGAAGAAAAGGTGTACATAAAAACTGGTAAATTTGTAAAAGATAAAATAAAAGGGGCATTAGAAAGAAATAAATCCTTGTAAATGCAGATTATTTAAAGATTTGTATTAAATAATGTAGGAAACACAGAAGAAATACAAAAACAGTCAAAAGAAGTCTGAAACAGTTAGCGAGCAAGGCAAAGTAGGAAAAAAGCGGGGAAGAAATCCATCACTGCATTTCTATATCTAAAAAAAAAAAAAAGAGACTGTCCTAAACTCAGAATAATTAAATGTAAATACATACAAAGCCAGCCCAAAACCAGTTTGGGGAACCCATGAGATGAAGTATGAAATCTAATAAAAATGTCTTTGTTCAAATATATTAAAGTAAGAAGCTTTCCAGAGAGTTCGTGTGAAGCCAACAGACAATGCAGATAAAAAATAAATACAGTACTATAGAAGAAAAATTCAAATGACCTGCTTATATATTTATTTCTGGTGCAAGAACTTCAAAGATAATCACTAGTCTTCATGAAGGACTCCTTAGCTGATCTCTCCTAAATAAAGAGTCAGTAGAAGCAGCTACAGAGCATATAGACAGATGTAAAAAGTGGAGTAAATAAATGCAACAGCTGCTGGGACTATGTAATATTTTACCTGCAGCTGTAAAGGAACTGAAATATGAAATAGCTAATCTACTGCTATGTAAAATAACACCAATGTTTTTCTAAGATTCCATAAGGCATATAAAATAAAGAACAGAGTTCAGAGAACAGAACAAAAAAATAGGCAAGAGTTGTCATGGTTTTAAAAGTTGCCTCATAATCTACTGCAGTTCCTTGAAAGAACTGTAGCAAATACATGAACAAAGGAAATCAGTTAAAAATCACTTTTGGATGTTAAGTAGACTTCAGATATGGTCCTCATTACCAAAGAGAAAAAGAGGACATACACAGTAAGAGTGAATAATCTGTTCACATCGTGAAGGTCACCCATGAACTCGCACCAGATCTGTATTGTTTCATGCATGCATTCATAATGTGAAAAAAGCTGTGAATAGCAGTGACAGAATTTGGCTATGATCTTAAATTATTTGGGAGAGTAGAGACAGAATCTGAATATGAAGAACTGCCATATCTCCTTACACTACTCAGTGATTAAGCAATAAAATGTCAATGTGGAAATTGAATGTAGTTAAATAGAAAGTATCCCTCATTCCAGTCCATCAATTTTAAGTTTACACACATAGTGATGGGATCAGAGCCTAACTGTCACCATTAAGGAATGAGACATTTGAGTTATGATAAATAGCTCTATGAAAATACTAACTCATCAGCTGCCGGAAGAACAAACTGAATCCTAGAAGCTATTGGGAAAGAAATAAAAAGTAAAACAAGAATATCATTATGCAGCTGTAGAAATGGATGGACTTCATGGAATACCATACACAGTAAATTTCCTTTCCTCTGTCTTGAGAAAGATACAGTAAAGCTGCAAAGGATTTAAAGAAGATACCAAGGATGAGCAAAATATTCTATATGGAGGAGGACTGAATACATCAAGCTGAAAAATTCATGAATTAGAGAGAAGAGCATGGAAAGTTATTTAATGATATGAGATCTGGAGAGCTGAACAATGATAATAAACCATTACTCTCTTCAACACATAAAGCATCTTCTCACTTGCCTCTTGCTTAAATATTTTTGTACTCATTGTATGAAATATACACTGTATATTTACCACATAAGCTTTCATACCATCCAGTTTTAAGCTTGCGTGATTTACAGAGGCACATTAAAAAAACCTGTCAATGACACATTGTAGTTTCCTTTTTCTACTAAAAGTCACAGAATAGTTACTCCTCTGATGACTGCTAATACTGCTTTTAGAATTTTGCTTTTTCCCTGACTAATGTGGAAAAAGAAGGAAAAAGACTTATTTTGTCCTGTTTCTTGAAGATAGGATGCCTAGGAATGGACCAGCGCTGAAGATGTTGGAGAAATGCCACAATATTTCCACAGAACACTAGCTAGCAATATTCAGGAATATAAGAACAAAGAAATATATTTGGGAAAGGAAAAAAATGTGAGAGAGAGGTAATGGCAGCAATTTTAGAAGATGAGCTTCTCAGAAGGGTCATTAATGTTTAGAAATAAAAATAAGGAACATTTTAAGTCTTGTTCCTCACCTTACGGCATCTCATGGAGGGGTTTTTTCCAGAGCTTCAAACTATATTGACTTTGCTACAACTAAAGTCCTTATCCTGATGGGTAAAGAAAATAGAGTTGAGGGTATAAGTTAGTTGCAAATGGTGCAAAGCATCTGATACATGTGAAATGAGAAGATGCATGGCAGTCTGTAGCCCTAACATGTTATTTATCTCCTAATACATGCATTGATCTTTGTGAATGTAAAGAAGAACCCTTTCCTCTCTTTTCTTCTTTCTATTTCCCATCATCTGCATATGAATCGCTTGGTTTGCCCCCACTGAAAAAAAAACCCTAAACTCAGCAAGTTATTAACTGTTCATTTGTACTTATTTTTCTGGTCATGTTTTTGTTTTTTCATTATATTTCATTGAAAATATATCATGAAAGTTACAAATACAGCTGTGATGTGACTGAAAATTTTTGTTCTTTTTTTTCTGTAATGAGTGAAAGCAGATCCTGTATCTAAGAGGTAGTGCTAAACATAGATGGTATTTAGCAGAGATCAAATTTGATGTACATGAAAAATGATAGAAGTGCAAACACAGCAATCTCATCTCAAAAGTCCAGTCAGTCCTTTGAGCTCTCAAAAGGTATTCAGAGGCATTTCAGAGTTCTGATTTTATTCCTGATTTCCAGTTGTCTGCTGATTAGCTCTTAGATAGTCTCCCTGATTATTCTGTAATATACTCAAAGATGCCGTAAAAGGCATCTCACACTCCAAAAGGACAAATTACATTCTTTGGTCTAAACTCTTCTGATAAAAAGGATAACAGGCAGAGTAAAAAGCTTTATGGGTGTGTTGTCCTAACAACAACTATGCCGACTCACAAAAGATAATATTTTAGTACGGAGATATGCACTCCACAGAACTGTGATTTAGAAGGCTTTTGGTATTGCTGAATATAAAGGAATTCAAAGTCCTGTGTATCAAAATTTAACTTCAAGCAGTGCTCATGATCTAAACATTACTTCATTGTTCCCAGAGTAGAATCACAGAATCATAGAATGTTAGGGGTTGGAAGGGACCTTTGTGGCTCATCTAGCCCAACCCCGCTGCTGAAGTCGGGTCACCTACAGCAGTCTGCACAGGACCACGTCTAGGCGGGTCTTGAGTATCTCCAGAGGTCACTTGTTGCTGTATTTTCAGTTTTGACTGACAGAGTTACAGTTTTGGGGGTTTCTAAGCCAAGAAACAGTAAGTAATAGTAACAGTACCTACATTTACAACAATGGGCACTGATCTCTTAGTAGAGGTCATTCCCCAGACTCAGAATAAAAAGTGCATTAGAAGGTTCAAACTTAAGAATAAAAATGCAACAGATAATTCATTTTAAAACAATTCAGAATTTAAAATGTGTGAGTGTTCCTATGTGCTACTCTTGCAATAAACTATTGCTAAGCGTCTTAAGGCAGGAATAAGGCAGAAATCTTATTTAGGGACTGGAGAAAATAGAGGCATTATTGTTTTAAGGGACAGCAGGAGATTGGTCCTCTTTTCCCTATCTACATTAACTGACAGTCCATTCCAGCAACGACTGATACATTAGATCCAGTCTATTAAATGGTAAGTTTGCTAGTTTTATCTGTCTATTGAGGCTAAATTTACACTAACCCCTACTGTAGAATTGGAAATGGATTTTGAAAGGGCCAGGAGAATTCAGCCACTCAATTTACAGGCTAGGGCTCGCTGATGTTGCTTTGCTACTAACCAGCACTTACTACTTTGTAAATGCACAAGGTAAGGCAGACATTATCTATGTTCTTCTTCAGCACAGTAGTCTGAGGTATCTGAGGATTTTTTTTCATATCTTGAAGTAAAAAACATTCACTTTCTTAAAGCAGCTTCTTTGATTTTTGTGGGCTCTACAAGAAACAACCTTTTTAACACTGTATTTGCTTATTTCCCTACCCTTTTCCTCATTATTTAGACTTTAGTGCAATTGTAAAGAAAGGGAGTAAATACATTTAGCATTTAGTATAATGCCTTAGTGCAAGATACAAGCTGGGGACTTCTAAAATACACACTTGAAGCCTTTTGCTAACTATTAAAACATTTTTGCTAACCATTAAAAACCATTAAAAACATATAGCAAAGATTTGCTTGAATCAGAATCTTAGATCCAAATACTTCTAGGAAACTAGAACTCAGATCTGAAATTCATACTTGTGCTCATCTATACAAGGACATAAAAAGCAAATAGAAGACAAAACTATTTCTTCTAAACACATAGATAAGTTGAGGCTTGAATATACATTTTGTTGTGCATTACAGTAAAATGCACACATGCACTTGCAACGATACCTCAGAAAAAGTTGCAATGTATATGCTTATGTATTACATTAATATTCTATGTTAATATAAAATCTTAAAATTAGTTACTACGAATAGGAAGATTTGACCCTTTAATGTTGGAGGAAGAACCTCTGCTAATACTTAGCAAAAGATGCAAGCAGAAATCCCAATGGAATCTCATGGAAGAACAATCTCAAATCTGAAAAAAATGTTTTACAGGAACAATTACTCCTATCTAAATTAGTGGTAGTTTTACTGCTGAGGGTAACCTTGGATATCAGGCTTACATCTGTATGGATTTTCTACTTTCAACACAAAAAATCTTTTCTGCTTCTAAATAATTTAGGGAGTACCTTGTGAGTACCTTGTTTGAAATTTTATACTGAGTTGTATGGATTTAGAGGAGTGGTGAACATAGGAGGAGAAAGAAAGAGATGAATCAAGTAAACAGTTTCAGCATTTTAAATTCAAGATGTAGTCATTCAAGATTTGTCCAAAACTGGAAATGGGTGCCTGGTTAGAGATGCATATCTTCTTTTGTAAAGCATTTGTGGCTTTATATAAGGCTTCGCATGACGGCACTGCAACCTCCAAGTGTCCCTGTCCTGTTAGTACTGATAAAATACTAAAATGACAAAAATTTAGTCTGTATGGAGAAGAGGTTTGGTGAACCATCAAATGAAAACTCAAAGTGAAGTTTAAAATATCCAAAATAGCACTAAGCCACCCATAAGCTCTTCAGTTTCTGTCCTGATTTTGAGAAAACATTATAAATGAATTCTTCTCTACTTCTGATTTAGCATATCAAAAAGCAGAATCAACTCCAATGGCTTTTGAGGCTGATGAAGGCTAAATTGTCTGAGATATTCAGCATTTTCAGTAGTACAGCAAAAGATTCCAAACTTTTGAATGGTGAGAAAAAAACAAAGATTTCAAGATTTTCCTGTTGCATACGTGCTATATTTAATTAATTTCTAGATGGGGTTAAGGGAAGAATATTAAAGGCTTCTTTGTTAAGATAATTTTTAAAAATTCATAATTTATTTATTTTCTTTTAAATTCATTTTTTGGAACCCATACAGATAAGGAAATCTGGAAACCATATTAGGCATGAATTGGTTCCAGTAACAGCCAGCTGGGTTGAGGCCATTGAAAGCCAGTCCTGGCACATGGATGACAAGGGACATCCTGTTGGGCTGGAAAATAGTAAATTGATGTGAAATTATAAGTAATTAGCCGCCACACTTTCGCAAACCCCGTGAAAATTATTTTAAAACATCTACCAGCTGTTGGCTAATAAAGAGAAATACTCTTGTTGCTGCAAAATATTTTAAGTGCCACTAACAAAAATGTTAGCATTCTATGAAGGGTAGCTGCTACCTGACAGCAGCAAGATTAGAAAAGATGGTGCTGAAGAAGAAGTGTCATCAAAATGGGGGTAGCAGATGTGTGAATCTAAACAGGTAACTGTGACGTACTGCAACCTAAGTTTTTCTAAAGCGATTCTACTTATTGACCTGCTGAGCTGAACACTCTTCCCTCTGGTTAGCATCTTGTTAGGTGCACTAGGCTATTATACATATGACTGTCCCCTATTTTCTTCCTTGTTGAAAAAAAGCTAAAGATATTCTACTGTTTGGCATTGATGAAACAGTCCTCCACCTGAAAGTCTGTATAGGATACCAGTATTCCACATCTTGATGAAGACTAGTTGTTTATTACTCTTTTGTGTGAATTCCTAGGGAGTATTCTATGAACAATATTGCATGTTAGCTGAGGGCGGCATATAATGATTGTAACAGAAGTGTTACTGTGGAGTCCTGGCTGGACGAGAGGGGACATAGCTG
>Ga0065711_1047676_pt1 | contig 12199 bp, 14 predicted proteins | sample Hoacrofraction12_FD_59098 | JGI IMG/M metagenome (GOLD analysis project Ga0065711, IMG submission 59098) | Hoatzin crop microbial communities from Cojedes, Venezuela - Epithelial fraction 12 v2 (version 2) | ecosystem: Host-associated > Birds > Digestive system > Esophagus > Crop | place... | reverse complement strand
CTCTTTTTTTTTTTTTTTTTTTATTTTTCAATATCCTGTCAAGAAGAAGGTGACAAGTGGTCCTGGATGGCACTATGGGCATAATGGAGGAGTTCAGAGTAGAACCTGAAACACATATGGGAAAAAGGGAGTGCATGAATTAGGGCTTGTGTCACAGACAACTCAAAAGTGCAAAAACATCAAATGCTGAAAAAGACTGCACTAGAAAACAGGGGTGAAAGAAGTATTTGGGCAGAAATATTACAGATGGAAATGTGTGAGGCACAGAGGTGGTAAGATAGCCCAAGAGACATCAAGAGAGATAATGGCAGCATTTACACTGCTGTGTGATAACACGAAACTGCAATTGACATAAGAGAAATCAAGAGTCTGATGATTATGGTTCATCAGAGCAAAGAATAATTAATCCAGAGTAGCACAGATCAAGGGAGGGGTTTGAACAAGGAGAAACCGCATGACTGAATCAGTTACATGGAGAGACAGAGCGAGTCAGGTACTGATGGCGATTTATGAAGACACTGTTTTTATTTCAGATGCTGAATATCCAGCCTGACTGTGAATGAAGTATTTGCCTAAGAGGAAATCTGGCATGTTCTTACCCCACTTTTACAGCAACCCTTATTATATGTTTCTTGGATTTCAAAGGATTCTCTAGCAGATTAAATAGGCTCAGCATTTTCAGCACTTCTGCTAACCATTGTTTACTAGTGTTACCCTATACCTGAAAAAGGTCCTTTACAACCCCTCAAGACATATTTTTAAATTATCAGAACCTCCAGCCTGTGTAGTTAAAATACTCTGCTCTTCAGAATTTCTCCTCAGATCTCCATGCACCACCTTGTTCTTATATATATAGACACACACCCCTCTGAAGAAGCTATCCTGACATTCAATAGTAAATTTGTGATGCAAAAGCTATATAGGGAGAGAGAATGCAGAGTTCCTTATGCAGCACACCGAAATCTGATTTGCAACATTTAGTTATTTGAAAGCTTCAAGAAAATAGCAACAGTATTACAGCTCAAACTCTATGCTGTTTGAAATTTTTTTGACAGATAAAGAGGATGGAATGCATAAGCAAAAAAAGGGTTTGTTACTTGAACCTTTTTGATAGGTGCTTTAAGAGCAATTTCAGTTTTCAAAAAGAATGTACATTTATAATTAATGTATCATCTGTTTTTAATGAGGAATTTTTGTTGTAACTTGTACCTTCAGTACAGCTACAATATATAATGCACACCATTTGTCAAGACAAACATTTACAATCATAAGGAAAGTATCTTGAAGTATTTGTGTAGTATTTTAAGAGTTGTATTGTAAAACACAAAGCCACAACAGTATACCATTATAATTCAAATTTAAAGGCAAGAAAATTCAATACTAAGTACTTTCTTCTGCAACTGCTCAGAGATTCTGCTGCATGAAAGTATGGACAGTATTTCAGCTAATGGGTTTATAAAGTGTGCACTGAACCTTAAAACACAGACGTACCAGCTTTTTGCTTGTGATCCATTGCACTCTGTAGTGCCATCACTCACGGGCAAAAGGTATTGGTAGACTAAAATCAAACTTGGAGATCTTGGTCAGGACTTGGAAACCTCGTTTCAAAAGGAAAGAAAAAAGTGTATTTATACTGGCATTGAACAGTTGTCTGCAATCACCTTCTTTGCAACGCTCCTTATTTCACATAACTCCATTATATCCTCCTGAGTGTTTTTCCAGGCTGATGAGTCCTCCTATTTAGTCATTGCTCATACAGAAGTCATGCTAGACCTCTGATTATCTTATCAGCCTTCTCTGGACTTCTTCCAGTTGCGCACATCCTTTCAGGAATGAGAGGACCAGAACCACATAGACTACTCTGCACTGACCTACAACAAATCCATAGTGTTATAGTCATCTCCACTCCTGAGATTTGATTTCCTCCTTCGACTGCTGCTGCACTTAGACAGTGTTTTCATGGCACTACTAATTATAATCAAGGTGTAAAGAGTCAGAGTAGAGCTGTAAGTGCACTCCCGCCCTGCCCCATGTACTGCCACTTTCGCTGCTGTGTATGTCTTGTCACGACAACATTGAGTCACTTCGTCTCAATGTTAGTCCTCAACCCTATTCCCCTGAAAAGCTTGGTATCATCAACAAACTTTGTCATCATATGGTTCTCCCACTTATTACAAAGTATATTGAACATTGAAGAGATCCTTGCACAACTTACTGGTGATCTCTCTCTTTTCTGAAGGCTGGTGACTTACTTCTGCTCTGCTTTTCCTGTCTTTTAACTAATTACTCACCATGTAAATACCTTCCTTCTCATCCCACAGTGCCTTTGATTGCCAAACACTTTTTCAAAGTCTGTGTTAACCAGGAGTTGGGACACACACAGCAATGTGGTTCCCTCAAAGAACTCAAAAAACTGAGGCTTAACTTGCCTTCGCAGACACCCCACTGGCTCCTCCCAGGTACATGATATTTATCGAGACATGAGATAAGCCTGGTCTAGAGCTAAATTCCTCCTTATTTGCCCAGTTCTTATATCAGGCTTCCCAGTCTGCAGTTCCTTGTAGTACTGCTTTCCCTAATCTCAAGTCTAGGTGCCCTTACCTAGTCCTGTCTTTGGAGTTGGTAGAAAGACAAAGCTACTTTTAAATGACCATTTTGTAAAAAATATAGTTCCCCTTTTGAAGCTGAGTGCGACAACAACAGATCTGGGCACATTTGCTGCACATAAAAGAAAACTGAATGAACCTACATTATACTTGCTGCTGAGTGCTTTCGTACTCCCCAGCATCATTCAAGGTTTCTAATACTGACAAGGCTTCAAAATTTTGTGAGCAATTCCATTCCTTTCCTCACTCTCCTACTCTGCTGCCATTTGTGGGTGTCCAATAGGTTGGAGTCTTTTTCTTCCTGGCCCCAGGGCTTGTGCAATTATAAAACTGTGAGTATTATATTTTCCCTTTCCTTCCTTTCTATTTACAGGCACCATCTTCCTTCTTCCTTTATCCTCCCTCTCCTCCTGCCTGCTGGCAATTTCTTAAAGATCCTGGTTAGACCTTTGTTGTTTTACTGTGGAACAGCCTATCAATACCATCTGTTGATAACAGGACACAGAGGCTGGAAGTATTTTGGTTTGGTATTTTTGATGTTCAGGTTGAGCCTCACTGGCTCCTGGCAAACAAGGATCTGGATGTTGGCTTCACATCTTGTCTATACACAGCCCAGAAATCTGTTGGAGAGAGATGATGTCACGGCTTCTCCCAAATCCATTCGAATCTGTTTGAGCGCAACAAGATCACAGCTGGTGGAGAAATTTCTTAGGGTCTCACAAATTTCATGCTGGGTCCAAATAACTCTTTCAAATGTAAAGGTGGGTAATAATTCAAGTAGTGTTAAGGGAGCCCAACAGCATTTACACCCAATGTAAGTCCTGTCTCACAAACAGCTTATGTGTAAACTGATTTGCCCTGACTATATTTCAGTAGTTAACCTGATTCAACATACTGACAAAATGATCTGATCAGAGAGATGATAAAGTCTGCTAATGACACTCAGCAATTTAAGATAGTAAGGGCTGATACAAATTGTTGAAGGACCATATGAGACTGAAAATTTGGGCAATAAAATGTCAGATAAAGTTCAACATTGATACATGTAAAATGATACATAAGGGAAAATATTTCTAACTGCATACACAGAAATAGTGAGAGCTGAGCTGACTATTACCAAATCGTGATGTTATAGTCAAGAGGTCCACAAAAACATCATCTCAGTGTTCATTAGGGGTCAAAAAGCAATTCAAACATTAGGAACTATTACAAAAGAAACAGCAAATGAAACCAAGATTATTATGCTGCCAAATCCATGGTTTACTCACCACCTGAATACTCTGGTCTCCCGATCTCTCAGCTATAACAGATCATGCTGGAGGATAGAAGTCAGACCAGTTTTATAAAAAATACAGAACAAGTCCTAGACAAGGGAGGACAGCGTAGACTGAGACTCTCCAGTTTGGAAAAGAAACTCTGCCAGTCATCCTGCAAGATCCCACCAAGAGGGCTACACGAAGAGGAAGCTGTACTTGAAACTAGCTGGTAGGAAGCAATCTGGAACATGAGTTCTATTCTAAGCTATACTAAAACATGCATCATTATGCATTGGTTTAAGTCAACTAACAATTCCATGTTTGGTTGTTGTTTTTTTTAATATGCTGCACAGTTGCATGGTGACTTGGGTCATACTTTTTGTTTTGCAGAAACAGAGGAAGACATGCTCATGATCCTCACGCGAGTGGTTTCTTTCTTTTTAGCTTCTCTTGTACAATGTACAAATTCTTCTCTATTGTAATTCTCTGGCAGGACACAGTCAGACTTGGATGCCGTGAACCTTGGCAGAGCAAGAGGCAAGAAAAGTAGAGATAAGATGGGCATCACCTCAGTCTCTCTTCATACGGATGTCTTACAGTTTGGAGAAGAAAAAACAGAGCAGATTACATCTTACAGCAGCTCTTCACTTTTCCTCATTTCTTTGGCTTTAAATAGCTCTACCACCCACCTGCTGATCTAAGATGGCCTGTCTGAAGAGGCAGGATAGATTATCTTAGCCTGCTCTGCACCAGGTGCCTCACTGAAGGTCATAAGCTCTACTTCTGCCACTGAATTTCCATAGCCCATATTCTCTGCAGGGGTAGACACATAGCTAGCCATGGACCTGCTGGTTTAGGATGCTGTACAAACTTCACTATGAAGATAGTCCTCCATTACTCCTCTAATGCAGACTTTGATCTCCCTAATGCTGCCAGCATAGCTTGGAGAGGGCTTCACAAGAGGCAGAGTTTGAGCAGGAGCATTTTCCTTCTGCTTCAAGGTTTTTCATCAGTAGTAGGCATGGCTCTACGTTCCTCTCCAACCAAACCACTAGGTACATGCAGAGCATGCTTCTCACTCTCTGCAGTGTGTGTCCATAAAGACTTTTTGCCTGTATTACCACAACCTTGTTTACCTCATCCTGAAATGAATTTGATTACATGAGTCTGCTAAGGAGGTCTGAGTCTGAGGACTCTGCAACATTCTAAATGAATGTTCTAAATGGACCTGATTTAAATTGATATTCAATGGAAGTTAATCATTAATGATATCCCTACATCTAAAATCAAACACAGACTGATAGGCTCAATAAGCTCATGCCATCACGAGATGGCAAACAGGGCTGTAAGTGGGTATAAATGTAAGTTCAAATAGAAAAGTAAATTATATGGTTTAGCTTATCTACCCACTGGGGCAAAACTGAAATGCTTTTCAGGCTGTCTAGCCTCCTTTGTGGAGATGAACTTCCTCATCCCTCTTATAAAACATCCTCTTGATATGACACATAATGGGGTTCTAAACACAAAAGAGGATCAGCTGAACATAAAGTCCTCCCTCCCCGTATTCCCACAGATTAAGAAACAGACTAAAATCCTGGTGACCTACTACCATAATCAAAGAGAAAACATTTTCCCAATATCTCCCACCATTTTCTGCAAGTGACGTGATCTCTGTCACAGATAGGATAAATTTAGTGGGCTGGATGCCAAGTACTTGCAGCAAGATAAAGAACTAGTTCAGGCATAGCCAGCACTTGAATCTCCAAAAGTGCTTAAATTGAAACAATATGTAGCAGGAATCAGTTTTGGGTTTTATTTTACTAAAAAAAACAACCAAACCAAATCCCCACAGCAAATATATGCATGTTTGATTTTTAGCTTGCTGCCCCTCACAAAACTGCCATAAAAAATAAGCTTCCCCCCACCAAGCCATTTTATATTGAATCATATACACTATAAATGGACTCCTGCTTTCTGTTCAAACCCAAATGCTGATATGACATTGTCTCTGGAAAGAAACAGTCCCATCCGTTTTTTACATTAAATTGATTAATCGTTTTTCCGTTTGTATTCTTTGTGATGTTCCTCCAAACACTCCACAAATTATCTAGCCCTTAGTAAGCCAGAAGTCGTTTGGCTTCCGCCCCCCCCCCCCTTTAAACTTGAATGCAGCTTGAGAGACTTAAGATCTCACATTAGTTTTAACTGCTTCGTTGTAGACCTGCTGGCACCATTGACAAAAAAGGGAGGGCTCTGACACACCATGAAGATGCACTCATTTCAGTGGCCAACAAAAAGCCAAAGGTGACCCCTATTATTAGTGCTAGTGAGACTAGATTTACCATATTATTAATTATTAAAGTCAGACTCAACATTCAGACTAGCTTGTACTTACTTCATGGGTCAGGGAGCTTTTCCAGAGCTCATTAACTGTGCTGGGGTACTCATTTAATCTTTCTGCAACAACTGTTTTCCTGACGCATGAGGGGGAAAACAAAATACAGGTAATTTTTCTGTCTGAGGGGTGTTTGCTGCTTGATCTCAACAAACAGAAGCAGCAGGAGTATTTTGGTTGTCAAGAAGACAGTAATTCTTCAGATCTCTCTAAAGAGATAATGAGTGGCAGCGTAATGCTTTTGATCTGTCATAATTATAAAATAAAAGAGAATGGATGCAAAGCTCATGTGCCATGGGAAGGTCACTCACTTTTAAATGTCTGGGATTCCCTCTGTGGCTAATTGCAGCATGTCCTGAACGCGGGCTATTTTTAGGCACAATAGTGGGTCCGTTATACATCCTGCCCCTATAAAATGAGTGCCTTACTGGTGATTCTCCTGTAGGGCAGCTAATAAGTAGGTAGGAAAATGATGTCTCTGTACTTTTGACTTGCATGCTATTGCAAGGAAGGACAGCAGGAACGTCTCCTCTTTGGCGTCAAACAGTCCCCCTGCAGCACACATGCAATTTAAATTATTACAAGGCAATGTTACAAGTATGAACCCTGGCACAAAATAAAGTAATTACATTTAATTAGGCAGCCAAAAAAGTGATGGCCTGAGACACACTGCCTTAGATGTAGCCTTTTGTTGACTTAACACAGGACAGGTAATGAATGAAACTTCAAAGTGTAAGAAACTAAATTGCTACTTAATTAGTGGAGACCTAGTCAAAAACACAGCAAAACAAAAAAACAAACCCCCAATTTTCGTCAAAGGAATTCAGACAAAGATCCCACATCTCAGAGAGGCCCTGAAATTAAGGATTATTCTATTAAGTACATGTGTGTATTCAAAAGCAAGTTTCTGTTTTGGTTAATGAAGAGCTCCCAAAAGGTGCTAGATTGGCAGCCCTGGAGCCTGACATTTCCCAAAAGGGAACTCGGTGCAAACAAGTTACTAGCTCACAAATCTCACTTGCCTGCTAAACATCAAGTACAGTTACTTCATCCTTTGAGTACTCTGACCTGCTGGTACACCCGTATCAAGCAGCCTACCACAGCGAGACAGCTTTCAGAAGTCAGAAATGACGGAAGATACAGAAAAGCAGGTATTGTAGCACTAGATTTTTATGTACAAAATCTCAGTTCTGCGATTTCGTATGCAGGATTGCATAGTTTGCCAGAGCTCTTCTCTGGAAGCCTCTTATGCTTTCATAAGCATCCCACTGCTTTATCATACAATTAAACGTGAAAAACAAAAGTGGGTTTTAATAGCATGAGTTACACTAGTCTGTCAACTCTGGGCCAGCATTTTACTCCAATTTCAACCAGAGATGAAAACAAGTAATTCATTGTGTTCATCTCATTACTCACACACTTGTATCAGACTAAGTCTTCACTCCCAAGAGGTGCTCAGGATGGATTGGCAGCAGTGTCAGCAGCCGGTGGAGCCTTTATTTCACCTGTCTGCCTACAACCATTACTTACTGGTGAGAACAGCTGGAAGGTAAAATAACATCTATCACAAAGATTTCTACCTGCCTTAGGTTTTCCCTCTCAGCCCTCTTCAGTGCAACAGACCCTTCAGCCCCTGACAGTTTTGCCCCTTTTTAACTCCACTTCCCGCCTCCACTTGCCTGTCTCTCACAACTTTTCCTTTTATTTCTCCACTCACTCTCATCTTTCCCTCCTGTTTGTTGTTCATCTCTCTAGAGCCAGTCTTATCATCCCTATCTGATGTACTGCTTCACAATCTCCACTGCAGACTTCATAGCAGAGGCAAAAGGTGTGGGGGGGTGATCAAAATATACATCCTCCTAAATTCTCTATTTCAGGAGTTTTACAGGACTAAAATAGCACCTTTTTTTTTTTTTGGAGTAGAGAGCTGTGTTGTCATGTCATATCCTGTCCACACCTCCCTCAAACAACAAAACCTGCAAACAAACAAAAAAGGAAAAGTTTTGCTAGAGGACTTCTCATTACCTGTCTAATTCCACATCTTAAAACTCTGACAGCTACTAGTTCTGGAGTAGTAGCTCCATATCCAGGAATTACTAAACACCAGCTTGTCCCAATTACATCCCAGAGTTGGTTTTTATTTTGTGGGACATGAGGAGACTGCTCTGATGTGCTAAAACTATTCACTCTTTAAGTTAGGCTTTCAGTGAGCAGAGGTCTGAAACCTCGGCACTTGTGTATTTTGCACTGTTTTTCACAATGTTTCATACAATTGCATGCGTAGCAGAATTTAGGTGGTTCTAACCAATCCCCTCAGTGAATCCAAAGAGGTAGTTTCCACACAGCTGAATTCTGGTAGCGCTTTTTTTTTTTTAGGAGGAGTTTTCCTTCTCCTCACCTGTCCCCTGGATGAAACACATGATTTTTTTTTCCCGTTTTTCCCCTTTGTTGACAAAAGTATGGAAAGAACCAGCATATGAGCCCATATTCTTCGCAATTACTTGAGAGCAGCAGTGTGCTTGCTGGGCAGAACACATCACAAAAAAAGAGGCCTCATACAACGACATTTTGAAATTTTACCCAGTCAACGAAACTGTTTTCTCAAGAGCCTGTGTAACTTCTAAGTCTGTATCATCTTTTGAAAAGTGACTCAGGGAAAGAACTGGATTTCTTACGTCAAAGCTCAAGTCCCTTTGTTAGCTGGGCTTGCAGGAAAGCAGTCTAACACCCAAGTTGTATGTGTGCACACTGCTGTTCAGAGGGGCTTGTGATGATGCAGGTCACCCACCTCCTTGGCCGTGGCATGCAGCTCCTATTGAGATGTTACTGCAGTCCAAAAAAAGCAGTGGCATCGTCACCTACATCATTTTACCAATATCATTCCCTTGTCACACACTGACAGCTCTCAGGGGAACACAGTCAGGGCAGCCCCATCCACTCCCCAATCAGCAATACAGGAGGCTACAGCAACACAGCGTGGCAATGAACATCCTTCAATTCCTCATAAGTGAAGGGACGTACAACAGTTATTCCTTCGTGCAAACGACACGAAGGCAAAACTAGGAAGGCAAAAAGTCTTAGAGCTGGAGAACTAGAACTGTTAGTAACTCAAAAGTGTGTGTCACATCACACACGGAAGCCACCATGGGAGCCCCAAACAATACTGACTGCCTCCCTGATGACGACAGCTGGAGAGGACTCAAGCTGACAATTGAATTGAATCTTCACATCTACAATCCTGAGGCCATGCTTTACTAATTAAACTACAGTATTAAGAGAGTTGCTGCTTAGTCCTCTGGCAGCTCTGCTCTGAAACTGGAGAGCTTTGCTCGTTGAGTAGTTGTTATCAGAGAATTGTGGGCTCTGATTCCTGCGATGTCCAATGTGCAAGCCCAGAACAAGCATCCAAAAGCATTTGGGATGAGGCAGAGCTCAGATCCACGTCATTTCCCACAGCCGGTGCTAAACGGCTCCCCACATATCACCCTGCAGTGGCCCGCTCTCTCCACTGGCTGTCCTGGGCACCAAGACCTCACAATTTGACACCCAAAACCATCATGTTGAGGGTAGGGCTTAATTCTGAACATACAGAGCTTTCAATATGCCAAGAGTGGGTGTTTCATCACTGAGTTTGGGGTGCTGTAAACAAAGTCCAATCAGAAAGATTTGGACATATTTAGAAGAGAAGATGTTCCCACCCCCTCCGCCTAGAATTTAGTTGCTTCTTCGAGAAGTGTGGTGTGCTGGAAGCAAGCTGTGCAAGCTGGGAAGCCGTTCCAGGAAAACTTTACTCCGTTCTTTGGTTCAAGTAAGGACACCAAAGGAAAATGCACGTTGCAGGATCTCACAGCTAGATAACAGGATGCGCTTATGGCAACCCTCGCATGAAGTTGGCACAGGTCTCTTTATTGCATGAATCAAACTTAGACATAAGAAATATTTCCAGCTAAGTAGAAGGGTCTTGTCCATATTCATCTCTCAACTGCCCAGCTAACCTCTTTCACTTTATTATTTATGCAAGTTCAGTGATTTGACAAATTTTCAGATATTTGACTGAAATGATGCACTATCTCCCTCTCTAATACCAACCACTCCAACTGCTTTAGGCTGTGTACTTCAGTACAGTGTACTACTGTCCCCTTCTCCACTGTTACCTATGCTAATATCCACTGAGACAACAGCATTTTTCTCCAAAACCACATCACACACACCCCCAACAGTTTGCCTTTTTGCTGGAGATAAAAACTTTTGAAGGAGGCACCTCCTAACTTCTCCACCTCTCACCAAAACACTGAATGTGGACATCACTTTCTGCGGGGGTGATGCAAAGATCAAAAACATGCACTTGCCAGTCATTTGTGGTTTTCAGTAGAAAGCACAGCAACACTAAATCTGCTCTAGAAAGACATAAAATGTGTATCTACAGAAAGCAATATTGTATGTTTTGTGGCCTTTTTCCTATCACTAGGCACAGCACTATGGACTGCGCTAGACTTACAACGTTACCTATTATCTCACAATTACCATTGTGAGCACATAGCGCTTGCTTTGGCGGGTTTGTGGGAGCACGACATAGTCAGTCTGCCAAGCCTCCCCGTATTTATACGTTAGCCATTGTCCTCCATACCACAGAGGCTACAATGGGGCAGCCCAGATAGGTTTGCCTCTGCACTGCCAGTTGTTCTTCTTCCATTGCTGCAGCCACCCCCACAAGGCATTGGCCACCATCCAGCAGTCGGTGTAAAGATAGAGCACTGGGCCACTTCTGCCGACTGGCAATGTCTAAAGCCAGCTGGATGGCTTTCACCTCTGCAAACTGTCTCGACCCACCTTCTCCTTCAGCAGTTTCCACGACGTGTCGTATAGGGCTCCATACAGCAGCCTTCCACCTCCGCTGCTTCCCCACAATCACAGAATCACAGAATCACAGAATGGCAGGGGTTGGAAGGGACCTCTGTGGGTCATCTAGTCCAGCCCTCCTGCCGAAGCAGGGTCACCTACAGTAGGTTGTAGAGCACCTTGTCCAGGCGGGTCTTGAATATCTCCAGAGAAGGAGACTCCACAACTTCCCTGGGCAGCCTGTTCCCTCAGAGGGAAGAAATTCTTCCTCGTATTCAGACGGAACTTCCTGTGCTTGCGACAGGACCCATCCATGAACAGGGCATACTGTTTCTTATCTTCTGGCAGCTTGTTATACAGTGGGGCCTCTTCAGCACGTGTCACCTCCTCCTCTGGCAATAGTCCGAAGTCTTTGTCTTCTGGCCAGTCCATCATTACTTCCAGAATTCCTGGGTGACTGGGGTTTCCCATTCGGGCCCACTGTGTGCTCAGGGCGACCCACTTACTCCACGTAGCATCGATGGCATGATGCATAGAGGGGACCCTCTCTTTGAACATCCAGCCCAGGACCAGCAATCGTGGTGCTAGGAGGAGCTGTGCTTCAGTGCCGACCACTTCTGAAACAGCTCGAACACCTTCATATGCTGCCAGAATCTCCAGGCTGGTCTCCTGAAGATGCAGAGAGCCTGAAGAGGTCCATAATCTCCCAGAATAGTTATCATAACTGATGAGCAACAGACAAATCTGAAGCCCTTTCAGCAGAACCAGTCCTGAGCTTTCCAACAACATGGGACAGAATTGACTTCTGCTGCTTTGGGGAGGAGGGCTCAGGGACATCCATCCTGCCCTGTGTGAAGGGCAACAGTGAGGCAGAAATTTGAGAGTACTGAAGAGGCAGACAGCGTTCACTATAGGACTTCCATTGCCTTTGTGTAGATCCATTAGATTGCTTTCATAGTAACAAATTTTCTCCTCCCTCACTCAGCCCCTGTGGTTGTGACATCTTATATGCTCGGAGGCATCTATTGGATTAAAGGAAATAGAGATGTAATTGCTCCTTGTTGAATAACCTGAAGAACACTAATCCTAAAACAAGATACAAC
>Ga0065711_1047674_pt1 | contig 12200 bp, 10 predicted proteins | sample Hoacrofraction12_FD_59098 | JGI IMG/M metagenome (GOLD analysis project Ga0065711, IMG submission 59098) | Hoatzin crop microbial communities from Cojedes, Venezuela - Epithelial fraction 12 v2 (version 2) | ecosystem: Host-associated > Birds > Digestive system > Esophagus > Crop | place... | reverse complement strand
CTCGTGAGACCCCACCTGGAGTACTGCATCCAGCTCTGGAGCCCCCAACATAAGAAGGACATGGATGTGTTGGAGCGGGTCCAGAGGAGGGCCACGAAGATGATCAGAGGGCTGGAGCACCTCTCCTATGAGGACAGGCTGAGGGAGCTGGGGCTGTTCAGCCTGGAGAAAAGAAGGCTCCAGGGTGACCTTACAGCAGCCTTCCAGTACCTGAAGGGGGGGCCTACAGGAGGGATGGAGAGGGACTTTTCACAAGAGTGTGTAGTGATAGGACAAGGCGAAATGGCTTTAAACTAAAAGAAGGCAGATTTAGATTGGATATTAGGAAGAAATTCTTCACCATGAGGGTGGTGAAACACTGGCACAGGTTGCCCAGAGAAGCTGTGGCTGCCCCCTACCTGGAAGTGTTCCAGGCCAGGTCGAATGGGGCTTTGAGCAGCCTGGTCTAGTGGAAGATGTCCCTGCTCATGGCAGGGGGGTTGGAACCAGATGATCTTTAAGGTCCCTTCCAACCCTTACCATTCTATGATTCTATTGCATTCCAGGACCCATGAAGTTTATACGCTTGGATGAGACTTGCAGAATTTTAATCAGAATTAGCAGATAGTTCCCAAATTCAGCATTGAATTAGTGAGTGATTATATGAAATTATTTCTTAGTTGTTAGCTTGGTTTAAAAAAAAAAAAATCTTCAAACCCCCTCCTGTGTGGTTGTAGAGTGTTCCAGTACGCTGGACAAAAAAGTAGTGCTCAGATCAGAGTGACTGGAGGATAAAATGCACAGTCTGTCTGTCCGTTGTAGACCACAGAAACAGGGATTGCATTTAGACGAAGGAGGGTTTGTGCAGCTTCTCTGCGTTTCCTTGGAAAGAGATTTATGTTAAACTATGCGTATGTTGAAAAAATTGGAAGTGTTGTCGAGGAATTCTGAACAAGCTGAAGCACACAGAGATGCAGGCTCTGGTCTTTGTGCTGTGCTGCGTGGTGTGAGGTGGACAGCCTTTAGACATCTGCAGGACATCTTGGTTTTCAATACTGTTTCTGCTAAATGTGATGTGCACGTGTGCACCAATGTTCTGTCTTGTGCCTTTTGAAAATCATAAGGCTTGCTCAGATGAGCGGCAGGCCTGGTTCAAGCCTTTCATTCCTCCTCCTTTGGCTAATGACTGCAATCTGGGCAGCAGATGCTGTGCTGATTGGTTGTCTCCAAGTTGATTGATGATGGTAGTATTTATTCCTTTTAGAGCCAACATATGTGCATCCCATGATATACCAGTGTCACGGATGTCTTTACCTGCTGCAAGGAGCAGTCCTGTTGGGAAAACTTCTCTTGCCTGATACTTCAGCAACATCTGAACTCTTCTTACAGCTACTGATAAACCCTTTGCACTGTGCACTGGAGTGGTTTCTACCACTACATGCTTTCTCAGATAGTTTCAGGCCTAGATTAGAAGGACAGTAGACACAAGACAGAATGTGGATAGGAGGAACAAAAATTGATCCTTGTCCATTTTGTTTCACCCACAGCGTTACCACCTGCGTTTTGATAGTTGGAGACTGGAAGGGTAAAGTATTGCATTACAATAACAAAGGAAAACAAAACATGGAAACTAACACTGATGATGCTGTGGTGAGGGTCTGCTGTGATCTCCTGCCTGTGAGGGTGAAGAGGGTGAGGTTTTTTTGCAAAAGGATTACTTGTATAAGCAAGGTGCTTGTTAGTGAACTAGAAGGCCAAAAAAGAACAGACAAGAACTGGAAAGAAGTAAGGAGGTGTAACAAAGCAGATGTGTAAAAGCATTGCTTAGACAATCAGATTGCGGTATATAATTAAATAACTTGTTATGTGGGTTAGGGCAGTGGTGGATGTTCTTGTCACTTGACTTTAGAATGGCTTTTGACACAATCTCCCACAGTGTTACCCTCTGGACCAGTGGAAGTATGAGTAAAGTGAATGGACAGGGGCCAGAAGGCTTTAATTACCAGCCCTGTCAGAGCAGTCTGAGCTGCCCGGTTCATTGGACTCAACGTCAGTTGCTCAATGTTCATTTGTAAGGTGGTTACAAGTGGAGTACTCTGTAAGGTGATACTGGGCAGATGTTCAGCATCTTCATAGATGACCCTGATAATTAGACAATATTCCTCTGTGAGCAAGGAAGTTAATATGCTGAATGATAGAGCCTAGGTTCAGGATTTGGCCAACAGAAACCTCGTGCGGTTTGACAAGAAGTGCCAAGTTCTGCCCCTGATGCAGAAATAACCCCATGCAGCTTTGCTGAGAGAACACCTGTGAGTTAAGTGACATGTGCTGAACATGAGCCAACAGTGAGTTCAGAACATAAGTAAGTCAGCCTATATGCTAGGCTGCAGTAGGAGAACATGGCCACCAGATGAAGGGAAATGATTGTCCTCTTCATGCTGTTGAGGCTGCAGCTGTGATACTATGTCTGGTTTGGGGCTCTTTGGTTCTAGAAGGATAGTGAGAAACTAGAGTCCAGAAGAGGCTACAAAGATGGTTAGGAGTTAGACACAGGTTTCCTGGAAGGGTTGTGAAACCTCTGTCCTTGAAGATTTTTGAGACTTGGCTGGACAAAGCCATGGCTAAGCTGCCTGGAACTGGTGCTGGCAATAGTCCTGCTTTCAGTGGGAGGTGGGGCTAGGTCATCTCCAGAAGTCCCGTCAAACCAACTTTTCTATTGTTCTTGAAAGACTAAGAAAAAAGTTAGGTGAAGGAGCAATACCAATAAATTCACATGGATCATAGCAGCAGGCATTAGGAGAATTATACAGAACCCAAAGTGTTAGAAACTCGTAGGATGGCAGAGTGAAAGTACAGGGAAGGTGCTGAGATAACCGTGGTGACGTGGTCCCAAGATGATCTGTACAGCAACATTGTGTTTTCCTCAATGCTATTAGTAGTTGATAAAAATGTATAGTTAATGAGACTGAAAAACAACGGAACAGACAGCACTATGTCCTGAGCTTGAAATGAGGAAAGAATCAGGAGAGGCATGTGCTACAATATTTTGGAAATCTGTTTCCTGTAAAACTGAGCAGCTTGTGAGCTGAGCAGAATTATTTACCTTCTCGTGAGCTCTGTTTTTCAGAACAAGTATCTCATGGACTTGCCCCATACTTTGCTGATGTTGGTACAACATTCAAGTGACTTTTTCTTCCCTTGGAACGTGTGTCCCGAGTTGTCTTCTGGGCTCAAAGATTGATTCATCTTTATCCACATCCAGGGACTTTTGTACTTGAGACTTAACACGTCATAGACATGAATGACTCTGCTGTTAAGAAATCAAAATGTCTCATCTTCATTTGCTGTAAAGTATTGGTTCTGGAAGAGAAGAGAAAGGAGAATCTAGTTTCCACTAATTCAGTTTGAGGTTGTTCCCTGTGGAACTTGAAAATAGCTTATTTATGGGAGCTGATTGTTGTCGTGAAAGGCCTGAAACTGTAAACCAGAGAAAACAAGCCTGGTTTTACAGTCAGTGTTTATGGAGTAATTTTTTCTTTTGTTTTGGTTATTATAGATTTGCTACTGATGTTCTTTTGTGAATTCCCGAACAATGTGTGGTTAAGAATTGTTAAAAAGGAATGCTTTGTTGTCTCCCAGTTCTGGATTGTCATCAACAAGAAAAAAAGCACTTTGTAAAGAACTTTTTTTTGTAGATGTCAGAACACTTAATAAGTGCCACTTTGGAGGCTTCAGTCAGAGGCTAGACCTTTATTTTGTGTCATTTTCCAGTAGCCGAAAAGGGTGGGAAGGTGCTTCTGCTCTTGGTAGAGGTGATTTTAGGCTTCTTTGGACTACAAGGATTCTGAAATCTCAGCAAAAACGAGAATCCGTGTAACTTGCGTGTCTCTTGTCACTGTGTCCTGTTGAAAGGGTAAGGGGTGTGTTTACCCTTGCTAGCTGAAGTTAGTGCCAGCTAGCTAAAATGCAGTCGTGTGGTCACTCATGAGGGGGAACCCAGCTTCCAGTCCCTGCTTTCACATCCCAGTGAATTTAGGATAGTATTAAGGAGACTGTAACTTCCTTGTTAGCATGTGTCCAGACTCGGTATCCCTCGATCCCCACTGTGTGTTTGGCCCCAGGTGCATTAGCTTCCAGGTTTTCTTTACACCTCATTGAGAGTTTTGCTCTGGGAAGGAGGCAGGCTTCCCACTGATAACTCAGTTGATATGTCAGGGTAACAACACCTGATCCATGCAACCCTCCCAGCCCCCTGGCAGTGACTCTAAATGCGGTGACTTACGTTTTGAGTGACAGCACTCAAGGAATTGGAGCTCACCTCTAAGGTGTGGGTGAAGCTTGTGAAAATAGTGCCTGCTCTCCATCTAATTAGCCTGTTTGTCAGACCAGCTTGATGTACCAGTACAACAAGCCAGAACATCAAGTGGATGACAAACATCAAACAACTGCTTTGCTTTTAAATGAGCTATAAATTTAGGGTTTCTAGTTCAAGTCAACCTCCTCACAAAGCCATCAACCAATGACAACCCCCAAAGAAATGCCCCTTCAGGAGGGTGCTGCCTGCCAACCCGCAGTCAGCGAGAGGGGGAGCTTGTGCTAGTGACAAGGGAATGGCATCTGTCTGTCTGGAAGTGGCCCGTTCCCCAGCTGTTCCCAGCTGTGCGCTTTTGCAGAGCTCTGTTGCAGTTACGGATTTGTTTTGGGGACTGCTAGCCCAGCAAAAAGCAGTGCGTGGTTTTGCAAAGAAGGGAGCCTGTTCTCGTTGTTCTTGTCCTTATGTGTCTTTCCAAGATGCTTTTAGTATGCATTGTATGCTGCTACAAATAAAGGAACAAACCAGGTAATCTGTTGTGAGGTGGGGCTGTTACCTTCCCGATGATGAATGTTTTCTTCATCTCTAACTATTATCCCACTTCCATCGAAGCCTAGTGTTACCTGCCCTGTCCACCATGCACAAAGATGACTGCTCGTTCCTTTTCTTTTTGCATCAGGTTTTTATGTACTTGAAGGCTGGAGGGATGAGGAAGGGAATTAACAATCTTCTAGAAGCCAAATTGCCTCAAACCTTTTCTGAAACTGGATGTTATCTCAGCTGAGGCCCTATCAGCGCCGACTAAAGTAGAAAAATTGTATCCTGAGAGGTGCATGAAATAATCCTGTTCAGACACCTCTGTCTGATGTTTGCCCTTTCACAGTGGCACTATATTGACTTGCCTTCTGCTTGATATCTATTGTCTTCCCATCTTCTGAAGAGCTGTTACCTCACCAGCCATTTCCTGACACAGATTCATTCAGTTGGGTGTCATGACGAAAATACAATGCTTGGCACAAGTTCCTGCTCAGTTTGTCTCCTTTTCCAGATTGCTTCTCCAGTTTGTTTATTCTAAATTCTGTTTGCCATCCAGTATACTTGCAGTTCTCCCTATTTTCTCATATGCAAATTTAATAAGGTTGTTTATTCTGTTGTCCAAATTATTAATGAAAGCATTGAATAAGGCTGGAAGTGGTGCAGTTATCCATGAAATTTCCAGCTCATTGCATCTTTCCTTTTTGACAGGGAACCGTGGAGTATTACCCTTTAGGAACAGCATCTGATGACTTTTGCAGCCATCCTGCGGTGGTTTGATCTAATCTTTGTTTCTGCAGCTTGCTTACGAGATTGTTGTGTTAGGTGACATCAAAGGTCTTTACTGAAATCGAGTTTTGACATCTATTGCTTCTTCCCTGTCCACAAGGCCTCTTGGTCTGTTATAGAAGGAAATTAGATTGGTTTGGTATGATTTGTTCCCTGCCATTCATCTGCTTTAGTACCTTCCGTGGGTTTACAGATGGTATGACTTACTCTAGTAGTTTTCTGGTAACTGAGCATGAACAACTCCTCTTTCTCCTCTCCTTGTTAGAGGTGTAGCAGACTTCTGTCTGCCAGAAACTGCCTGTGAGTTCTCCAGGATGACCATCAACATTTCTGAGGTGAATTCTTCTGTTTTTTTTTGAATTATCCAAACAACGTCATGCCCAACCAGTATGAAAAGGATGGCCAAGTTATCATAACCTATCTTCTTATCGGGCCTTTTGGGTTAAACATTCAAGCCGTCTGTGAATCTCTGCTTTTACTTCATTACTTTTCTTTACTTTTTAAATAGTTTTCTTTGAAATTCTTGAGTAACTGTGCTGTATGTAATCTTACCCTTTTTGTTATTGGTATTAATTGTATTAGCCATCTACATGCTGCTGACATTTCTAGTGAAGACTCCTAAATGATGACATTAAATGTTTTGGACTTGTGCCATTTTTTGATACTTTTTCTTCTTTTCTGAATTCCCATTCCTGTTCTAAATTTCCTGTTCCTCTGTCTGCTGAAGTGTTTGTGTTAGTGTCCCTTCTCACTTTGTCTTGCCATTCCTGATTTTGTTCCTAGGCACTCCTGCTATTCTTTTTATACTCACCTTTAGTAGTATGCCCTAGGTGGTTTTCTGTACACTTCCACCTTTTTATCTGAGGTCAGTAAAGAGCTTTTGTGCAATTTCTTTGAGGGACTGGCACCCTAATTACTTTTTTTTTCCTTCTCCCACTTAATACAGAGTAAGAGTTTGTAACAGGCAAGTTTCTTTGCGTTTACTTTGTCTTGACAGCATTTTTCTTAATATTTTTCACTCTGTCTTCCAAGGGATCACTCTTGGCTGCTGTCACCTTTGTTTTCCCAGCTGATTCCTCTCTACATATAGCACCAAATCCAGCAGGCTTTCCCCATGTCCCTGTCCCCTCCCTCTGTGTCAGACAGCACTTTTGTTGTCGCCATCCCCGGGGCTATGCCTTGCCGTGCTCCCCTCCCAGAAGCAGCCTGGGCAGGTAGTTCCCTGCCATTGCTGCTTTCTGGGTGATGTTGCCAGGCGAGGTGGGGGGGGTGTTCGTGGGAAGCCTCAGGCATATAGCTAATCAATCCTCGGTATGACAGCTTCATGCTTGTTTTCCTCTTCACTCGTCAGTGTTAACACAGGGCAGGTTTAACTCCTGAAGCAGTCCAGACCTCACAGCGTCCTCAAAATCAGACAGCAACTTCTCTTCTTTTGAATTTACCCATCCTTCCAGAAGAAACTCTGTCTATTTGTGTATGTGACAGAGCAACCCATGTGTCCGGTGGATCAGTACCTCTCCGTAGGTGCCATACCATTGGCTCCCTGCTTCTTTGGAGCCACGTACAGCTCTTGCATGCTGTTTACCCATACCAGGTGATGGGAGGGGTAAAAGATGGGGAAGGGAAGAGGAGAGGCATACCAGTTATTAAAGAGAGGAGGACAGGTGTCATAAGGCCACTGAATATACAGCAAATGGATTGTGTGGCCTAATCAATTACAAACCTTGATCATTTCTGGCTCTCAGCACTGCAGCCACCGAGGTGTGAAATACTGATTAGCAGCCTTCTTCCCACTGCGGGATGCTACTGTAAAAATAAAGCAACTTAATATTTTTGCAAATCACATCCAGAGTTAGTAACGCATCTGCATTGTTACAGAAAGGAAGGAGAGCTTCTCATGAGACGTGTGATGCTTCCCATGCCACTTTACTCTCCTTTTAAAGGAGAGTTGAAGTACAGCGGTCACGAAAGAAAGAATGACAGGAGCCCTGAAATAAATCAACATTTTTCAAAATGGAAGTTTGAGGTGCTATGAAGTATGTTTGGGAAAGAATAGTAAGAAAGTCCCGAGAAAACACTCTCCTCTTCCTCCCAAAAATGTTGTCCTTCCTAGCAGCCATAAGCAGCGTGCAACATTTACTTTGAGCCAGTGAAGCTGGGAGGGGGCAGAGCCAAGGCTGAGATCTCCAGAGGGCTGGACATGTTCTTTGTGGAGCAGAAAAAAATGGAGGTGGAAAGTGGTGGAGGAAGATCAGGAGGGCTGGCTGCAGGGAGGGCAACAGGGAGTGCTGATGAGAAACCACGAGCTAAACACGTTCTCTGCAGGGCTTATCGCGACCTGAATAAATGAGGCAGTTCATCATTACTTCAAGTAATGCAAAGGTATCTATCCAAGGCTTCCTGATACAGGTAATGGAGCCGAAGGGAGGTGATGGGCACAGAATCTCAACAGGGCTGGTCTCTGAAGTGGAGAGCAGAGCTTTGCACACCAAGACTGGGAAAATTGTCAGATTGTCATCAAAATTTGCAAAGCCAACAAATTCTGAAGAAACCCTGGGTGGTTTTATGGTGCTCGCTGGTGAAAGCCCCCTTTTTGGTGACTGAAAGGAAACTGAGTGGGGAGAGAGGAACAGTGGTGTAGGATGTACAGATTATAGCAGCAGGTAATTATTTTGTGACACTTCCTTTTCTTTAGAAGACTTTGTTCAGATTCTCGCTGGGGAAAACATGTTGTAGCTTGTTTAGAAGCTTTGCTGAAGCTGGCGGGGACACAGCCTATCATTTCAGGTCCTTCTAAGGAACATGAAGCCCGTTGACTCCCCTTAGCTCCTTTCCGCTTCGTGCATGCTTGCAGCAGGTCCAGCGCCTTGGCTGTGCTGCGGTGAGGGGCCCCCCCATGCCTTAATGACTACAGCACAGCAGGAAGCGATGGGTAGAGGACAGGCCTCTGCTTGTCTCGAGCCAGAGCTCGTATTTCCTTTTCTGCTCAATTTCCTAGTTGTTTTCAGCTAGTGCAGGGCTTAGGTAACTCTGGTGTGAGAGTAGTAATCAGCCTGGCCAAAATGCTGAGGAATTCCCAGCCCTGTTCAAGTGGGTAGGATTGGTGTCACGGATGTGCCAAATGTCAGGATTTCACCCTGGTTAGTCTGAACTGTTTGGAGAGCTCACGCTACCTGGCTGTCTTGTCTGCTGAGTGCAGCATATTTGCCACTTTTCTGTTCTCCCTCCATAAGTGGTACTTGAAATTCAAACCTTAAGCCAACTAAATCCACTGAAGTGGAGCTGAATATTTGCGGAGAAACAAGTAAAAGTCTCTTCTGAAAGCATACACATGTATTTTCCTTGCACTCAGTGCAAATGTTTCTGTAAAGTGAACTTCGTGCTGATGAAGCGTGCCCATTTGAAGGCTCTGAAGCTGGAAATCTCTATCTGCAAGGCAAATCAGCAGGGAATTGCTGATGCAAAACCCTTGGCTGAACAGTCGGCTCTGCACAGGACCGAGAACTGCAGATAGCGTGAGCTGACTACAGTGCGGGATATAGTTCAATCTGTGGCAGCACAGAGCAGCTCCATGTGAGGTTTTTTTACCTTACTTCTTACTAAGGGCAGTTAGGTACGTTGAATTTAAGTGAAGAATAAAATATGTTTTCTGATCAAAGTCCATTTGCTGCACTTCGTAATGAGTATATCTCTGGCGAACTGACCAGAAAGGTTCTCACAGCTTAAACTGCACTTTGGGCTGAGCTTAGGGAGTTGGGTGGAAAAGGCTCTTAGCCTTCCCTCGAGAGATGTTCAAATAGGACTGACTTCCATTAGCTCTGTGATATTGTTTTGGATCTCTCAAAGCCATATGAAACTCCACCTCATCGTTATTCAGCTCCGGCGTTTAATGCACGGCCAGGTCCCTGCTCCATCAGTGGTGGTGCTCTGACCCCATCAGCATGGTGCAATGTACCCGGAGCGTGACGGGTGAGACCGGAGTGTGCCCTAGGAAATTAGGGAGAAAGGTGTCCACTGCTTGCCATCTGCAAAGCAATTCCCACCGATTTAATGTGGAGCCTGGCCGCAGCTGAGGAAGCAGAAGGTAACCAGGAATACCTGAGAAGTAAAACCTTCAGAGATTTTTAATTCCTACAGACCTATACTGGTGCTAAACACACTGTCTTTTGGCATAATGAAGGACCAAAAATTTCTCCCAGTGCTGGGTAATCTGATCAAATTAGTTCCATGTCTTCTTTCTTTCTGCTGTTATTAACTGTGTTCCAGGTCTGGTTAGAGCGGGACCTCAAGTTAAGAGTATTCAAAACTTTTCTCCGAGGAACAAAGGCATTTCTGAAGGATGGAACAAATTTTTCATACTTTTTGTGGATGTCTTTCATATGGACTTCTTGGCTTTTATTGGCCTGTGGAAATCCAAGTATTTCTTAAAAAAAAAAAAAAAGCATTTTCCTAATGTTTTATGTTTTGGAGGTAGAAACTAAATTTTCAGAATTAGCTTTTTATCATACTCGGTGGGTGATTGGCAGTGGTAAACATCCATACATCTTAATTTTCCCTGCATTTGGTAGGATGATAGGATGATTCAATCCTGAAGTAAGGGCCATCTTATGTAATACAATATTGAAAATCTGATAATAACCTGAAAGATGGGATTGTCTGGTATTGAATGTTCATGTGTCAATGGAAACTCATAATTACACCAGTAATACTGGATACCTGCATTTCAAAATTTTTATTATCAATTACTGTTTTCATTATGAGCTGCTAGACAGGCAATTGCAATGATCATCTGTCTCTGAAGACAATGGGAAACTGGATGAAACCAAGTTCCCGCTCACAAAGTTTCACAAAGTGTTTCTGAAGGGAGATGGTGTTACTAACTCCTCTTTGCTAGAAGCCACTTCTGAAGGCCATGACCTGGCTGGAAAATGGGCAGCTGAGGAAGCCAGTTAACTGGGCGTGCTGGGCTGCAGCCAGGCCTGATCTGTAGATGTCAATGCCACAGCATTATGCTTTGCTCTGGGAGCAGGGAGAACTGATTTTTTCTTTTATATTGACTTATCCCAGACTGTGTGTGTACACGTATGTATTTTCTTGTTACTATGATAATTAATTTTTCCACTCTGTGAGCATCCTAGTCCTCCGATATATCCTATCATATACCTGTGGAAGAAAGCAACTTTGCCATGTTCTGGGTGTCTGAGATCTTTTCTTATGCACAAGAAGCTGAAATATTTCTTCTTCTATAGAACCTTACGTAGTTAGCTGACCTCATTGCCACTGCCACCTTGCTGTCCCTGGTCAGCCTCAAGTCCTGTTTTGTTTCCCAGAACTGGCTCCAACTGGTCTTCGGGGCTGGGGAGCATGGGGTCAGTGTCTGTGCCAGTCCCTGCAACCCCAAACCTGTGGTGACATTTTCCTGACGTTTGTGAAGGATGGGAGGGATGCCGCACAGCAGCGGGTGAGTTAGGTATCTTTTTATTATGGAATTAAGTACTTGTGGTCAAGCCTGGTTGAGTAGGCGTTAACGACAGCCCAGGTAACAAAACAACAGCACAGAAGTACGTAGCATCACCTGGTAAGGAGTAGTACCGAGAACAAGAGTAAATGTCCTGGCATCTTGACTGTGAGTTCAGGCGTATGGGATTTATACGCTGTCTTTAGTTGTGCTTTTATCTCAGCCTGTGAAACCTTGGCGGTAGAATATGGACTCGAGTAACAGCTCTGTGCTCTGAGGTCGGTGGAGCTGAGTGGGGATGGCTTCTGCCCACAAATGCACTCAGCTTTCCGGCAGCAGCAGAAGTGTGGTCCCTGTGTGTTTTCTTCTTATGATGCACAGAGAGCAGAAAGATTGTGATTATTTTCTGGCTTGTCGGCTCAATGAAAGCTTTGATAACCTGGTCTTGTTTAGCCCCATTCAAAGCTGACTTTCAAGCACTTATTTTTTGGTTTAAAAAGATTATCTACGTTGAAAAACCTATCTATGTTACAGTGGCATGAACCCGTACTTTAGGTGGTTTATGTTTCAAGTCAAGTCTGGACATAAGTCTGGACATAGCTGCAGTGCTTAAAGGGTAGACCCGAAGGTAAGTTAATCACAGTATTCCTTCACATCTCTCTCCTCTGCTTGACCTGCCATAGTTCTTGCTGTGAAAAAGGAGGCACAGCACAGAAGAAAATCCTCTGATGGCATCACCATCTCCATTTTGCAAATTTATCCAGAGCACAGCAGTGACAAACTCTTATTTATCCAGTTCCTAACTCCCCTTAGAAACATGTTACGTGCCAAAGTTTATCTGGAGTCTCCAATGCCTCATTTTAGGTCCAAACAGACATTAATTAGAGATGTTAAGCTCTCCACTGCTCCAAGGCTTTTCATGCATCACAGCTGGAGTTTGTTTATGTTGCAGCTCAGTGCCAAACGAGGCACACCCAAGTGCAGGCTCTGCACACAGTCAAAATCTTTAATAAACAAAATAAGGTTAAACCGATTCTTTATTAAAAAAAAAAAGGGAGATGTGTGTCCTTTCAGTCTTGAAATGTTGCACGTTTTTATTTCTTTTCTTTTTTTTTTTTTTTTTTTATT
>Ga0065711_1047673_pt1 | contig 12200 bp, 5 predicted proteins | sample Hoacrofraction12_FD_59098 | JGI IMG/M metagenome (GOLD analysis project Ga0065711, IMG submission 59098) | Hoatzin crop microbial communities from Cojedes, Venezuela - Epithelial fraction 12 v2 (version 2) | ecosystem: Host-associated > Birds > Digestive system > Esophagus > Crop | place... | reverse complement strand
CCATCCTTGTAGCCCTCCGCTGGACTCTCTCCAGTAGCTCCTCATCTTTCTTGAAGTGGGGAGCCCAGAACTGGACACAGTACTCCAGATGGGGTCTCACTAGGGCAGTGTAGAGGGGAAGGAGAACCTCGCTCGACCTGCTGACCACATTCCTCCTAATGCATCCCAGGATCCCATTAGCTTTCTTGGCAGCCAGGGCACATTGCTGGCTCATGCTCAACCTGTCGTTCACTAGGAGACCCAGGTCCCTCTCCGCAGAGATGCTCTCCAGCAGGTCCACCCCAAGCCTGTACCGATGCATGGGGTTGTTCCTCCCCAGGTGCAGGACCCTGCACTTGCCCTTGTTGAACCTCATTAGGTTGCTCTCTGCCCAAATTTCCAGCCTGTCCAGGTCACGCTGAATGGCAGCACAGCCTTCTGGTGTATATACCAGTCCTCCCAGTTTGTTGTCCTCAGCAAACTTGCTGAGGGTACACTCTAACTCTTCATCCCGGTCATTGATGAAGAAGTTGAACAAGACTGGGCCCAGTACTGAGCCATGGGGGACACCACTAGTTACCGGCCTCCAACTAGACTCAGCGCCGCTGATGACAACTCTCTGAGTTCTGCCATTCTAGCCAGTTCTCAATCCACCTCACCGACCACTCATCCAGCCCACACTTCCTCAGCTTCCCTAGGAGAATGTTATGGGAGACAGTGTCAAAAGCCTTGCTGAAGTCTGGGTAGACAACATCCACTGCTCTCCTCTCATCTACCCAGCCAGTCATGCCACCATAGAATGCTATCAGATTGGTCAGACATGATTTCCCCTTCTTGAATCCATGCTGACTACTCCTGATAACCTTCTTTTCCTTCATTTGCTTGATGAATACCTCCAGGATAAGCTGCTCCATCACCTTTCCCGGGATAGAGGTGAGGCTGACCAGTCTGTATTTCCCTGGGTCCTCCTTCTTGCCCTTTTTGAAGATTGGAGTGACATTGGCCTTTCTCTAGTCCTTGAGCACCTCTTCTGTCCTCCAGGACCTCTCAAAGACGATGGAGAGTGGCTCAGCAATGACATCTGCCAGCTCCTCTCCCTACTTGAGTAGCCAGGAGCAGGGACTGCACCCTGCCTGCTCGCCTTCCCCGTTCGAAGTGCCGCGCAAACTGCCGCTCAAACTGCTGCACCACTCCCAGGCTGCTGTGCCGCCTCTGTTTGTTTCCTCTGTTTGCCGTCTCTGTTTTCTGGCTGTGTTTGCCCGCGCTCCTGGTCGCCCGCACTCCCTGGGGGCTGCTCTTATACGTGAGGGGGTTTGGTCTCTGTCACACTTGATCTAGGACTAATATCTGACCAGACTTGCTATTAATAAAAAACCAAAACCCACAACCCACTGCTGAGTCAGAGCTGCTGCTCGTTGGCAACTCCCGCTTTCCCACTAGAGGAAGGGGGGGTGGTCTGGGGTCTCCTTTCTCTCTCGGAGCTTTTGCCACCATGCCGCTGCGGGTTTGCCGCTGGAGAAAGGGTTCCTTGGCGTGAGCCTCTGCTCCAGAGCCCTTCACTTTCAGTAGCTTCGCCAAAAAGGCAAATATATTTATGGTCCATTACTGATAAACTCTACATTACTATGAACATCGTGTCTTGTTCACAAATTGTGAAGGCCCTTTTGATACTGCAAAAGAATATCTCCAGAAACATTTATCTACCCGAGTTTTACATGTCATAAAGGAGGTTTTCATTCAAGAAAAGTGCTGTTACACTGTTAGCCATTGTTGCTCAATGAAGACAGAATAATAAGGAATGTCAAAGCATTGCTCTAATGAAAATGGAATAGTATAATATCTGGGATGCATTAGGAGGAGTGTGGTCAGCAGGTCGAGGGAGGTTCTTCTTCCCCTCTACACTGCCCTAGTGAGGCCCCATCTGGAGTTCTGTGTCCAGTTCTGGGCTCCCCAGTTCAAGAAAGATGAGGAGCTGTTGGAGAGTGTCCAGCAGAGGGCTACAAGGATGATGAGGGGACTGGTACATCTCTCCTCTGAGGAAAGACTGAGGGAGCGGGGCTTGTTCAGCCTGAAAAAGAGAAGGATGGCTGTCAGGAGGATGGGGCCAAACTCTTGTCAGTAGTGCCCAGTGACAGGACAAGGGGCAATGGGCACAAACTGAAGCACAGGAAGTTCCATCTGAACATGAGGAAGAATTTCTTCCCTCTGAGGCTGACAGAGCACTGGAACAGGCTGCCCAGGGAGGTTGTGGAGTCTCCTTCTCTGCAGATATTCAAGACCTGTCAGGACACGGTCCTGTGCAGCCTGCTGTAGGTGACCCTGCTTTGGCAGGAGGGTTGAACTAGATGACACACAGAGGTCCCTTCCAACCTCTACCATTCTGTGATTCTGTGATTCTGCAATTCTGTAAAGCACAGGATCTGATTCTGCCCCAGATTACACCAGATTGACTTTTTTGACACCAGTGGTACAAAAAATTAAGAGTAGAATTTAGGTAAGAGTATCCAAAATCTGATTACAGAACACTTTAATGATGTTAAAGAATAAAATCATTGCACTGATAGAATATCCCAACTTTCTAATTTTTCTGCAAAGTACCCATTAAATCATTGTGTAACGGACAGCTCCTACAGCTTTCTATTTTCATTGTTCCACTCTGTTCACTTAAAAATGATACCAATGAAATAAAATATGCTTTAATTTCTGTAAAAATATTTTAATTGTATTATATTTTCAATAAATTTCATTATTATCCAAGCAACTTTATAGTCCAGTGAAGCCAGAAAAGGACTTCTCTCTGAATGTCAGTAAGATCGTAAGGAAGACCTAGAGGCACTCATGGCCCGTGGGGTCTATAATGCCTTTTTTTCTGTTCTTCTATCCTGGAACAGAGTCTGGGCCCAAAGGTCACATGTGTCCTGTCCCAGTCCTGTGTTAGGCAAGCAGGTAAATACCACCTTTCCATTCCCCTCCATGCTATGTACTTGTTCTCGTGGATGATAATCATGAAGTTTGTGTGTGGGGGGGTTGTCATGAGTACATGCTTTGAACTAAGAGGAATTTCACTACCTAGTGGAAGGACTTTCTTTATTGGGTAAGTTTTGCCCTGCTGAGTGAAAGCTCTAGTCAGGAGTGTTGGCCACTACCATGTGGCGCCAGTGCTCCTACTTCAGGTAGCCCATGTTTTGTTCTTGGCCTTGTTACTGATTCACTTTGATATCTCAGGCACATAGTTATGCAAACTTTTCCAAAGTAATTCTATGCTGCTTGCTTAACTTTTTAGTTTTAATTGTTGAAATTTAAATTAGTTAGGGTCTGATTTTCAAAAAGAGCAAGAATCCATCACTTCCAGGGTTAATGTGAATGAACTCATCTGGCAAAAGGAATCATTGGCAAAGACAGAGTGTTTCCTGGGTTCCTAGGCAGTTCACTTCCATTGATCTGTTCTAATTTAAAGCAGTTTGCTACAAGTAGCAAGAGGTGGATGCTGGAAACTCAAAGGAATTAACTAAAGAGATATTTTGCAGAAGTAAAGTATATTTAAGATGTTCAGATCAAGAATGAAAGAAGACTAAACAATAAGCAGGCAAAGATCTCTGAGCTATTTGGGGAGGTAAGCATGTGGGCTAACTGAAGAGTTGTAGAAGCAGGTTATTACTGAATGACTAGTTCACAAAATCGATGGCGACATTCAATGCAAAGAAGAGTGATGTCACTTACATCCAAGCAAAACACAGCCCTGCCTTTCTTGGATGGTGATGGGTTCAAAACTTACTATTACACATAGGGTTGAAATCTGTGAGTGATGACATATAGTTTCATGTAAATATTTAGTAGCAGTTAAAGAAAATAGACTCCCAAGTATTTTTTAGCAAAAGGATTCAACCATACCACCACATTACCTGCATCTCTAAGATCAGGTCAGTTCTGGTATATACTTCAAAAGCATACAGAGAAAGTAAAAAGGCACAGGATGGCTAATTGTGTGGAACAGATTCTAGAAGTGGAATGATGAATCCTTGTGGTACCAGTTGTTCTTGTGTGTACAGGAAGGATAGTGAAGAGGTCTTTAAAATCATGAATATAATGAAGAATAAGGAGATGTATTATCTACCTCCTATAATAATACATAAAATATTGACATAAAATGTAACAATTAGACAGAAGGTGTAAACCACAAAAGATGATATTGCTACACATTCTGAGTAGATAAGCTGTAAAACGCTCTGCTGTGAGATTTGATGGTTGCTAAAAATTTACGGTTGTTCCAAAAGCCATTGAACAAACTCAGGGAAGAAGAGTACATCAGGGGTTGTTGAATAGAAACATACACATCTGACTCAGGATCCTATTCACAGCAGCTAAACCTATAAATCGTTAGGGGCTTTTACTTCCTATGCTTATATGTAAGTATCTAGCATATGGCTATCATCAGAGAAAGAATATTGGACTTTGTGTAACTCAGTATTGGCATTTTTATTTTCAGGTAGTGTGACAATATTTATTTCATTTTATGTTCTTTCATTTCTGGATGTTTTCAGTTATCTAAAAGTGAGAGCACAGAACTGATTCAAAGACCTGAATTTTCAGTCCACCTTAATTTCCAAAGAGAAAAGGAAGTGACAGAGGTTGAAGAAAGTCAGAAAAAGACACAGAGAATGGGGAATTACTTTACTTCTTTCACAAAGTTAAAAATACTAAAATAGCTACATACATTTAAAGTTATAAGCAACCATAATAAATTTATAATTAAGGGATAAGCTGAGGACCACACAGTTTTCAGCAAGAATTAGTAGTTTGCACAAGACTGGCCAAGACCAGACTGACAGCACTAGGTTGCAGCACTGGTTCTTATTAGGGTGCTATTTCATAGTTTTGATGAGAAATACAATGAGCTGAGAGAGAAATCATCACTGAACTATATACCATATCCAAATATAAGCCGTATAAATCAGACTTTGCGCAGCAGATGTCATGGAGAAAACTGCCTGCTGGTCTGTCAGCTTGACTTGAAAAACCTTGGAGAGCATTTATGTAGTGTTTGCAGCATTTGCAGCTGTTACTAGGCTATGACAGTCACTGAAAGATTGCAGAAAGCTTTAGTAAACTTCTGTACCTACGCACTTCCTCCATTCTACCACATCCAGTTTCACATATCTTGCAATACTCTGGAGACAAGAGGGGCAAGAAGGACAAAATCTGAAACCAGTAAGATTTAAAAGGCAAAGGTCACCACTCCTCAGTCCTGCAAATTACTCTGAAGCACATCGCTTAAGGCACACACAAGAGACTGCATACTTGAGTCAGTACGGGACAAGATTACCAATATTCAGATTCATGATGTTGCTACTAATCTTTTTCTTTCTCTCTTCTGCCTAAATTCTGTCTTGATTGCTCTTCTCCTACTATGTTCTATTGCACTAAGGCCCTTGTCATGCAAAGACTTGCATTGTTTACCCTTCACTAGTGACAGAACTTTTTCTGTCCTACAGTTTTATTAAAAGATGTCTCGTACACTTCTAGACACTACAACACCTGCATCAGAAGACAAGCAGGTTTGCTACTTTTCAGTATGACCAATCAAAGAAGCCATCAAGTGCCTTTTACTTTGGGGATAGTGAAAAAATATTGATGCTGTATTTTTAATGAACTGGTATCAGAAGATAGGAAAGAAAGAAGAGTAATGGAGACATTTTATAATTTGGTAGTTTTGATGTAAATATTTTTTGGGCACTTTCTTATGTCTAAAAATTTTCTTGAAACAGATTTAATCTTTTGAATACCATTCACAGTGAGCATGGAGTTTCTAAGCATAATAGGAACAGTGTAAAAGAAATATAAATCATCTAAGAAGCGTAATGGTCCACAGAATGTTGCATTATGTTTCTCCAATAAGCCCATTCAGACATTGCACAGGCTCTCTAAATTTGAAAGCCATAAGCATGAACTTATACTCAAGAATCACTTGACCCTAGTGGATGCATTGACACGCTGTGAGCAAGCTTTAAGAATTTATTTTGTTCAGGAGCTGACTTCAGTCTTCCATAAAGTGAAAAGACCACAGTAGTAAATGATTGTATTGGGTTTGCATGGCAAGGTTTTGGTAGCAGAGGGCGAGACTACAGGGATGGTTTCTGTGAGAAGTTGAGAGGATCTTCCCATATGTCTGGTAGAGCCAATGTCAGCTGGCTCTAAGAAGGGCCTGCTGCTGGCCGAGGCCGAGCCCGTCAGTGACGGTGGTAGCACCTCTCTGAAAAGGGAAAGAAAACCCTTTCATGGCACCACCCTGCAGACACCAAGGTTGGTGAAGAAGGAGGTGAAGATGCAAAGATTTCCTTGCAGACTCTGGTAAAGACCATGGTGAGGCGGGCTGTCTCATGGAGGTCCACGGTGGAGCAGATCTCCACCTGCATCCCGTGGAAGACCCCATTCTGTAGCAGGTGGATGCCTGAAAAAGGCTGTGACCCCATGGACAGCCTGTGTTGGAGCAGGCTCCTGGCAGGACTTGACCAATGGAGAGAGGAGCACATGCTGGAGCAGGTTTGCTGGCAGGACTTGTGACCCCGTGGGGGACCCACACTGGAGCAGTCTGTTCCTGAAGTATGGCACTTTGTTGAAGGGACCCACACTGGAGCATTTAATGAACTGCAGCCCGTGGGAAGTACTCACGTTGGAACAGTTTGTGGAGGACTGTCTCCTGTAAGAGGGACCCCATGCTGGAGCAGGGACAGAGGGTGAGAAAGAAGGAGTGGCAGAGACAATGTGTGATGAACTGACAGCAATCCCCATTGCCCAACCCCCTGTGCCGCTCGGGGCCAAGAGGCAGACAAAATCGGGAGACAAGTTGAGCCTGGGAAAAAGGGAGAGGTGAGGGGAAGATGTTTTAAGATTTGGTTTTCTTTCTCATTATCCTACTCTATTTTGACTGGTAATAAATTAATTTCCCCAACTTGAGTGTGTTTTACCCGTGACAGTAATTGCTGAGTGATCTCCCCCTGTCCTTATCTCCACCCAAGAGCATTTTGTAGCATTTATTCTCCTCTGCCTAGTTGAGGAGGGGGAGTGATAGAGCGGTTTGGTGGGCACCTTGCATCCAACCAGGGTCAATCCACTTCACTGATTCTGTAGACTGTGATTAAATACCTAATGAAAGGTAAACGTTATTTTAAGAAGTTGGAGGCTCATTCTGTGTTAATTACCAGAACTGAATGCCACATGGTGACAGCTTAGAACTAGTTCTGTAGAAGATGGAAAAGCAGATACTCTACTAACAGCAGTGCCTCTGCTGTGCAAGAAGAAATGAGATTAAAAGTCTCGTCCTCCCACTGAGGAGCCAGTAGTAATGAATAATAATACTATTCTCTTTTCTCTGGCTGTTGTAGTTTCTTTCCTCCATCTGTAGAATAAACTTGGTAATTGGGAGCTTTGGTAGTTCAAATGGGGCAAAACATGACTTCATGGCTTGCCAAGGCCACCGTTTTTTAGTTAAGACTGTGAGTCTTTTTTCTGAAAATTTCAAAGCATAGAAGACAACCTCTATGTGTAACTGCTCTATTTTGGCCTTTGAATAAAGGGAGTATAATTATTTCTAGAAATTATAAATAATACTAAACAGTTTGAATTTCATCTTTCCTCTGATATTGTGAATTCTCTTTTCACTTATGTCAACATGTCTATGTACCTCAGAGTCACGAATGAATTTGACTGTGAAGGATACCTATCTGAATGAGATCCGTTGTTATCTTTATTATTCAGGTAAGGAACTGAGGCGGAGATTAAGGTCAGAGTTTCAAACTGCAGTATTTGACAGTTTGTTTCCTACTGAGTCCTCCTTTACATGCCAAAGTGTCTTTCAAGTAGAAGCCTTAGAACAACCTTTTACCACTCTGCTCCAGTCATTTAAAAGACTTTAAGATAATTTTTTCTCTTGTTCAGGGACAGAAAACTAGTGACAGAGTTAGAGGTTTGACCCTGATTTATTTGCCTTCAAACTAAGACCTTCAAACAGCTACCTTTTTTTTATTCCTTGTATTTTTAAAACCAAAAACTTTTAAAAGTGATATTTTATTCACACTTGTTAACTTTTTAAAAAATTTAGTTTAAGTAAATAAACAAAATAAATATAACATCATACTTCTTGTGCTCTGTGACTTGAATGATTTTAATACCTCTTTCAGCTGCAGCAGGATTTGATTGGCACAGGACAATTTATACCAACTTGCTTTCAAAGAATATTCATAGCACAGAGTAAGAGAAGCAAGAGATGTACTGATGTGAATGGCAATATCTTATTTCTATGGCAAGGTTATCTGGAAATATAGTATAATCCAAGGACTATATATTCCAGTGTTCTCTACAAAGTTTTTCCTAAATACTTAGAAATAAGCATTTTGCATGATGAAGATCTTTGGCAAGAATAACAGAATCACAAAATCAATTAAAATAATCCTTTTTTCCTTGTTAATCAACTAATATACATGTTGAGATTGGTGATCCTATAAATCTTGTTTCATGTCACGCTATCCTTATAATTTCAAGAAGTCATACTATATAATATTTTACTACAAGAGATACTGCTGTTTTAGGGATGGCTAGACTAGCAAAGATTTCCCAAGTATTTTCATAACTGTTCATAGAAATGACTGTTCAAGCATGTCTTGAGAACTCCAGAGAAAGTTCAGCTCTATTTGCAAGTAATCTTTTCACCTACCCTTCCACTGCCCACACATCCATCTTTGACATATCTTTGCAAAAGTACCCACTCGAAGCAGTGAGAAGGAAGAATAATATCAGTAATATGGATTTTGAGAATAATTATCTTTCCATTTTTTCCTAATGAAAACCAGAAATGGCCAGTTTCGAAGCCGTCTTCTCTGCTGCTGATAAGATTAATGCACTGATTAAGACCTCTTCCAAGTTGGACTGGAGGTGAAAGCAATTCCATTTGGCAAAACCTCATCCCATTTGCTGACATCTTCATTAACCTCACTGATAAGAAAACCATTTCACAATAAAAATTTCTCACGGTTAGAGATTTTATCTTCACAACTTCACCTAACAATGTTAATTCTCTCTGTGAAACACACAGGTTCAATTGCCTTGATAATTTCACAGTGCCCTATAGCTTTTTTTTTTGTTAAAACGTTGGCATAAAAGAAACCAATTACTTCGCACTCACTACAGAAGACTGATTTTCAAAAGGACATTTCACCTTTTAACAAAAAGAGAGAACAAGAATGTAGATAAAAGTGAATGAAAGGGTCACCACACACAGAAAGTTAGTTGAAAGTACGTATTGAAAGAAGTAATGCCATGTGACCATATTCGGAGCTGTGCCAAGCTCTTCTGCTGTATTCTGTAATTTTACTGGTTGGCAACAGAAAACAGGTGCCCTGATTTCCCTATAGCATTACTGTTGCATTGTTAAGAAGAGAAATATTGTGTCCCTTGCTCAGGCCCACTAAGTTGCAGTTCTGGAGTCAGCATTTGACAACAGACTCTCTCCTCTTATTATAAAAGGCATATTTACCACTGGAAGTAGTTGCTGACTTTTAAAGTAACAGCTTGTAATATAACAAGCAGTTGTGAAGCTAGCTGAATGGGGAAACTGTTGCTTCAGGAAGGTTATACAATTTTGACATCTGGATTCTTACTTAGAACGCGTATTCACACAGGTAAATAAGGAATATCAAGTCATTAAAGTTAGTAGCATCTTCCACTAAATCTCAGGTATATAACTCAGTGAAAGTCAATAAACATCTGCTTACGAGGATATACGCTTCAGTAATAGTAGGACTGTTTCCCTTTTCTTTTACCTTGTGTATTTGGAGTTCTTGTGTTGAATGAATGACATGACATAGTCTCTGTGTATATATATGCAAGCACATATATGTTCTTACTGATCTGAAAAATGAAATTTGATATGCTAATCTTAATAAAATGTGAACTCAGTTTGGTGTAATTTTATGCCTTTTCAAAATATACTTGAAATACTGTGTCATGCTGAGGAAGACTGTTCTCTTGCTCTTGTGCTGTATGTGTTCTCTAGAACACTACAATGTTAGGCTGGCTAGACCTGTCCACAAACTACACATGACAAAGCAACTGAAGGTAAACTTTCTATCTACTATACTGTGATGATTCTCCAACTCTGTACAGTTACAATGAAACAGTGCCATTTCTGCTATAATTCCTTGGAAGTGACTGATCTAACCTTAGATCTGATCTGACATTCAGATCTCTGAAATGTGGGTGTTCTGGTTTGGCTGTGGTCGGCAACAAAAGCGCCACGCGGCCGCCCCTCCCCCTGCCTCGGTGCGGAGGAGAATGGAAAGAAACAGGCAGAAACTGGTGAGTTGGGATAAGGGCAGTTTAACAGAACAGCAAACAAAGGGAACAGTAACAACAACGATACAAATAAGTAGAAAACACAACACAAACCGCACAACCCAGAGAGCCACTCTCACCGCCTGCCGCCCGTGCTGCCGAGCTGCAAGTGAATTCCCGTCAGCCCGCTCTTCCCCACCGGAACCCAGCATGACGGTACATGGTATGGAATACCCTGCTCTGTTTGGCCAGGTGGGGTCAGCCCGCCTGGCTGTGTCCCTTCCTGGATTCAGGTGAAAATCAACCCTGTCCTGGCCAAACCCAGGACACTGAGTTACAGTATCTCTGAATGCGTGAATGACACTGGTAAATACCCTTCATAGTCATCTAGCAAGCCATCTGTGGTGCAACATGGGTAGTACCCAACACCTTCGCTTTCAGACACTGACTTCACAGGCCTGTATGGCACAAGATGAGCTATCCCATAAGCAAGGGCTTAGCTGTACAAGGAAGGTGTGGCATATGCTTTCTATTACATAAAAACACTGCACTCTTCAACCCACAAATTAGTCAGTATGCACTCCTATCTCACAGTCTCATAAAGAGAATTCCTCTCATTCTGAGAACTTGCTCTTCAATTTTTTAATCTTCTTAGAGTTCAACATCCAGTCTTTTCTTATAGTAACATTTTGCACATTCAAATTCTTATCCCTGTTTTCAAAAACAGAAGAGTTACTTCTGCAACAGACTTTACCACTTAAATTCCTGTACTGGCATCATTTCAATTCTTCTAAATAAAAACTGTCTATTGAACAGTTGCTGCCAACTACAGCTGTCGCCATCTCCCAAGTAACCTTAGACACACTGACCTAAGATAGTGTAAGCCATGGTCTAGCCTAGCGAAACTTCGGGGTAACATGATTATAGTTATATCCACAAAAACACAAAGCTGACAAAGCCTTAGGTTCCATTTGGTGGATGCTAATTGTTCTAAGACTGAGGAAACAAATTGAATTGGGATGCTGCCTGTTTAAAAAAAAAAAAAAGAAATGAAATTGTTAATGCTGATGCTCATAGTGTTTTCACATATCAGGTAACAGGAAAATAAGGAGACCTGCTAGGCTGGGACATCTTCATCTCAGCATTGGCTCATTATTAAGATGACAAAATGTTGCAATGTCACATCTAAAGTGTTTTATTGCTATATCAACCCTGGAAGCCACATGTGTGAGCTGTTTGTGGAGTCTCTAGCACATCAAGCCTCTAGCTCCATTTTCTTTTTATTTTATAGGTATGTTCTTTCTTGTCTCTCATGTGACTGATAGATATTACACAACATTTACAGTTGTACAACTGCCTTTGCAGTTGCATAAACTTGCTTCTGCAGTACCTGCTTCTGCTTAGTCCCTGTTAACTCAAAAGAAACCTAGAAAAAATAAGACAGCCAGATCTATCCACAACCTTAAATCTATCTCTCTTACCCTTTTTAGAAAATGTCTTGTTAATTTAACATTAAAAACATTTCCTGATTCAATTCAAAGGGTGTTTTACACCCTCACCCCGGGGCAGAGGTGGAGTGTGGTCTGTCCCCTGACTGGAGAGAGAAGCTTCTGGCCTTCACCCAGAGGTGCAGGACATTCAACCTCTCCGCTATTTTTCTGGCTTCATGAATGTCATGATGTCACAGTTTGACCACGCAGTATTTCAATAACAGGATGATATCGTGTCTATTCAAAAGCAGATCTTAATGCACAGGCAGAAAAAAACACGCAAAAAAACCCCTTGGGAGCAAACACTACAGAGGAGAATTTTCAGTGGGGTTGGGGGAAGAATGAAAGGGGAGGGAAGGGAAGGGAAGGGAAGGGAAGGGAAGGGAAGGGAAGGGAAGGGAAGGG
>Ga0065711_1047672_pt1 | contig 12200 bp, 10 predicted proteins | sample Hoacrofraction12_FD_59098 | JGI IMG/M metagenome (GOLD analysis project Ga0065711, IMG submission 59098) | Hoatzin crop microbial communities from Cojedes, Venezuela - Epithelial fraction 12 v2 (version 2) | ecosystem: Host-associated > Birds > Digestive system > Esophagus > Crop | place... | reverse complement strand
CCCTGTACTGGGATCAAAAAAAAAAAAAAAAAAAAAGCAATCTATATAGGAATAAAATGAGGAAAATATTATCTTCAGTACAGATTTAATGCATGTAAACCAAAATAGTTTCCATTAGCATCTATTTATTATCCTGCCTGTTGATATTATAAAATTATACTGCTTGAAAACATAAGGAGTTATTCTAGCAGCCTAGATTTGATGATGCACTGAGAATTTGCTGAGCACAGCTCAGCTGTGTAGGCCCCCATAGGTAACAGTTGTAGTATCTGAGACCAGTAACAGCTCAGGTCAGCTGCGTAGGCTCTCTCCTGTGTGCCAGCTGCCTTGGGAACCGCTTCATCAGCAGATGATTAGCAGGCTGCATTAGGAATGCTCCAGCCATGCACTCCTCTGGTCTCCTGCCCTCCTCCCTGTCTCATAACCAGCCAGACTGACAGTTTTTTTGCGGATGTCAGGGACAGCGGCATGGAAGTCACCTAGAGAGTCTCCCAGACCTAGCTGTGGTCCTCTGCAGACTAGGGCAATCCTAGGATGAGAACCTGATGGACTGTGTCTTTCATAGATATATAATCTGTGTATTTTAATTCTGGCCTTAGAATGCTTTTCTTTCCACCTCCTTTTGTCCCTTTCTCCTTTCTTACCTCTTTTCTCTCCTTTCTGTTTCTCACTCTTCTAAGATCTATTTAATTACACCCATAGAAAAGAAATCGCTGATATCAAAAGAGCAATTCCCTCTTTTGATTTCCAATTCATTTTCCCCTCTCATTCAAGAGAACAGAAATATACAAAGTAATTTGGTATATAAAATGATTCCCCATAATTTTAATCCTTTTAAAGTGCTTGTGGAGATTATCATGGTTTGATTTATTTTGACAAGGGGTGGTAAAAATTGTAAGAACAATAGTCTACTAAAAATGTTTTAAGAGCCTGTTGCTGTGTTACAGGAACGAACATTTCAGGTGTTCCATGGGTTTGGGGGATGATTTCCTAATGCAAGTGAATTAAAATAACACAAGGACAAGCGTTCACATTAAGTAGAAATGGACACCCTTTTGCTAATACTTGAAGATTTTTTTTCCAGCAGTGAAGCTGTCACCATTTTTCTGTTCTGTGTCTTTATTTTGTTGCATTTTCTTCTGCTTTTCACAGGTCAGGCAGTTAGATGTCTGAGCTGCAAGGGAAATACCAGAATTGCCAAGATTCCTGAGGCATGGGGTCTGCTGTATGAAGGATATGTGTGTAGCCATAACTCCCAACAAGTAACCCTTTCCCCAGGCAGAATCAGAGAGTGAGAGACAGAGCCTGGCCCCATGCTCTTACAGGTCCTACAACCATGTTCCTTGTCTCCCAGATTCCTTTGCTTTTTTTTCTGAAATTGTGTCTGAACTCTGTTTTGGACTGAATCTATCAGCTCAGTGCCCAAAACGACCAAACGCGGTGACTGTAAGGGTTGTAGCACTGACACAAAAGGTGTTCTTGGAGTAAAGCTCTGCCCTCAGCAGCTCAGTCACATCACGGTCCCACAGCCTGACAGTGAGTCTCACCACGTGATGGCTTACTTGCAAGGCTTAATCAGCCTTACGCAGCAAGGCTTACTCATCAGCAGTGTGAAGACATGCTGCTTCTTAGCCCTGCCATGAAGATACAGTCATTTGGCCTGATCTGCAGGTGTCAGGAGTAGGAGTGCCACCAGGGAACAGACCATGATGGTAAAGTTCGTGCAGTCTTAGAGGAAGCCATGTTTAAATGCCCTTGTCCTTCCCTCCTTCCACCACTGCAGCCAAACACACGTGGTTTTACTCCATTAACTGGCCTACCCAGATGTTTCATGACTCTGGTGTCTGTGGTCTTACACTGGAAGAGAAGAAAAATTAAAGAGAGAAGGTTGTTTTTCTATGGAAAATATTTCCATCCCACATACTGAAATCATCTTATCTAAGGTGTCATATCATCCCCATTGCAAGAAAATATTGCAAATTAAATATGAAGTTTTCAAGATATTCATGTCCCCTTGTGCTGTGTTTATGTTTGTAACTTTGGATCTAAATTTTGCTCATTGATGATATTTGTTGTTATCTGTGATGTATAATATATATTGTTCAGAATAAATCAGAGCTTTTAAAAAAACAAATTTCTAGAGAATTGCACCTCCAAAAATAAGCAAATACTGGAGATACCACTGGAGGAGCTTAACTTTGTCAAGTATGTAACATAGAACTCAGAGAGCAATTGGCTACTCCCATAAGATCTCTTTAACTAATAAATCTAAATTTCAAACTGTTTCAAAGAAATAGTGATCTTTAAAATTACATTAAAACAGCAGAAAAATGTTAAGAGGAAGAGGGTGAATAACAGAGCAGGCAAATGACTGATCTTTCTGTGTGGTTTTCACCCGAGCACAAGAAGAATGATTACATCCCTACAGCAGTCTTCAAAGTGCTGGAGTCAGAGAGTGGAATAGGAAACGAACTGCAGTTCAGTGACCCTCTGTGGTCTGAACAGTGGGAGCTGGTAAGCACAGCATTTCCACTTTATTCAGTTCTCTTTTTTACAACCACTGTCAGTAGAAGGCCTTCCCACACACAAGCTTTTGCATCATTATTGTAACCTGAAAAAGATTAAATGTAGTAGATCTATGTATGTATTGGCAGATATAATCTGTATGGGTAGATGCCTCTGTGCTGTACATACACACAGGCACGTTGTACATGTGTGTGGTATAGCAAGGAGTAACTACTGTTTTCCTGAAGAAGTCTGCTTTCCAATTTGAAATAGAATACATACTGTGCCATGCAAATTTCTTTGTGTTTCATTAGGGATAAAACCATGAGTCGCTCACCTAGGTCTGCCTGAAGAATAGATGTAAAGTATAGCTTTCAGGCTGGTCTGTAATTTTCTCTCTACTGGAGGTGCTTACTTTGTCACAACACGTTGTCCAAATACTCTAACCTTCAGCCTCCATGAAGAGAAAAAACCCTACATAAATGTAGCTGCAGTGTGATGTCACTTAGAAGATGCTTGACCTTGTCATCTTGGTCTATTCTCATGCTATATTTAAGAAAGGTAATCTAACATTTAATAAAGGTTTTAATGTACATCACATAGTTGTCCATAAAATTACACCTATGTAATGTCATGATGAAGTTGCACATAAACATACCCAGGAGGCAAACCTGCAAGCTGTTACAGTGTATGTTATGTATCTTTGTAGACAAGTCAAAAGGCTACTGATGATCCAAGTGAGATTTTTTCTTGGTTTTTTGTTTTGTAACTGGAGATCCCTTGATCTTTGAAAGGGATTTCCAGACTTTTCAATGTGTTTATTTTAAGAAAGAAGTGCATCCTTAATCACATCCAGATTTACCTAACTTTTTTAGTGAGGTTCAGAAGCAGCTTAGATAAAATTTAAGTGCTTAGGGAAATAAAGGATTGAGGGAACTGTATTGGTTTCTACAGTAGATTATGATGGCCAGCTTTCCTTTCATTCAGAAGGTATGACTGGGTGAATCACTAAAGACTCTTTGTCAAGGAAAAAATTAAAAGTCAAGCCTGTAGTCTTAGTTTTGTCTTTCTGCTTTGAAGCTATCCCTGACCCTCCAAATTTCCTTGGGACCTCTTTTCCCTGCAGCTTCAGTACTGTGCGATGCCACTCAGGCTCTTGGAGTCGGAAAGAGTGAACAGTTGTTTTTTCCAACATTATAGAATGGTAGAATCACAGAATGATTTGGATTGGAACGGACCTTTAAAGACCATCTAGTTCCAAACCCCCTACCATGGGCAGAGACCACTTCCACTAGACCAGGTTGCTCAAAGCCTCATCCAACCTGGCCTTGAACAACAATTCCAGGCAGGGGACATCCACAGCTTCTCTGGGCAACCTCTTCCAGTGTCTCACCATGCTCATCTTATAGAATTTCTTCCTTACATCCAGTCTAAACCTTTCAGTTGTAAACTCTTTCAGTTCAAAACCATTAATCCTTGTTCCATCACTGCAGGCCCTGGTAAAAAGACTCCCCATCTTTCTTATAAGCCCTGTAAGTACTGGAAGGCTGCAATAAGGTCTCCCCGGAGCCTTCTCTTCTCCAGGCTGAACAGGCTCAACTCTCTCAGTCTTTCCTCATAGGAGAGGTGTTCCAGCCTTCTGATCATTTTGGTGGCCTCCTCTGGACCCACTCCAACAGGCCCATGTATTTCTTGTACTGGGGACCCCACTGAATATAAAAAAACTGAAAAGAAGTAGGGCGCGGTTAAATACAGGGCTATGAAGTACGCTTCCAGTCAAATCTGAAGTAGTGTTAACATCATAGTATAAAAGAGGTAAGGTGCACAGTTCTTACTGCCTGTTACACTGTTGTCAGTGTCATTTTTCTTTATTGTAACTAAGGACTATAAGGCAATAAAATACATTCAGTCACTCTCTTTATAACAAAGTCATCCTCAGAAAAACTTCACAGAGTGTCTTGATCATATTGCGAAATGTGAGCCAAAAACTCCAAAGCTAATATATGTCTTTGTTTTTCGCAAAATCTTGAGATATGAGAAGAAAAATCATTGTTTTATATACCTACCAGAACTTTGTTGAAGTCTTACATGTTTTTACAATGTTCTGAAGTTACACTTTTCTTTCTACTCTTCAATTTTTGTCTGAAAAAAACAGATACATATTTGAAAAGATACATGCAAAGAACATGAAATTTCAGTCTAGCAGTCTGTGGTTTTGGAACCTCTTTTTTAATTGAAGGTTTGTCTATTTTCATATGGTTTTCACTTTAAATTCTCTGTAGTTTTATAAGAGGGTCTAACTCTTCATTGCTTTTACATTCTAAATCTGCATTTTACAAAAGAAATGCCTAATATAGTACTCCTCAGAGCCCAACAAAGAAACTCCTAAATGAATAATTAAGAGGTGAATTGATGTTTTTTATGATTCAAAATCTGGGAATATAAATGGAGGGATGTTGCGTCATCATGTGGGCTGCAAACAGAATAAAGGGTTATGTTAAATGAACACTGAAAATAGAAACTTTGCCTTTTCCTCTGCACTTCCTTGTTGAAGCCAACTGCTTGATAATTACTCTTGGCTCTTTCCAAATCCCATCACAAGAACTCTCTTATCCTTAACAGAGGAATCCTAATCCACTTCTGCTCTAATTAAAGAATCAGACTTTTCTGCCTGAACTCACCCTTTCCCAGACCTGTTGTTACTATCGAAACTTGTCCACTTCACCCTCAACAACCGGGCTGTACGAAAATCCTTGGATCTTCGACAGCTTACTTATATTTATACATAAGAAGAGTAATTCAGTCCCTCCCTATGTGTTGTGATCAAGGCCTTAGATCATCCCTTGCACAACTCACACTGCATCTGAAATGATCTTCAAGGACTCCTGCTGCCTTCAAAGAAACAGATTTTGTTTATCATTTTAGCAGAGCAGCTTTACTAAAGAACAGCTCTGCAGCTTTGGAGAATGGTACTCTTTAAAATAAGTGGAAAATGTAGAAACTGTGTCCTTGCTTCACAAATTTCTTTCTGTCTGAACTCCTGATGTGTGTTCACACCAGTGGGCTCTGTCTGTTATTCTTGCATATCCGAAGGCTCCAGCTGATAGGGTCTTTTTATATGCAGTTTTCTCCAATGGGCATACCACCCATTCATAACACCAGTTCATTGTACCACTGAGCACACATTTTATGGGAAGGTGATAGACACATTATTGCACCTGATGTTCATGATGAGAAATAAGCTCCTGCATATATGAGGTTGAAGTGGATTCATCTGATCAGCAGGGAGCATATCTTACCCTAAACAGCAGGAAAAACAACATTTTACTCCCTTTGTGTTGCCCATAAATAATTCTAAACAAGTGATGTCAACTTGTAGTGATGGAGGGTGTTGTAGTCTGCTCCATAAGAACTCCACTCCAGCAGGCTTCAGTGTGATTTAACAATAAGACCAAAGACTATAAGTAGTATTGTCTCTGCCCTACCTAGGGCAAACCTTTGGTCCTCATGAGGTGAAGGGTAGCAAGTTTATGTCAGCTTGATGTATAACATGACATCAAGAGATTCATCTACTGGCTGTTCACCTGACCACTTAAAGACACAGTAACATCAAGGCTCTGCCCTTAATACAATTCATCTCTGCATCTAACTGCTTTCCTGCTCAGTTTTTTCTTTGGATAAATGTACTTTTTCGGAATCCCCCTCTTCTTTATATCATTGGAGGTGTCTTTCCCTAATTTCACCTCTACTTTTTTACAAGTTCTTTTCACCCTTTTGTCCTGACTCTAGTGAAGGACTTTGGGTCACTGACTTATCATGTACATTCTTCTTGCTTCCCAACGGGGCAGGGGGCTACATCAAACACCCCTGCTTTTGGCTTACTGGTGTCTGAATTTGGCCTACCGTGGCCTCTGCCAGCGTGTTTGACCTGCAATTCAAACTCCTCTACTTCAGGAGCATAGCATGTGTCTTTTACAGATTCCTCTGCTGAGCCCACATAGGCTGTCTCTGGACTAGTGCCGCACTGGATCTTTCTGCTGGTTTCTGTTCCCTTGATTTGTAAGGGAGAAATGTTGTTCTTCAGAGGCAAGGACATGCATAGCGGGTTATGACTGTGGCAGGTAGCTTGTTCTGATCTGTCCTCAGAGGAAGAAGTCCCACAAGCAAGGTGTGTGACATATTGCGTGTGTGTCATGTAAAACCATCTGTGAAGCAGTTTATGGCACTTCCTCAAGAAGGGCTGCTTTATGTGTAAAGCTGGCAGTAAACAAATGCCACCTTGAAGTCCTGCACAGGGCCCCAGGCCTCTGCACTTCTCGTCGTGTGAAAGAATTTCACCCCTTACAACACTGCCATAACACTCAGGACTTTATTATAATGAATTGGTGTGGCTTTCAGAGGCTTTTTCCGAACCTCCAGCCCTGCCTGGTGGGGTTTTTTTCTCCATTGTACGCTCTGTGTTAGTGTTGCTCAAGGCACTTAATTTGTCAATGTCAGTCCTGCTTCTATCTTTGCAATAGAGTTTCTTCTTCCCTTCTCGTGGTCTCCCCCCGACCCTGAAATGATGCTTCATGTTTGAAGCAAACATTTGCAAGTGGAACTGCTGCTGTGGATCTCGTAGGGCCCCTGTGCTACTGGCTGGCAGACAGTATCACCCTGCCATTGCAAGCCTCACTGGCTGCAGGTAAGCAGAGATGGGACGCAAAAGCCAGGCTGGCCAAACAGCCCTTCCCTCCCGTGCTTTGCTTTCGGGAAGGAGTGAAGTGAGCTCGGGATGGAGTGTTTCCCACTGTTTCTGCTGTCATGGACAAAGAGTGTCTCCGTGCTATGCTGCAAAGCCAGCCCTGCCAGCTGTCCTAGGGGCAGCTGGAAACCCAAGGAAAAAGAAAGAAATTCTGAACTGGTGAATGAGTAACTGGTGCTCAGGAGCACTGGGAAGTTTTGATGTGTGATTGTGGGTTTGGTTTGGGTTGACTTTTTTTGTGGTTTTTATTTGCTAAATAATCTAATGGTTTGTTTGTACTGATAAATGTGTTGAAAATGATGTCTGTTGAATAGCTACTACCCCGTAGTTAAGAGATGGGAGTTCAGAACACTTTAGCAGGCCCACATAAAAGCCAATTACAGAGGAGATTTTGTAGGTAGAAGTGTGGCTACTAAGATAAAAGCTTTAAAATATTCAAAGCCCTTTTTCCCTTTTTTCCCCCCCTGCCCCAGTGGTGGAATTTACACCTCTGTAAACACGATTTATTAACATATTTTGCTGCTCAGTCTGAAATAACCCCTTCCAGTTCTGGCTGAAGAAAGGGCCTGTGCCTAATGCTGCTGCTAGGAGAAAATGAAGACAGGTTCTGAATCCAGGGCTCCCGTTTTGCTCCTGAAGGAGCAATCTGAGTAAGCTTCTCTTCTAACGCAGAGTCCCTCCCCTGTAAGACAGCTCCAGTGGGTGAATCAGCGATCTAAGAGTGGTACAGAGCCAAAGACCTGTATTTGTGGGAAGTGAAGGTCTGCCAGAAGCTGCACTCTTCTGGACAGGCAAATAAGTCTTTGCAGGGGAATGGGAGTCAGAAATATTCATATATATGACAAATTGCACTGTCTATGAAAAGTGTGAAACAATGTCCCCAGTGGTCATGTGAGACCAGAAGAGAAGAATGATGACTCTATACATTTATGTGTCTGTGTATTCAAAAATTTAGAAGTGTACATACAGATTCAGGAACTTATATCTTCACTGCCAGATTAAGTTTATTTCGAATCAGAGGTAGCTTAGTTGATCACATGTAGTTGTCTCCTTTAGGGTGAACTGATGAGTCCTCCAGGCTGCACGGACTGTATCGGGCACTTAGACACCTACATCACACATAGACATCAACCTGTAGACACCTAAGTATGCGTATTTTAATCAGGAGTTGAAATCCGTCTCGTATGTTGATCTAAGATATGATTCTATCTAGTTACATGTAGAGTACCTGTCAAGTAAAAATTTCATGTTATGACTCTTGAAGTCAGTTTGTGCAAATGTGCTCAGACATACCTTTGCTGCCTGAGGAGCACTGTTGTAACACACCGTCATCCAGTGACCTACCTGCTACAAGCGCATTTCTGTTACTGAGCTCCTCCTAACGGTTTACAAAGAGCTCCCATCAAAACACCTTCATGGCAGCTGAGCTCTGCAGAGCTCTGGTCCTAAGTAAAGGCAACCACTGAAAATAAGGAATGACCAGTAAAAATGGTTCAACTGCAGTATCCTTTTCTTTATTCGAGTCCACGTTGACTAACTGACTAGTGGCCCAGGACATGGTTGTATTCCTTCAATATTTTTGCACAGTTTTCTCTTACTTATTACACCGCGAAGCTCTTTTCATTAGAGGTTTCATCTGGTAAGACCCTCTTAGGTCTTTCTGTGTCAGTGTGGTAAGGCAAAAAAGAGAGAGTGATTTGCATGGACATAATATATGCTAAAAGTGAGCTCATGCAATTTAAAGAGGACATGCTGGAGTTAGTTGTCATTCTCATAGCTTCAGTTAGCTGTTGGCTAGATGTTTCTTAAGATATTATGGGAAAGGGATAATGGAGAGGCTGAATAAGAGGCATAATATTAAAAATAAGGAAAAATATGTAAATTCAAGGCACTAGTCTGCTCATAGGGAACATTTTTAAATAAAATAGACACTTTAAATGAGAAAAAGGAAACTTCATTCTTTACAAAAATAATTGCACATCTAAAATTTTTCTTCATCATTTTTTTACCATGTAAATTAAGTTATGCTATATACATATGATAGAATAATATATGGAGATATTCAGCACATGAATCTCTTGTAACATTTTAAAGTATGGTCAAAAAAACAACTCAAAACCATTGATATCAGGGAGTTGTGTACACCACAATGAAGTTTACTTGAAACTGGCTTATGAGTTGAAAAGCTATTATGGAGTAGATTAACAGCTACACACAGACATACACATGTTCATCTATACATGAAGTATACTTACTTAGGCCTCTTTTTCTTAGGACACTGAGAAAATCCTTACTCAATAAGGTTGGTAAAATAGACTAGCCATGAGGACACCTTCTTTAACAAGTTACTAAAAGAAGAAGAAAAGATTATCTGAAAAACAGTTATGCAGAGGAAAAACTTGAAAGTGTTGTTATCTTCCCTCTTTTAAAGCATCCAAAACCATGAATCCTCTAAATACCTGAAGCATAAATGTCAGGAATCTGGAGAACTTTAACCAAATATACTCTTAAGATCCTGTAAGAGAAAATAAATAAATGTCTTATTACAGTATTGTGTCCTTTCCTGTAAATAAGGAAATTACCTTGTGGGGAAATCGTAATAATTTAGGATATATTGTACATACTTTAAGACAGCCCACTCATACCCTATTACAATATCGAGTATTCTCAAAGGTCCTCTCTGAAATAAAAAGAAATTCCAGATCCAAAATCTGAAACAACTCATCTGTAACTCATATGTAATTCAGGTCTTCTAATTTCACACCATAGATTTTCCCTTCTCTTTTCAGGGTTCAGACTGTGAGACTGTGTTGTGGAAGAGTGATGTGCAGAAAGAATTCTATGTCATCTCTGTCAGTCATGGGACACTTGTTGCCGAAAATGTGATGCTTACTCTTCTAGCTTCTGAGGCTGTACTACAATGTTTGCTTTGGCAGTCTCCGAGGATCTCAATCTTTTGCATGTGAAATAGAGAACTACTAATGCAAGATGAGGAAAGTTAAGTTTTGTCACCAAAACATGGCAAACTTATTGCTAGTGGCATGGAAATTTAAAGGTAAAGCTGGGCTGCCATCCTGGGTTATGTACTGTTATTGTGGAATGCTGAACTGAAAATCATTGAATGGAAGTAAATGTCCTCCACTGACTTAAAACTCTGCTGAACAGTGGGACCTCAAGCCAGGAAAGCCTGTATTTTCTTGCTAAATTTCCTTTATTTCCCCCTCCCATTTATTTATTGGCAAAATCTCCACTGATGTACCTGATACTGAGCTCCAATATACACCTCTATCTGAGTTGTGCCTTTTTTAATAGCAGAAGAGTCTGGGGTCTGCTCTAGAGAGAGTGGCATGGTGGCTTGTGCTGATTAGAACGTTCTTATACAAAGCACTGTCAGAAATGTAACTGTGTTGTCCTTTTGAAAGGATCAACTGGTAACAAAAGGGTCATGGAAGGACAGATTCTTGCTTTTTTAAATTCTTTTTCAATTTGTGTGATTTATCAAGGTGTTGGGATTAGTCTGCAGTATTTTTTCTCCTTTTAGTCAGTACTGTAGAGATTACGTGGTAGCAAGTGTGTGGATAGTGCAAGAGCTTTCCTTGTTTAGATGATTTTATCACATTCTGTAATAATAGTTAGAAACAGGAATTCCTTTAGATATAAAAACTCTTGTTGTTTTGGCCTGGTGTAGAATTTGTGGGCTTGAGATTTAGCTGTTTCTGTTTCACTTCCTTTCAAAAATTACCCATGAAAAATACTCTTCTTTAAAAATCAGGCAGACTGCTCAAACTCTCCAATGAATCCTGTTCATTATACACTGTCATCACAGGTATAGTGCAAGGGAAAGTTTAAATATGACGCTGACCAGCGCTTTGATAGCATACCACACTGTAAAATGTAGCAATGTACTTTTCTGGCTTCTGAAGCTGGACTACCCAGGCCCAGTTTACAAATAGCACGGCTAAAAATCTCTTTGCCCAGCATGAAAGCTGCTTGAATATTCAGCCCATCCAAAGCTAATCATTGGGCAGAGCTTTTTTTTAATCTCTTGAAAACTTGACTTCCTCTTAGCAGGAAGGCAGAATGCTGTGTGGGTACCAGTTCGAGGAGATGACAACAGCAGTCACCTGTTCAGGCTTCACTCACCCTTTTTCTGCCAAAAGCTTGTGGAGCAAGGTACTGAGGGTTGTGTCCACTACAGCACTGGTAAAGTAGTCATGTAGTGAAATCCTTGGCTTTAGGCCAAGGTTTCCCAATTTCCTGAATACCATTGCCAAGTCTCAACTTTTCTTGTGAATCACCATGCATCATCATGACCTGCTGCCCTTACCACTGACAATGTTGTACACTTCCTTACTGTGACCTTACAGGTCTTTAATCTGTTTTTATGTTTACTGCAACACTTTTTTTTTTCTTTTTAATAGAGATTTCTTTGTTTCAAAGTTTGGAGTGGGGGCTGGAACAGCACAGTTTACCCCAAAACTTAGTCAGTTGCTGAGAAGAGTTATGGAGTATTTTTACAGTCATGAATAAGGAAAATCATGGTAATTCATGACTCTTTATGTATCATAATATTTTCATGTACAAGATTTCATGTTGATAGGAACAGTATTGTGGTATCACATGGGGTGGAAGCATGCCCTCCAAACATATGTGGACATGTGGATAGTAAGTTTACTCCACAAAGGTACATTTTTATTTTATTTTGGGATTCTGCAGATTGGTATGGTCACTTGTACTATGTCAGTTCATGTTGCATAGTCTCTCCTGGTTCTTTTTAATGTGTTTGCAGATTGCCTCATATACACACCAGCTTTTCCACATAACATCAGCCTATTTCACCATAGCATCTGCTTTGAGTCTACTGCCTGTATCCTTTTTCCCTCCTTCAAAGAAAATGAGACCTGTGAAGTTACTGTATGAGAATCACAGAATCACAGAATCACAGAATCAC
>Ga0065711_1047671_pt1 | contig 12200 bp, 6 predicted proteins | sample Hoacrofraction12_FD_59098 | JGI IMG/M metagenome (GOLD analysis project Ga0065711, IMG submission 59098) | Hoatzin crop microbial communities from Cojedes, Venezuela - Epithelial fraction 12 v2 (version 2) | ecosystem: Host-associated > Birds > Digestive system > Esophagus > Crop | place... | reverse complement strand
TATGAGCTCCTGGACCTTATGAGCTCTCATGGACCATATGAAATCTCGGACCCTGTAAAACTTTCTCTGCCTACCCAGTCTTTAAATTGCAGCCATGTTTTGTTTTGTTTTATTTTGTTTTGTTTTGTTTTGTTTTGTTTTGTTTTGTTTTGTTTCGTTTTGTTTCATTTTCCCTTGGATACGTCAAGGGGTGAATTGGATGGTGGCCAGAGCACAGCACAAGGCAAAGGTGCCATGCACCATGTGCCACATAAATGTCCCAAGGCCTGCCTGAAGGATGTTATCTACACCCTTCCTAACTTATGGCATCCATAGTTGGCTCCTCTCATGTACTTCCCCCTTTCTTGGCCCTGTAGTCTCCAAGGTAGTTTACCTGATGGATGCTGTTTCATCCCTGCCTCATCCAGGCCTGGGGAAGGTCTGGAAGGATACAACAAATGCATTTCCAAAGGTCATTGAAGCAAGAGAACAGTGGCATGTTGTCAAGCATACGAATACTTTATTTGTTTTCCCTGCTTAAACTGTCCTGGCCTGACAGAGAGAGGCTGTCGGGAAGACATGCCCATGAAAGCTAGCCCTCACGTAACACACTTCAGAGACTGGATTCCCCATTGGCAGACCAGCAAAGAAGATAAAGCATATCCATAAATGGATATGTTGGCTTGTCATGGTCAGCTCATACTACAGCAGTCCAAGAGCACCAACAGCACCAAGAGCACCCATTGGTCTCCTCATTGCTTACTGAGACTAAAATTAATTAGGCACCGGCCTAGCTCCTCTGCCTCTCCTTCTGTTCCTGCCATTGCAAATATTGTACCATATCTCCAAAGGAAGCAGGCACCCCCTGAAACACTAGCGTGTTCTCACAATACCAGCTTTGGCACTACCGCATGCCTCACTGTCATGGGCAGTTCAGGTAATATGCTCTAAATTAAATCACCACAAGATGAAGACATGGATAGCTGCAAAACTTGCTCCAAGGAGAGTTATTAGTGGTTACCTGCAGGACTAGAAAGGCCTTGGAATGGGGTCCTGCAGGGCTCTGCTTAGCCTGGCTCTGCTCAGCACTGCTGCTACCAACTAGGATAGTGTACAGAGCATGAGCCTAGAGAGATTTCCAACAGCATCAAGCTGGGAGAGCTTACAAGCACTCGGAGACAAAGGATCAATATCATCAACAGTCATCTGAACCGCTGAAAAGAAAGTCTGAAATGAACAAATAACATTCAGTGAGGACAAATGCAAAGTTATCAACTTAGAAAAAAAATAGCAAACCAACTATTGCTCGGAAAAATTCTCCAGACTTCAGGAATGCGGAACAAGATCTGGCTGTCAAAGTGGATCATAAGCTAAGCATGTGCCACTAGTATGACATTTTTACACAAAACGCACTCATCATACCAGGTTGTGTAAGTCCGGACATTCCCTACAAGACCTGTGAAGCAATCTTCTATTTCACTTGGCAGTCGGGAGGCCTTTGCAAGAGTACTGAGTCCTGTTTTGGTCACTGAACGATAAGCAAGATGTGGATGAATTAAATAGATTCCAAGGCAGAGAAACAAGAAGTACAAAAGTTTAAGAGCATCATCTGTAAGCAAAAGATAAAGGAATTGGCTTTGCTTAGTCCAGAAGAGAAAAAGAAAAAACAAGGCAAGACATGATAGCCATCTTCCAATAGCTTCCAGAAAGGACAGCAATCAATTATTCTTCATGGCTAGTGGAAAGAACGTGGAAAAAGGGAAGGCTTAATTTGCAGCAAAGAAGATGTAGGTTGGATATTGGTAAACAATAATGCATTTGCTTTGGACTGCTTTCTCTGGAGGAGCCTATCTATATTCATTGATACAGAGAATATATTTATTTAAGTATGTGGTAGGTGCCTAAAGACAGGTGGGATAAATATCACTGGTATGCAACAAAATACATTTCTTTCTTCAGTCATTAAATCAAAAGTTTCAGTTTCAGAATTTAGGCAGCTCAGCATATCAGCAGGTGATGATAATGCAGTAATTATATGGATAAAAAGTCCTAAAACAAAATTGAGAACTTGCAGGTTTACAATGACTCTTTCCATAGATGTGCTGCCAGAAATGGTTAATTATGACATCAAGCCTTAGCATTATGCAGACAGAAGAAGCATATGCTGCTTGCAGCCTGGGAAAGAAGTTGAGTTAATCACAAAAGCTACAGAGTTAGAAGGTGGCAAGCAAATAAAAAAGGTTTCTTAAAACAGTGTCAGGCAGCTTCTGTTGAAGGTATCACTTAATACCAGATTCTGCTAGAAGGATATATGCACTAAAACATACATGTCACAACAAAAGATGTGAGTATGTTATGTTCTTAGTTGATGTCAGCTTTCTTTTGTGCAGGATACTCATGGCCTCTACCTACGAAGCTCTGTGCCATTTGGATCTACTTGGACGTGCTTTTCTCCACTGCCTCTATCATGCACCTCTGTGCCATCTCACTGGATCGCTATATTGCCATTCGAAACCCCATCCATCACAGCCGGTTCAACTCAAGAACTAAGGCTTTTGCAAAAATAATTGCTGTTTGGACCATATCAGTTGGTAAGTGAGGCAATATTTCAGCATGTAATTGCAGATTTCTAGTCTTTGAGAGGATTTGACATATATACTGCAGTCTAAAACTGTATTCTCTGCCTGCAATATTTTGCTTGCCACAGCCTAAGAAGTGCTGTAGTGTAGTAATTATGCAATGGAAATTGAGTCAACAATGACAACAGGAAATGGAGGGGAACTGAGCAGCAGTGTCACTGAAAGAGTATAAATCAGTGACATGACTACCAGGTTCAAGTTTTTTTAAAGATATCTTTATTTCCCATATTGATCATCCATCATTACCTTAACATTTGAAAAGAGAGAATTATCTCAACTGAAAAAAAAGATTTCCCTGTTTTATGTAAGTCAGTTGTTCCAAACTTCTAACGGTAATTTGCTTAGAGATGTTTCTTACGGGCAGATATTTTCTGCCTTTCATGGTGCGTAGGGCAGGGTATTTACGCGTCCTATTTAGGAGGCATTAGATACTCTGTGTACACCTGAAGTGAGAGAAGTTTCTCCGCAGGGCAGTTCGGCGTTGCTGAGATTGCACTAGGGCATATTGATATACCGTACAGAATAAAGAAAAATGCCAGTATTATAGGTGTTGCAGCCTAAAACAGAGCTGTGAATGACTCCCTAGACTCCCTCTTTGCACTGACAAAACCCAGAAGCTCGAAACCAGGCATGGGAGGGTTGCTCTTCCACTCCCGTGGTGGCAGCTCCCTTGGTCCAGACCCATTTCATCGTGTGGGAGTTGGGAAGAGTTTGGTGTCTGATGCCACCAGGGATTTCCTCACACACCTGGGGCAGTGGTTCTCAAATGTGTTGAAAGCACAGCTCTCTTTCAGCTCATCTGGTTTTGTAAACACCACGAGCATTGGCAGCTCACTTGTTCAGAAGCAGGAAAAATTCACTCTTTTGCCCTGGAAGAGATGAATGTTGCCAGCAATCAAAGGTAATTAGCTGCTTCCCTGGCTAATACAAATTATTGCAAGTGGTAACTGTAATCTGCTACCATTCTTCTGAGGGGAAGGAAAGGAGATGATGCCTAACGCTGCTGCCTGCCTGCCACTCTGAATCGTCTCCCACTTGATACCGGCCCAGAATCTGAGAAAATGCAGTCTAGGATATTTACGGCTTAAAACAGCTGTGTCTTCTGCTGCACAGCAGGAAATAGTGGGAGCCCTCTCTCAACGGGAGGACAGTTCTGCATCCTCCAAAACATGATGAGGTTCAGCAGCATCATGTGTGACTCTGGGGTCCAGTCAGTTGATTAGACCTAGACGTCTGGCACAGGCCAGGTGAACTCCAACCTAAAAATACCTAGTTCTCAACTATAAAGGAAGCCTAGAGCAATTCACATGTAGATGTCTTCATTTAGGCTAGGTGAATCATACCTTATACCTCTACAGTCACCTTTTTTTATCTGCCCAGTAGAAAACATATGACTTACTCTGTCGAGTTTTTCCAATCTTGGACACTGCCAAGTGCAAGCATTTTCAGTGCCTTCACCACATAACACACGAAAGTCAAGCATTCCTTAAATTTGTACATACTGTGTTTGTCTGCATTCACGTGTAGTGCCTCTGCTTAGTGTGTGTGAAATCACTGTCCTTTTTTAACAAAAATAAATTCACAGAATGATCATAATGACCGTTCCGGGGGCAAACCGGTGGTCCACGCTGCTCAGCATTTTTCCTCAGACAGGGGCTCGCTGCCAGAGTATCTGAATTAGCTCACAGTTAAAATAAATCCAGAAAAAATTCTTACTTAAGCCCTAATAGTTAGAACACAGTTTATGTTCTGTTTTTGGAAGGTTTAGTTCCTTGATGTCTCGATATTTAATTTCAAAACTTAGGAATTTTCTTTGCAGTAATAACTGATAACAACTTATCCATTGTAAAACTAGTTTTCTGCTCTCTAGATAATTTTCTTCTAAAAGTGATCAGATGAGCCACAGATGTTATTTGTTGCTACTATGGCAAGTGATAGGAACATGGTCCCTATTTATATAACTCTGAAAAATACAGCTCCTTTTTTTGTTGGAAGACACTCAAGTGTGGCATGAGTGAAAAGGACAGAGTCCCACTTCACTGCTGCTGGATAAAGACATGTGTAAGGGAACGGTGGATGTCAGGAAAATAGGTGGGCTGACTGGCTAAACTCCATCTCATTCACACATCACCTGTCATCAAGACAGCGTGTAGGATAAACAGATAGAAATGACAGCGGGCAAGCGCACTGAGGTGTGCAGGAATGAAGTGGTGATGAGCTGGTTTGCCAGTCCCGTGGAAACAGGGGCATGGGGAGACGAGCTAACGGAAGACAGGTCAGTTCCCAGCCTGGCAACTGCATCATGAAGGAGCTCTGGCAAATGAGATGTGCTCCAGAGGACAGACAGGGAAGCAAACACACGGCAAGCTATAAAGAAGCTGCTGAGCTAGCTGTTGCCAGGCTGGACTGAGATTGCACCAGGGCATATTGCTATACTATACAGAATAAAGAAAAATGCCAGTATTATAAGGAACCTTGATAGATCCCAGATCATCCATGCAACTTGCTGTCAGTCGGTTGTTGACCCTGTCCTTCTGATATGCCACGATCCAACTCAGAATAGATAGGAAAAGGTTTCTGAAGAAAGGGGTGTTTTCTATATCATTTACTAATAGGAAAAGCTTTCTGAACAAAGAGATGGTCTATGTATCATTTAGCAGTCTCCAGGCTCTCAGTGCTACTTAGAGTAGCAGGGCTACAAATTATTTAACTCTTTGCGTTGTCACATAGCTATAGCTGGCACAGGCAGAGCCAGTGTCGAGCACAACACGGTCTCCACAGCACATGGTGTGGCTGCCATCTCACTGACAAACTCAGAAAGGCGGGAGTTTCCCAAGGTTTTGCCCTCCAGCCTCCGTTAGATATTCTTTGGCTTCCCCTTGCTCCTGCAGTCTGCAGCTGAGGTGATGCCCTGTGAATTTTCATGATTTATGAGATGGAGGGTAAAAAGCAAGAGAAGGAAATGAAAGACATCATGTTCCCCTGCCTATAGGCTCATTTTACCTGGGGAAGAGGAGGGAACCTGCTGATCAGAGACCCTTGATAGCTCCCTCACTGTCAAAATCCTTAGTCCGTCTTCTCTCTTAGATGCCTTGAAGATTGCTTTATCAGGCTGAGTCCTAATCTGTATAGGCTCTGTTTGTGTGGCAGTATCCCATGCCCAGGTCATCTCTGTATCCTTCTCTGAAACTTTTCTAGTGGTTCTACACCATCTTTGAGACATAGGTGGCCAGACCACAATATTTAAGCCATGGACATACTATGAATTCATGTGATGTAGTAATCTTCTCTGCCTTATTCTTATTTCCCACTTTAATAAGTCCTACCTTTCTTTCAGTTTTTCGGACCATCGCTGCATACTGAGCTCAGTGACTCCAAAATCACAGAATCAGAGAATGGTTTGGGTTGGAAGCGACCTTTAAAAATCTTCTAGTCCACCCCCACTGCCACGGGCAAGGACATCTTTCACTAGACCAGGTTGCCCAAAGCCCCGTCCAACCAGACCTTGAACACTTCCAGTGACGGGGCACCCACAACTTCTCTGGGCAAGCTGTTCCTACCACCCGCATCATAAAAAAATTTGTTCCTTATGTCCAACCTAAATCTAATCTCTTTCAGTTTAAAATCTTTGCCCCTTGTCCTGTCACCATAGGACTTGATATTTTATCAAGTCTCTCTTCATCTTTCTTACAAGCCCCCTTTGTACATTGAAAGGCAGCAGTAAGGTCTCCCCAGAGCCTTCTCTTCTCCAGGCTGAACAGCCCCAAATCTCAGCCTTTCTTCATAGGAGAGGTGTTCCAGTCTCTGAGCAGCTGAAAAGCTGCCCGGCAGAAAAGGACCTTGGGATGTTGGTTGACAGCTGGCTGAACATGAGCCAGCAGTGTGCTCAGGTGGCCAAGAAGGCCAACAGCATCCTAGCTTATATCAGGAAGAGTGTGGCCAGCAGGAATAGGGAGGTGATCGTGCCCCTGTACTCTGCACTGGTGAGGCCGCACCTGGAGTACTGTTTTCAGTTTTGTACCCCTCACTACAAGAAGGATATTGAGGTGTTGGAGCATGTCCAAAGAAGGGCAACAAGGCTGGTGAGGGGTCTAGAGAACAAGTATGACCTTATTGCTCTCTACAACTACCTGAAAGGAGGTTGTAGTGAGGTGGGTGTTGGTCTCTTCTCCCAAGTAACTAGCAATAAGACAAGAGGAAATGGCCTCAAGTTGCATCAGGGGAGGTTTAGATTGGATATTATGAAAAATTTGTTTATTGAATGAGTCGTCAGGCATTGGCATAGGCTGCCCAGGGAAGTGGTGGAGTCACCATTCCTGGAGGTGTTTAAAAAACACGTAGATGTGGCACTTCGGAATATGGTTTAGTAGGCATGGTGTTGTTGGGTGGATGGTTGGACTCGATGATCTTAGAGGTCTTTTCCAACCTATGATTCTATGATTCTATGATTAATTTTCATGACACTTTCTCGAGTAATGACAAATAGTTTTGTGTATTTAGATAGGGTTCCCCGCCAACTAATGTACGACTCCTTGCTTCTTAGCACTGAATTTTGTCTGCTGCTTTGCTGTCCACCAGCTGAGATTTATGAGGACTTTCTGCAATTCTCTACAGTCAACAGCTGCGTGCCATCAGCACATTTACTCCGTTTCACTGTCCACACAGACAGGTCATGGATGGGCTGAACAGCATTGATGAACACAGAGGGCTGTTGGACACTACTTCCTACCATCCTAACTGTGGAAACAAAACATTTAATCCTACCCGTTGTTTTCTGTCTTTCAACCCATCCTTTTTCTACAAGAGGACCTTTCTTCTTCTGCCATTAGAGTTTAATTTCTTTAACAGCCTTTGACAAAACAGTGTTGTCAGAGCTTTCTGAAAATCCAGGAACATTATATTAGCTGGATCACCTTTATCCACCTACTCACTGACTCCTGTAAATTCTTCTAGTTGGTTTGTGGGGCACGCAGTTCTCCTAGTGCTTCCCAATCTACCCACATCTCTTTCATTACGACTTCTAACTTACCTAAGTAATAACACTTTCACTCACTGCATTTGTAGTTTTCCTTTTATTCACTAAATTTGCAAATTTATTCAGTGAATTTGATCCAAAGACCAGCCAGTCAGTGGTCTTCCTTCTGTTGGCTTCAGTGATATATGAAGTATGTAAAAAACCAGCATAAAAAAGGGCATATAATTTGATTTACTTGACTTCTGAAATCTTTACTTTCTTAGATTAGAAAGAAAATTGTACTAACATTTATTTTTGTATTTAGTGGAAGAAGAGCATTTAGCCAGAAGCCCTTCTTTCACTAGACCATGAAATGCCACAGGCAATTGGTTTAAAATGGATTCTAATTACTGTAACAGATTCTAATCGTGTCTTTAATTCTTAAATCATCCAGTACCCAGAGTAGCTAGATAATTAGATTATTTGTAGCTGTTGAAGGCAAAAGCCCATTAAACCCTGAAAATTATTCCATTTGTTTTAAAGCACAGAGGTCATTACTGGGAACAGGTGTAAAAAGCCCAAGCATGTCCCCTTCCTAGAAAAATTAGAATTTAATTTTGAACAGCATTTAACAGGAATCTATAGAATTTTAAATACAGCTCATACTGAAAAACACAGATAAAGCACCTCTGAGTCCTAAGTGGGCCTAAGAAATGTACAGTTCTGCAAGAGGCCGAAACCGCACCATTCTCTCCTTTAAAAATCCTTGAGAGTGCTACATAAAAGAATTACTGTCATGAATGTTAAGTCCTTATGTATTTCTTTCCTCAATCCTTATTTCTCTCTATTCCTCTGTTAATGGTCTCAGTAATGTGAAGTTTGATGAAGCCCAAATCCTCTAGCTGAGTTTTCTCTTCTCTTATCATTTCTCACTCAGCCTACACATCTGTTCACTGCCTTCAGGCAGTCTCTGCTCTCCCCAGTCACTAACAACTTAGATTTATTCAGTACTTTTCATGCAGAAAAGAACTCCAAAGTGGAGTTGTATGAAGCTGGTGAAATATCTCTCACTGCATAACTCTCTTAAAATTTTGCCATTGCTTTCGAGGCTTCAAAAATACAGAAATACAGACACAGATATGAAGCACCATTCTCCAGAGCGCAAAAAGTTACCCCCAGGTGTACGAAACAGGTCCAGCACAACTGAGACCTCTGATGATTTGGCAGTGGGAAGCTTTATGGTGACACAGAGGCTTACACTCCCTTCACAGGCAGCCTGCGGTTTCTCTGCATGACTTCTCACTGCCCTACAGAGTACGAAAGGCCAGGGAAGCAGCTGGGATTTGGACACTCCAACCACCAGCATTGTCGTTTGTCGACAGCTTTGGCGTCCTTTAGCTCACCAGCCACTCAGTTCTGCCAAGGACAGCCTTCATTTGAAAGTCCCTTTACTGTTTTCAAAAGGCACAAATAGCCAAGGGGCTGCAGATTTGGAATCCAACATCCTCCGTTTCTTCCAGATAACATACTTACAATTTGCCAGTTCATTCAAGTCTAATTTAGGATGGCTTGGCATAGGAAAAGACCACTTGTTATAACATGGAATATACTGCCAAAATACAAAAAATTCCAAATAATTACACACACTACCGTACTCCAACAATACAGATATAAAGTTGAGCATCTAAATTTGGAAGTGCTGGAGCTAAACCTGAAATATCTACTACACGACTCTCTTTACCATCATCCACTTTGCTTACACTGCTTCTTTCAAAAACTTGGCTTTGTGTTTTTAGCAGTACTTATAATCATTTCCTTAGTTAACATTTCTTTTTTTATTATCATACTCACGAAATCATCTCCCAGAGAGTGAACACACTGTTTGCTCTTTCCAGCTGGCGGGTCTCACGGGAAAACATGATAGTTTTCTTGTTTGGGCAACCCCCTGAGACCATTCCTATTTGTAGATGTAGATGCCACCATAAAAATAAAATGCCATAAAGATGTCAAAAATCATGACACTACATATAGAGAAATTTGCATTAATTATAATGAAGGGCCATGGCACAAAATTTTATAAACGAAGTATTAGAGCTTCATCACCATCTCACAGAAATAGGATCTTCATTGCATTATTTTACAGACAGACAGTGTATGAGGCTCTGTAGTCAGCAGCAGTTATGACAGCACTGCCATACTAATGACCCTGCCAGCAGTGACACCAATGAGTAAGTGAGCACTTCACGTGTAGGCTGTCCGAGGGAAGTTAGCATTCAATGCTGTGATGCACATTTCTGAATAGGCTAGCATGTACATTCTGGTTATGAGACATTGCTTAAGGTGGTTCTGAGAAAGAGACATAAATATCATATTTGCTTTACTCACGGACGTAAATTATTCCCGTATTTCCCACGTAACAGAATCCTTTGCTTGATTTGTTCTTCCCAGAAGTGTGAACACATCTCACCCACCAGACCAACAGCTTACCGCACATATCTGCCTCTCATAACTGTGAAGGTTAAAAAAGCTTGCATTTTGAACTTGTATATGTTATTTCCATTATCTGACAATTAGGTGTTACCAACCTTACACTTATTTATGAAAAAGTGCTCAAATGAATGGCAATGATTGAACTGCTTTCTAAATTCTCCAAATTTGGAAACACAGAGATAAAGAAACAACATAAAAATCCATAGGGCCATGTTTCCAAACTAGAGACATTGAGCAACCTGGCACACTTGTGGGTGGGAAAGAACACATTATACCAGTACATATGTATTGTCATATGAAGAATAATTATTACGTATTTACCATTTACCATTTTCTTTTTGTGTAATTATCTGATTATCAGGACACGAAGGTTTCTGAGTATCAAAAATGCACACAGTCATTTTGTGAGCTCCCCTTTTGCTAGAAACATTCTGCTTTACAGGCAAAAAAAGGAATGAGGAGTGATCACAACATTAATGTGTGGCTTTTCTTTCTGCTTTGGATTTATATTTAAGGCAAGTTTTAAATGATAGACCTGTATTTTTAATAGTGGAGTTATGTGGAAAGAACCTGGTTAGTCAAGGTACTGATGACAGAATTTGTTCATTGTATTTTCCTTTTTTGAAAAAAAAACTGTCTTTGCTTTGAAGACCATAAGGACCATGTTCTTCTTCCCCTTGAAACTGCCGGCAAAAAAGTATTAAGTTCAATTGGACCAAGCTGGTCCTTTCATCAGGTTTCTATGAATGAATAAGTAACTGCTCCTGGTTGGCAATATGACTTCTAGTCAGCCAGTCTCTCTTTGTAGGATACTTCAGAGTAAATGGAATGTTTTAAGAATGAAGGCAATAACAGTACCGTGCCTACAATAAGTTATTCCTCCTTCTCTGAAAGGCTAGATTTTATAGCCAGTCGTGTGCCCAGCACAGCACGAAATACATACAAGAATCCAGAATGGATTCCCCATCCAGAGGGGGAAGGACAAGCCTAGGTCCTAACCGCAGGATACACTTTTCTGCAGAAAGTGCTATGTGAGGTTTTGCAAAACGCAGAAAGGACATGTTTCGCAGGCCTGCTCTCATCTTTTTCCAGTAGGTCTTTACAATCGTACATACTTAAAATGGGATCCTGTGTTGACCAAGATATTACTCTAATCAGAGGAATTGGGATTTCTGCCTAGCAGAAGCCACATGCAATATAAATGAGCAGAAAAGAAGTGCACAAAGAATCATGTTGGGATTTATAAACTCTGTCATCTGTACACTGTAATTGCATTTAATCGCCTTATAAATTAAAAATAGTGTTGTTAAAGTAGCACTGTATTGCATAAAAGAAAATGTCAAGAACAAAGAAATTACCAGTCATTTTAAAATTATACAGAGCAATTTCACAACTTCTTTTATGTATTTCAAAGAAACAAATTGTATTGAAGTCAGATTTTGCATTTTATAAGGTTAAGAAAAAGAAACATATCACAGAATTCTGCTTTAAAATGAAATCCTTACATTTATCCCAATTAGCAGCAACATTGCCAACTATCGCATACTCAGGCTGCAATTAACCTTCCCTGTGCATTTCCTGGCCCACGCCATTGGCACCATTTCTAAGCAGAAGCCCAGCTAATAAAAGTCAGGGGATTTGTCAGAGCTGAGACAACATATTCCTAATTACCTACAGCAAATTTAGAAATACCTGTCAGCTGATTTTTCATAAGATGTCCTCCAGAGTCATTAATGAAAAAAAGCCTGTCAAATTCCTATGACATCCTGAAAGCAGGCTGAGGCATCGCGATAAAGGCTCTCTTTTCTGACTGATCAAAATTGGAGCTGTGTTTTTCACAGTATCCAGCCCTGCATTTATGTTGCAAGTAAATCACACCCACTAGGAAGACTTGTTTCCTTTCGGCAGAACATAACCCTTGTTACGATTTGGTATTGGATCTGAGTTTTGAAGCCTCAAATTAACTGCTATTGCTAGGGTCATAGGCTGAGCTGAATTGTGAGTATCCCAAGATACATACTGCGTCGTTTTAGGTCTCAGGTGCACTGAGTGAGTAGGGCAACTTTCTCCTTACAAGTGCGGAAGTGCCCGAGAGTTTTAGGCTGAATGTTCCTAGGGTAAAAAAAGCCCTGCCTTGC
>Ga0065711_1011950_pt1 | contig 12200 bp, 6 predicted proteins | sample Hoacrofraction12_FD_59098 | JGI IMG/M metagenome (GOLD analysis project Ga0065711, IMG submission 59098) | Hoatzin crop microbial communities from Cojedes, Venezuela - Epithelial fraction 12 v2 (version 2) | ecosystem: Host-associated > Birds > Digestive system > Esophagus > Crop | place... | reverse complement strand
AGCCTGTTCCAGGGCTCCGTCACCCTCAGAGGGAAGAAGTTCTTCCTCCTGTTCAGCTGGAGCTTCCTCTGCTTCAGTTTGTGCCCGTTGCTCCTTGTCCTGTCACTGGGCACCACTGAAAAGAGTCTGGCCCCGTCCTCCTGACACCCACCCTGCAGATATTTAGAGGCATTTATTAGGTCCCCTCTCAGCCTTCTCTTCTTCAGGCTGAACAAGCCCAGCTGCCTCAGCCTCTCCTCGTAGGGGAGATGTTCCAGTCCCCTCATCATTATCATTACTGTTTTTAGGAGAATTAAAATCATCAAGAAGTGATTATTGCAATTAAAAGGAAACCAATGGATCNGACAGGATTATTTCCCNAAAATACAAATGTTTTACAGATGCTAAAATTNAGTTCTGCAAACANTCAAAAGATCATAAAATTTTCAACNGCCTTGTGAATATCCTATCGACTCCTATCAAGAGTCATAGGTACCAGTATTGACATTCATTGCTGTGCTATGTAGAAAACTTTAGATATTTATGAAATTACTTATAGAAGTTACATATCTATGGCTGCATTAGGTCAGAGAAACTGTTCCTCCAGCCCCGCCGTCTCCTTCCGAAGCAGCGCAGTACAGGGCGGCAGGGAGAGGGTACGGACGCTGTGACTGCTCCCTTTGGGATACCCTCCCGGCTGCAACCACTCTGCGTCCCCTTACCTCCGAGGCACTGACTACAGCGATTTTTGAGGAAGTTCAGGGATTTTTGAGGATCTCTTTTGGTTATCTCTTAGAGAGGGCTCTGACTGATAACAAAACCCAACAAACATAATTTCACATGATAAAGACTTGGAGATTTTTAACGCAGTGCAAAGAACTTTCAGAGGTCTGAAGGTTTTAGCTCATTTAGAGGATGAATCATAATTTCTACACAGTACATGATTAGCTACAGGGAGACTGAAGGTGTGGAATTTTTTCAGGATACGACTTACAGCTCCTTCATTGCATGGGTTGGAGCCCTGAGTCTGTGCTAAAGTCTGACAGCTTGTAGCAGTCCTCAAGGGAAATGTACCCTAGGACGTACTGTGCTCAGGTGCAACACGCTTTCCCCTTCTTCGAGGCACTAACTCCAAGATGAAGGACAGAAATCACAGGCAGTAGCCAAAAGCTCCCTTCTAAGTGGGAAAATCTCAGCTTTGGCAGATCCTATGTCTTGAAGTCAGCAGGACAAAGCAAAGGAGAGCTCTGGGGGGAATTTAGAATTTTTCAACAAATAGAGACAGTTGTCAGCACAGCCTGTAAATCAAACCCCTGACTTAAAAAACTTGTCCAAAATAGAAAAATTTAATTAAAAATTTCCATTGCCTTGCTCCATGTCAGAAAGCTGTCCACCTTTTCGAATGGGCACAACAAGCACCAACTGTCAGCAGTTTAGGATGCCTTTGCCTGTAGCAGAGTATTCTTCTACGCAGCTCTCCTTAGCACCGGGCAGGCTCTCCCCTTCCCCAGGCAGAGCACGCGTCCCTGCAACGCCACGCGCGCATCCGCCGGGCAGAAAGGCACGACACGCCGCGCAGCACCCCGCTTCCCTCCTCCGACCTGGCCAGCCTCACACCTTGTCCTGATGGAGAGGCACCGATTACATCCCCGACGCCTCACTGATTAACAGAAACGTAACACTCTGGTACTAGGGATAAAAAGGCAGCGTATATGGGGATGCAGGTACTCCGTTTCAAACATCTGATGTGCTTCCAGAATGAAAGAAAAAAACATATTTTTTATTCTGGCCATATGCTACATACAATTTTTAAAGAGAACTGCGCTCCTAAGCTAAGGATAAGGGGTCTAAACACCCTTCGAACTCAAAGAAAAGAAACAACTCTCCTAACTATGCTCTAGGTTCAGTAAGTGCTTAGCAAACATAGACGTATTAAAACACTTAACAAAGAATACATTTTTCCTTTATTTTCCAGTAAAATATAGGAGGAAATTAACAACAGAGAATTGAGAGATGATTAAAACTTCTCCTGGATGTTCGTTCCCTGAAGCATCCCATCTACACGTGCATATAAAACTCGCTGTAGTACCCAAAATCTCTGGCAGTGCCCAGTGTTCCTCCAGGCCTGGCTGAACTCTGCCCAGCTTTCAAAGGAGAATGCAAATAAAGCAGCTTAGCCAAGCCCAGTGCTAACGTCAGGTAGGTCACATAAAACCGAAAATTTGATTCCCATCTCAGTTGCAACAGGACGTGAAGTGACCTAACATTTAACAAAAGCAAACTCATTTTCTGCTTTGCCATTTATAGCTGGCTTTTTCATTGCGTTACAGCAACTGTGAATAGAGTGTGAGGAGTGAAAACGATCGGTTCTTCTAAAACAGAGGACTTTCATTAAAAACCCTTAGATCTGTGAAGCATGTACAGCATGGTACCTGCATGACTTACATATATCCCCAGACTGCTGGAGGGCTTTCAGCGTTCACACCTTATCAACAGAAAACTGAGATCTGTGACCAAAAATATATAAACACATACATTTATCTTCTAAATGCCATGAGTGCAAAGAATGAATCTCTTGATAAACACTTAAAATCTCAATAGGACTACTCTGATATGCTCCTGTCTAAAGATTTGGGGATTTAATTTTGATTTGATGCTTCTTGCTTTTAAAATATTAGATTCCTTCAGGACACAAACATCCTGCAATTTTAAATATATTATCTAACTTAAAATACTAGTAGGGGAGCTTCCTCAATTAGATTTCTTTGATTGGCAACCGCATATGAGGGGAAACTGAAATCTGCTCCAAGAAGTATTACTCACATTGTTTTCTCTTCAATAGAAATGTTGTGCAGCACTTGTGAAAACAGAAAGGTTAAGATTAGAAGCAATTAACTTATTCACGTGATTAAGACAGACTCCTATGTACTTGCTGTTTCCTTATTAGCACGATGCTTTGGAAGTCATCTTGACTTACAAATGAAGATGAATTTCAGTCCAAAAAAGTCGTATTTTATAGAAGACTTGCAAACTATTTTGTCTGCAAAATGACTCAAAAAGATAACACGTCTCAATGATGTGATGTCAGTGGAATGAGCCAGCACAGCCCAAGGCCTCCCTGCCCACACTTCCCACCACCTTCATTAAATAAAAAAAAATTTAGCTAAACAAAGGCGTGCGTGTCGTGATGCCTTTGAAGCAGCACCCGCTTTTCCTACCCAATCCTACCCAGCTGCTGCACCTTCCGAGATGCCTCTTGCAAATAAAGATGAGTAGCTTTTTATCTTGTTTACTCCTTTTCCCTCTTCCTTTCACAGACAGCCACTTCTGGCAGCATTATCGCTGAACTTTGGGAAAAGGAATTTAAAAGCGTTCTTCCTCAAAATCACCTCAGTGTATTTTACATCAGTGCGAGAACGCGAAGAACATAAAAGACGGATGGTGTCTTTTCTTCCATTCAAAAGACACAATAATTCCCAGCCTTGCCAGTTGGTGGAACAACCGTCCAAACTGCTGGCTGTGATGCTGGTAACCGACCATCGCGGTGTTTCGGATGCTCCGAGCAGGACACGGCGAGGAGGGCGGGAGCAGCGTCGCTGACGCAGTGCTGAGCAGCTCTAGGGACTGGCTCGGGATGCAGGATGTCTAACTGCCTCCTTGGTGTAACCATCTCTTGGTGTAACCATCTCTTAACCAGAAACGGTGAGCAAGCTGAGCTGTAGACAGGTGGGTTGGGGGTGTGGGGGATCCCCCGGGGCCGGCAGCCCCATAGCCAGCAGGACACCTCCACGGGGAGGAGCAGCGATGTCCACCTACAGGTGGGGGGTCAGGATCGGGCCCGGTGAGGGTACCAAGGTGAGACAAGGCCCTGGGATGGCCAGGCAGGGCCATGGGCTGGGGTACGGCTGCTTTCCCCAAATCCTCCCGAAGGCAGGCTGTGCCCAGGAGCAGCCAGCCTGAAAACAGGAGAGGGAGTCATTCCAGATCTGGATTTCTTTGGCTGTTGAATTGACTGGGAGGGCCACTTCTGATCTGTCACACTGTGTCAAGGCTCTTGCCCAGCACGTGAGAAAGCACTGAAGAAAACTCCACCGTGTTTTGGCAGTACCTGTCCAGTGCACAGTCAACCTAGCTGACAGTGCCCTTACTCCAGTGAGGGCTGGAAAGAGGTGACAGAGTGTTGGTGACACCCTCCAGCAGGAGATGATGGAATCAATCAAACACAACCACTGGGTTCCCACTAAAGAAGCATCACGAGAAAGTATTAAAGGCCCCTGTCAGAATGAGCAGGATTTTTGACATGGTATCTGTCTTGAATTTGTGCTTAACCAAAACGGGACCTGCCTCGCTTCAGGCTCACGCTATACAAAATTTCTAACTAGAGACTGCAACTGAGAACCTGCAAGTTGATTATTTCCACTGGTTTTTGTTATCATAAGCAATACACATGTGTTTATTAGCAAAAAATTATGGATTAACATTATTTCATTAAGTATGTTTCCTTCTTCCAGAAACATTCCTCCTAATTCAATGTAATTTAAGGTATGACTTCGTGTGCTAAGTTTACTAAGGAGTTACAAAATATGAATAAACGGCATCTGCAGATATGGTAGAGACAGCCAGACAAAAGGAGACATGCTACGGTGGCCGGCACAAATTCAAGGTCCACAAAAAGTTATTAAATCACAGCAAAACATATCCACCCCTTCTTGCAAATTCGTTTAGAGATGCTCATATTTGACAGCTGTTACCAAAAAAGCATCAAAGCTGGTACTTCTGTTTTTTCACCTTTGTCTTTCTCAGCTCGGTTTTTACAAAGCCTTTTTGCTTTCAGCATCTCGGGTAAGTAGTTAGACAGTAGTTTGCACTTTTGAATAAGAGACTAGGCAGCCAAATGCAGTGCATCCCTTTTATATCACTGCATCCATCTACTTGAAGACCAACAATTTTCTAGCAGCTCTAATCCTGGGCTGTCCTCAGCCACACAAAACATTTATACCAAACCGTGAGAAGCCTTCAGAATTCCCATTCGTGTTGTTCCTCAGTGACTTACAGATCCATCCCGCTCGTCTAAGTGTCTTTATGGAGTCAACCGTCTCCACAGCAAGCAGGCATCCCAAACAAAACCTTACTCCCCTTGCTCAACGGCCTTTGAATTCCACCCTCTGCACACGTAGGTGGGAATCCTGGAAAAGTTGTTTTGTACCTTTCTAGGTAAAAAAGCACCAACACAGAAGCAGATGGAATCTGACCTAAAGACAAAATTGATAAATTTGGGGCAAAGAATAGAGTTGCCAAAATACGTCTTCTACTGTTCTGACTGCAACACACGTTCCTCTAAAGAAGTTTTGGTGTAGCCACTACCCAGGGCTTCTCTGTGGCATTACCCAATGAAGTTGATTAATGACTGTAATTAAGCCAAAGTAGCCCAAAGTTTAAGAAGGAATAATCCACACAACTTTTAGGATCTCTCTGGATGTATATGGGCTGATATGAAAATATTCCACTATGGTACAACACAGTATGTGGCTGGTCAAACACACGTACACTACTGCACGACCCGCTCCGCCCTGTTAACTCGCCTCCACAGCATTGCTGGTACCCATTTCTGCTGCGGACTCAGGGCATGGTATAGGATACTTAAGATTGCAGAACTGATTAACAACCATGGTATTTATTGATTAACAGAGCTCTTTGCAACAAGAAAGAACATGCCCTATGAAGCCAAAGTAACATAAAATACCTGATATAGTGTAAAGTGTGAGAAGTCATCCTCACAGGTGGTTTTTTAAATTTATTTTTCGTCCAGTTCATCATCAATAACGAGGGATTTTAAAAGTGCTTAACTTCTATAAAACTTGATATCACAGCATCTTAAAGTAATGTTTCTGACTCTGCCAAGACACAACATACAGTACCTTAAAGATATTGAAGGCTTAGGGCTAAATTATGGCCATTAGAAGAGGCTGCTCTTGTGCGAAAATTAGAGATTGATGGGAAAAAGAAACTATGCTTCCATGATTAATTCTTTTCATGTTAAATGTTTGAAAACTACCAAGAGGTTGAATACTACTTATTAATTTCTGTAGCTACAGGTTAATGTGTAAAGTGTAAACTAAACACACACGGTATCCCATGGTATCATCACTGCTTTAAAAAGTATTTTTTCACACAGACTAGATGCACACTTTTAATATCAGGACTTTGAAACACTGGAATAAATTCACAGAAATTACTTAAAATCATTTTTCTTTGGTATCTTATATATATGCAAAGAAAGGATTTAATATTTAATAAGAATTCATGTATCCTAAGTAACCCCTTATTCATTGCTACTTTTATCCGTATGCTTTATTCAACCACATAGACTGATAATGAATTTAAGTCTGAAGTCACCTTCAATTAAATCAGATATTCAGCTGTCCATGAAAGAAGGAAAGTAATAAACACAGTAGGATGTGGACAACTGAAAAGAAGAGGAAAGCAGGCGATGTATCGTGCTGTTTATTGCAGAACAGTAGCTGCAATCTCTAATCTCAGAGACACAGCGTATCGACTCCAAAATGCTTCGCCTGAAAGAGCAAAACCAGCAGCGGCCAGCAGGTTTGCGAGCGTGCAGAGGAATGAATATACTTCTAGTATGTCCTCATAACTTATGACCAAACGTAAGAGCTGAGACTGCTAAAGACTGTAGAGAGCAACAGTGAAACCAAGCGAAACAAAAGAGAAAATGCAGAACTTTGGAGATCAAAAGATGGCTTTGAGCCACCAGAGGTTAAAAATCAGTGACCCGTGCTGATTCACAGCCCTCACGCGCGGAGCACCAAGGGCCTCCTCTCTCTCCGCAAACAGAGGAGCGTGGACACGATCAGCCCTCTTTTCAAGAACAGGCTTTGGCTCTTTGTGCTGTGTACAGGGAGCAGAAACACAGCTATGCAGCCAAAGTTTTCCAGATCCAGCCAAGGATTTGCATCGATCTTAGCCTGTCCTTAGAGTGCTGATATATCATTTAGTCAGCCAAAAACCCATAATAAAAAAAACACATTGAAATTCACTTCTGAAGGATAGTTTCTGATTTTGTGTGTTTACTGCAGACAAAAAGTTCAAAAGATTATCTGTCTGCAAGGCTTCACAAGCCTCACAGCAGCACACAGAACTCCAACTTCTCTGCTTCTGTGATGGGCTTTTAGCATTGGCACTCGTAGTTGATACAAATGAACCCACAGGCGCAGAACACAGCATATGGATACGGGGGTTACGATGCTCTAAGGTTGCTTGCCTTTCCCTCTTTGACTGTGTTTTGTAAGTACTACAGAAAAGCGAGCGGCAGACAGTCTAAATCTAATATCCTACTACAACTTTAATTGTTTCAATACTTCTTTTTGTTTAAACCCACAAACATTGCTTGAATGCTGCCACTGCACCGACTGCCAGGAGCTCTGTCTGAGATGGCTCTCCAGCAAATGCTTCCCCTTGGGCTATCTTTCTCCCCAGCACCGCTTTCTCCGTCTCAGACAGTTGCTCATCTTCCCTACACAGATGTAAATAATTAACGGAGCCACAGACCTCATCTTTTCTACCGTAATGTAGCCGACAGCCACTGGAGACAAGTAGAAAAACTATGATGAAGGTTGCACAAAGGCTGACGAAGGGACAAAAAAAGCTAGAGGAAATCTTTCTAGAACAGCTCAGCTTTGGATCATTATCCAGAAATCCCTCTGGGCACACCCGGGCTGGGTCATAATGCAGCTCGTCCAGTGATCAGGCCACCAGGATAGGGACCTGGACTACAAGTGGCTTTTCCTGAACATAAACCTACCTACAAAAGCTGTAACAGCCATGGAGGTAATCGGACTGATAATAGTAAAACAGCTCACAATAGAAAAATACACCTAGATTCCTAAATGCAGTTGGACTTTTTGCATCCAAAAACTACCTAAAACAGAAAATTCACTCAGCCAAAGTGAGAAAAGACCATCTCCTCAGCCAAAACCAATCTAACAGTTCTACAAGACTGGAGTAATTTTCCATTGAACAGCTCTAAATTTAGCCATTTCTGCACTGAGTAACATGACAACATAATGTAAAAAAAAAAAAAAAGTTTTTTACTGTTTTTAAATAACGTTAAGGGTGGGCAGAGAAATCAGTGGTCAGAAGGGGAACACCAAACCTCACCAGCCCACCAGCTTTTCTGCAGCCTCTCTAGTTATACAGAAAAAAAAATCAAAGACCAAAGGATGGCAGAGGCAAAGAGAAGGGGAGAGGAACCAAGGCTAGAGTCACCTGGAGTGTTCCAAGGTTCTTTCCAAAGAGTTCATACACTGTGTCAGAAGACTAATGTAATAAATCAATTAATATTTATTACATCAGTCTTCTGACACGGTGCTTAAAGACTGCCACACAGTATCAGAACAAAAATTAGTTTAGGGGAGAGGGTAATGCAGACACTTAACTGCACTTTATAGAGGAACTGCCAAAGACCTGAAGTCCAAAAGAGAAATATGTTTTAATGGAATTTTTTTCCTTCGCACTTGCATCTTTTTCAGATGTCAGTGAAAATGTCTCTGTTGATACCACCAGCAAGGCTGCAGCTTTATGCAATAAGGCAACAGAGTGTACCTTGCATATCACATGTTTCTAAGACATTTCCATCCCTATAGAACAGATTAAGAAATTCTGGTCTTTACTAAAGTTAAAAGTCAATACAGTATTTTTTGCCTGTTGCTTAAATTAAAACCGTTCTATTATCTCACTGCTTCATTAGATGCTGGCATCTCATTGTTTCTGTACATATTATTTGACTTTCATTGTACCAGACTTAACAACTGGCCTTTTTTTCTGCACTCTACAAATACACACATATGTACATATTTATAGTGCCTTAAAAAGAGCATATATGACCCACCAGTGTGTTGATACAGTAAGTCATGCTTTCCCATTCCTCATTCCTCAGCTCCCCCTGGAGTTGCAAATATAAATATTGGAAATGGGTCTCCCACAGTTTTTAAACCTCTGATTTTTCTTAAATATTCCTAAAATTCACCCTTAAGCTTTTCATTTGAATTTGTCATAAACGAGAAAATGCAGCCTTGCAAAATTACATAGTATGGAAGAAAATGCATTATCTCACATGACCTAGCAAAAAAACCCCTTCTTTCAGTCCAAAGATACTACTAAATATAGCTGTAGAACAAACTCTTTGGTGTTTGGAAGCAAGAAGAATGAAGAGCCCACAAGGGGCCACACGTATCATGAACTTTTCTTAAAAATTAAGTCTCTCTCTTGACTCAAAATAAATCAGTGTGCCAGTGGTGTTTGATTAAATACAACAATAAAACAATTCTCACCATTATAATCTTCAATCACAACTGCCTGGTATAATGCAGTTACGCGTCAATGAGTTTTAGTATTTTTATATACTTGCCCAATGACCGCAGCTTCAACTTTTGTAGTAAAACTTACAGTATAGACAACAAGAGAGAGACAATTTATGTTCTTTGCTACAGTCCCTAAAAATTAAAAAGCTAACCCATAGTTTTAGTAAGCTTTTGCATGTAGAATGTATTAAAATATAAAGGAAGATCCTTGTATGAACCTATACATAAGCAAAACCGTTGCAAATGTATATTCCCTGGTTATTTTTGGAGAATGGACTGGCAAACATTTGTCAACGAAACTGTAGGAAAAGGAGAACAAAAATACTCTCGGTTTTCAGAAAGCGAAAAAAAAATAATATTCTTTGTACTTCCAGAGACAGAAAAGCTTTGTTAATGGATTATTTTTGTGATTTACTACAACACACTAAAGCAATACTTTATGATCAATGAAGTAAAAAATGAATATTGTCTCATGTATATGGTCATTCCTCATTAGTTATAAGGAACTTATTTTTAATTTGGTGATTTTTACTTAATTAATGCCACACATCTCAAGGCAGTCTTGTGTCAACTGCTGTAATGACTTGATGTCTATGCACAATACAGAATGGGCTGCTAATAGAGTCTCAGTTTGAGAAATATGATAATGAGGTGAACAAAAGAAGTGTTAATTACTTCCACATTTAAAGTACCTAATACCAGCAATCACATCAACACTCATGTTATAGATATTTACATATCCAAAGTGCACAAATGTCTATGGAAAAATGCACGTAGACTTTCTTCATAGAACAATATACTGGTGAACAGAAGCACTGGATAGAATACAGAATACGATATCTGAATCTCTGTCTCTATTAGACATTATAAAAATGTGTTTGGGTATATTTATACACATCATCCATCTATATATATTCCATTCTATCGTGTTCTAGCTCGGCTCGTCATTGGACTGCAGAAATTCTATTAAAATAAGGGAATAGTAAGAGTTATTTAGTGGGTCATACCTGCAACAAGCTCTGAAAATTTTGATGGAAATCCTTCTATGGCCTACATCTTACGGACATTTACGCACCCACAAAACACCTCAGAAATGTCTATAGATTGAGATAGAATTTACTAAGATTATGTTTGCATCAGCAGAAGTGGAATCCAAACCTAGAAATAGTTCTCAAGTCACAAATAACGTGAAATTTAACAGGGTTTGACAAGATTTATAATGTACGACACAAGTGTTTTAAAAACAAGAAAGGACTAGAACATATACTGATACCTTAACAACTTCTTTTAAACAGCAAAAAATGAAATTTCCATCTCATTTGCAATACATTAAGACTCTTTAGTAGATGATGTTAGTATCAACGTGCATGTTTTACTTATGATTTTGGGCTAGAAATTTACCATTAAAATGGATAACTGTGTTCTATAACCACAGGAAAATTTAGCTTAGAGGGCCAACATTTTCTAAGCATTTGAGCTTTTTTCTAAAAAAATATGCTATTAAATCTGCATTACTTATTCATTTTAAAGATTATCATATATGTTTAATTCAGCTTTACTGCAATAACTTAGAAATACATCTTGTGCATTTTTAAACTCAGCTAGGTAGTTTGCAATCATAAAGTTATTCATTTTTATTTTGTACACAGACACACAAATGTAAATTACATCTAATTAAAATAAATTGTGTGACTTGTTTCTTCTTATGCAGTCATACACTGAAATGATGAGAGCCAATTTTAATTGTTCTAAGTACAAAATTTAACACTAGGAAACACGTAATTTGGTTTGTTGAAGTATACACCGTGTCAGAAAGGTAAAAATTACAGGGCTTCATATTGTATAAACACTAAGGGTCCTATTTGATTCACTATTGGCCTGTAACTACAAACTGACCTGGAATGCCTTTAATTTCAAAGCAAAAGTAACGTAGGTTGTAGTGTATATGTCAAGTTTTCATCTCTCACAACATCTCCACATCCTTACTTCCTCAGGAACAAATACAGGTGAACCAAAATTCACGTGGACAAGAAATGAGAACAGCTGGTAAAAAATCCTGTATTACTGATAGGAACAGTTAAATTAGCAGTTCTCAGAGACTTCTAAAAGGCTTTGCAGTCTGATAGGTACTACAATTCAGAGAGAAAATTAGTTTTGTATGTTTACCAGCTACAAGATAAAATAACTTTCCCTCCCCATTTTTGTACTCCTAGAATAGTTCTGAAGAGGCATTATTTATCCTGATTCAGCCTTGGCTGTATCTTTTTCACAACACAAAACCCAAAGTGCCTTCAGACAACAGCACGGTGGAAGCAAAGAACCCCCCGTTAGACACAAACGCAGTAAACTTGGTGAACAAGCCAACACTCTCGAGCCCTTTCAAGCCAGATTCTCTCCAGTTATTGAATATGTACTAATGAAATTCATGGGAAAGTTCCAGTTCATCCATCTCCATTCCCTTTGAAACAAGATTTTGAATCTTATTGATTTTTGAATATAAACACCCAGAGGCACAATCCTCGTCCCCCTGCTCAGCAGCTCCTGGAGGCTTCTGCCGGCCCACAGGCAAGACTGCAAAAAGCCAAAGTGCTCATAGTTTATCCAAACTAATGCTTTAAAATGTCGCTTTGAGTGTAACTGTGTATAATAATGTTGTTTGAAACTAAAATTTGTATTGGTAGTTCACCACTAAAATAATAGACCAGCACACTGGAATTTCCAGGAGCCATGCCTGGCTTGTAACAGCATCCTCACCAAGAAAAGGTGACAGCCACACTAAGTCTGGTCAGTTTGAAGAAGCAAGAACAATTTCTTGTGAAATACAGAGGAAAAACTGGGGGGTGG
>Ga0065711_1047670_pt1 | contig 12201 bp, 12 predicted proteins | sample Hoacrofraction12_FD_59098 | JGI IMG/M metagenome (GOLD analysis project Ga0065711, IMG submission 59098) | Hoatzin crop microbial communities from Cojedes, Venezuela - Epithelial fraction 12 v2 (version 2) | ecosystem: Host-associated > Birds > Digestive system > Esophagus > Crop | place... | reverse complement strand
TGAGGGTGACGGAGCCCTGGCCCAGGCTGCCCAGGGAGGCTGTGGAGTCTCCTTCTCTGGAGATATTCAAGCCCCGCCTGGACGCGGTCCTGTGCAGCCTGCTCTGGGTGACCCTGCTTGGGCAGAGGGTTGGGCTGGGTGACCCACAGAGGTCCCTGCCAACCCCTGACATTCTGTGATTCTTCCAGTTCAAAACAAACGCGCTTGCGTTGGCGATACAGCTGAACGCGCCGCAGCCCCTGCTAGCAAAGGTGACGGTCTCCGCAATGCTTCCAAGGCCCTCGAAAAATCCAAAATCCTGCTGCAAGCTGCAGTTGTGCCGTCCACCGGAGCATCAGCAACGCAAAATTGCAGGCGGCAAATGTCCAGTGCGGGGACGGCGGCAGAAATGGGGCTGTGCGCTGCTCTGCCACCGTGCGAGCTACAAGGCCAGGACAGCAAACCGAAGCCTGCTGTTCACGACAGGAATGCAGGCGTAGCTGTGTAATGCAGGTACATGTGTCTAGAAAAAGGAATATAAAGTCTCCAGGTTGCCCGGAGCTCGCTCACATCTTCAGAAAAAGAAAAAATCTCACACAGTGGATTTTTGTACAGCCGCCCAACGACAGCAAAAGGCAGATCCTCCGCTGGTGATACTGGTTTTGGTTCCACTGAAACCTGCTGATGCTGTTCCCCCTTTGGTCTTACTGACGGAAGGAAAAAAACCCCAACCCCACATGAAGAAAAGCTACAATGAATGAGTGGAATGAGATGTGAAATTTTGCGCCCGACTATTATAATTGTGGGATGTCTTGAAAAATTTAAACCAGGCAAAGCCCCAGTCAGCCAATTAGAGAATCTACGTTCCTTCAGCTTTAGAAGAGAAGAAACGACTTCTCAGAACTGCCAGAAGTGACTCAACCGTGATTTTTAAGCTGCTGCAACAGCATCCTAGTTATTGGAAGTAGTACTAAGGGTTTACCTGCGATTTCCTCCCCGTAAGTGGAACTACGAGCCGGCAAGGTGCTCAAATCAGGGAGAAAGCAACACACAGAAAAGGACTCTTGAGACTGCTGTGTTACGAACGTGTTGCTTTTTCTATTCCAAACTGCCTTCCCAGTGAATTTTAAAATACGTAAAACCTGAAAGCACAGAGCAAATCATATTTACAGGAGCAGGTCACTTTCTTGCTGGCAGCGCACTACTGGTTTACTCCACCTCGTTTGCAGTGCAGACACCGATGTTTCCGAGAGAGCGCGTTCGGCTCTGCAAAGGAGGTGAGCGAGCACAACCGCGGCAACCCTGGCTCCGCGACCACGCAGAGCCTAATTCAGAAAGACAAGCAGGAGAAAGTGATACTTTGCACCTTCCACGTGAGCTTCGCCGAGCCTCGTGCCACGTTCGAGAGAATCCTCTGGCCGCGTGTAAGCCGTAGCCGGGATGCGCTGCGCGGTGCACACGTCATTACAAAAGCAGAGCCACATCATTTCATTAGAGAAGCGAGAAGTTCAATCCTTACCAAGTTTTCTTGGTTCCTGGCTGCTATTTTCTGATCATCTTCTCCCCCATTTTTCATGTATTTGACCTCTTCCACTGGTTTGATCCTATACTCATCTGAGCACCAAGGAAAAAAAGAAAAAGAAAAAAAAAAGAAAAAAAATTTTGAACCAGTGTAGTTCAGCAGCTGGGGAAAAAAAACAAACTAAAACCAAAACAGCTGACTAGACAAGACCCTAATTCAGCAAAGCAACTAAAAGTTACATGTATATCGTTTCAAAGACTCAAATGTGACTGATACCAAGGAAGTTTTTTTTCTGACTGAAGCTCCAGTAAGAATTTCCAGTTCTGGCTTCCCGACCTTGTCCAGCAGCTCTCTGCTCCAGCACAGCCCCGGCACCCGAATGGGGGGTGTTCAGCAGGTGCTCCTCTACCCCAGACCCCGAGTTTTCTGTATAACCTGTTCAACACAAACAAGTCCTTTGCTCCTGCGTCCTCCCAGGAGTTTTACTCTCAGTGGGCAACCAGGCAATGTGCAGCAGTTACTACAGACAGCAGTCTGCTTGTGGATGCTCCTGGCATTGAAAATGCTTTTTTTGAAAAGCAACGCTGAGGGAGGACATTGAAAATACAAGTTAAAATCCAGGGAAAAAAGAAAGCCACACCAAAAACCACCGCTTTTTTTTAAAGAAAATTTGGTTTTCCTGCACTGTTGTAACGGGGCTAAAGGAAAAGGTGAACAGCCCACAGCCAGCCAGCCAGCGACTTCCGCGGAAGAGGCCCCATTCTGAGCACCCTCCTCTCCCCGCTCCTCCCACCGCGACCGTTTTTCCTGCACGTGAATGCTACCCAGATGGGAATCCAGCGTGGAAACAAGGAATACGCAAAGTAAGCTCCCTGGTTTGCCCTTCATATTTATCAGCGAGGCGTTTCAGCCCTTCAAACCATGCACTCCCAGCTCCAGCGCCAGCAGGGCAATGTTCTCTGCCACACACGTGCTGCCCCACAGTGAGCAGCCTCACCCCCAGCCTGACTAAAGAGATCTGTTTCTTTGGCAGGACAAGGTGGGATTTGGGGAAAAGCAATTCTTCTCTCTGCCCCGTGCATCCAGCCCTTGCAGTCCCACCACTGCCTCTTCCCAGCCACTCCGCGCGCCGGTTATCTTTGTAGCAAGTGAAGCTATCGGAAAAACACCCAGAGTCCTGCACCCTTGCTCCTCCCGCCAGGATCCGTCCTGCAGAAGGGAAATGTTACTCCACCTATGTCGAAAATGTGAACACAAAATGAAAGGAGACGCAGTACGCTGCGAATAAAAGGCAAAATCTGGGCAAACGTCAAGAAACCGCACAAACTGTGTTCTTTGTCTTTGGGTTGTCAAGCAATTTATCTCCATTGCTAAGAGAAAAAACAAAACACAAATGGGTTATTCTGGGTTACTGAATTGTTAAAAAAAAAAAATCCAAATTATTGAGAAAGAAGCTTGCCTTCAGAAAACTATTAGCCACAGAGTTTATAAGTTAAATAAGCCTAACTTGAAAAACAATCATTTTTTTTAAACACAGCATGGTTTTCCATTTGCCCTAGTCCGTATCTATAGGCTTTTTTTATTATAGAGCTTAATTAAAACTGTGAATTTATCAAAGAGAAGCATCAGAGATGCAGAGTCTCAAAACAGATGGAAGAATTTAAGAGACTTATTATTAGATCAGTAAACGTGAACAACAACTCTGATTCTTTTTCTCTTTTAAATCTAATTTAGCTAGTCTGGAGGTGACAATTCATAAAACGAGAGAGGCTGAACAGAACCGAGCCTGAGAATTCAAAGCACTTGATTGACTGCAGTATCTAACTTACATTTCTCTCACTGCTTCGGTGATCTCTGTTGTGATTAGCAATAAAACCCACACGCAGAAAAAGCACAAAACTCCCACAATGGCATGTGCAGATTTGAATAGGAAAAGAGATGAGAAAGAAAATAGCACAAAGGAAGCTTGCCCAGCCCGCAGCCAGCTCCCATGAACTCGACTAGAGAGGCACGTTCAGCCCAGTCTTGCACAAAACGAGAAAGGTATGGAGGTCCTGACGCTCGGTGGCAAAAATAACCTCTGAAACGTGTCTCCTGCTTGCTCCAAGAGATTAATTGTGATCGAACACGGAGCGCACGCCCGGGCAGCAGACCACCCTGTGCAGATCACATGGAAGGGATGCTTTCCTGGGAGACAGCGTCCCTTGGAGCAAGTGGACCAGCGCACTGACGAGCCCATCCTTGATCATCAGTGTAATCAGATTTATATGTGAAAGTTTGATACAGTTCAAAAGGATGGAGACAAGATAGGAAGGATGGTTTTCGTTGGAAACTTCATTCCATATTTCTTCTCTAACTGATTGTCAGAGTGCTGCCAGGCGTCGCTGTTCAGGTGTCCAAGCTGAGGCCTTGCTGGTACCTGCCTTCCCAATATGCATCATCACCACCACGACAACAGTCTTGTAATTACTGCACCACTACTACTTCCAAATTTGTGCTGCTTTTACCAGGTGAATAGAATAGACTATTTCAGCTGGAAAGGACCTCCAGTGATCGTTTCGTCCAACTGTCTGACCAGTGACCAGAAGGCCTCCTGTCCCTCACAAGAGTCCACAACACCTCCCAGTTTGGCATCATCAGCAAACTTGCTAACAGTGCTTTCAACTCCTGCATCCAGATCGCTGATCAACGTATTGAACAGGACTGGCCCTCGCAGAACAACGCTGGTGACCAGTCGCCAGCCAGATGTAGCCCCATCCACTACAACCCTTTGAGCCCTGTCCTTCAGCCAGTTCTTCACACAGCGCACCGTGAGCACGCTCACCCCACAGCTGGACAGCTTGTCCAGAAGGATGCTGGGAGGGATGGTACCAAAACCTTCACTAAGAACCAGCAAAACTACATCCACCGCCTTCCTGTCACCCACTGGGCGGGTGACCCAGTCACAGAAGGATATGGAATCAGTTAAACAGAACTTTCCTTTGGTGAACCCACGCTGACCGTGCCTGATGACTGCATTACTCTTTAAATGCCTTTTGACAGTACCCAGTATAATCTTCTCCCTAATTTTCCCAGGGACAGAGGTTACCAGGTCTGTAGCTCCCTGGGTCTTCCCTCACACCCTTTCTGCAGAGTGGAGTAACACTGGCTAGCTTCCAGTCAGCAGGGACCTCCCCAGACTCCCAAGACCTTTGGCAGACGGTTGAGAGGGGTCCAGCCATAACATCCACCAGCTCCTTCAGTGCTCCAGGATGAATCCCATCAGGCCCCACGGACTCACGAGCATTCAGCTGATACAGCTGGTCCCTTACAACTTCAGTGTCCACAAACAGAAAGTCACCATTCCCACATGCGTGGTCCTCAGACCTGGTCAGAGGACCAGGCAGCCCGGAGGCAAAACCTGCATTGAATGCCTCCGCTTCTTCTTCATCCATATTATTCAGGTGACCATCTTCAACAAGCATTGGTCCAATGTTTTCTTCAGACCTCCCGTTGCTATTAATTTCAGTGGAGAACTACCTGAATTGTGTAGGGTTCATAAAGAGAATACATGTTAGAGAACCCATGGACAGTCGGGCCAGGCGAGGGTAAGGACTGCGACGTGGGCACAGGACATCAAAGGAACACTCGAGCTGCTCAGGCAGCCTGGTCCCACTCTTAGTGGTTGTGTCCATTCCTAGGCTACGGTTCCTTTCCAGCTTCAGCTCCACATGAGTCTTTTTAGAGATCATCATCAACCAAAGTTCTCAAAACTGTAATTTTAAATTCATGTTGAACAGGAGAAATTTTGCTTGCTGTTCTCCCTCCGACATTTACAGCACTCTGACACCAAATGCACCCTGCACATCCATGTGGAAGTCCCCCTCTTTTGTTTCTTTTTACCTTGGATCAAGCTAAGCTATAAAACCTCTTCAGCTTTACAGGCCTGTCACAAGGCCATTCAAGCAGAAGAGACCTGGCATGAGAAATGCAGAACAACTCCTGCAAACAAGGGCACTGGTCAATATTTAGCGTGTTCCCAGCCAAGCCTGTTGACTGCAATGAGCGGCTGACCAGAAGGGCAACCACAGGGTGCAAAGGAGGAGAAGGGGGCAGCCAGCAGCTTAGCTAGGGAGGACATCGCCAGCCGGTGTAACGGAGAATAAACGAGTCTGATCTTCACATCTTGCTCTTCACAGGTCAGACAACATTCATTATTTCAACTATACTAAACATAGCAATTAAATTCAAATAATTATTTGGAGAATACAGGTCTTGCACTGTATTATGTTCTTATTAGGAGGACACAACTATATATAGACATTTTTGACTAGGTGAAGATAACACTTCTATAGATACAATATTTGTAAGATAAGGTGTTGAGAAACCACAAATTCTGAGCTATTTATGAGATTGTTCTTGTTCTAAAGTTACTGCCAGGATGAAAGCGTTGCAGATGCAAAAGAATGGATGTTTAAGCCACAGACAAACCTTGAAGTGTGTCATGGGGTGTATGGTCATCAACGGCTTCAAGTGAATACGAAAATGAGATGGAAGACCAGTTGGAGAATGGGCCTTTGATGCCTTCCCTAAAGCTGGTACCTTCAGGTAGTTGCAGAAACTGCTACCCAGGTTTTGCTTGGTAAGGTAAGAGTGCACCTGGAACTGAAAAAGTAAAGGTTGCTAAATCCACCTTTTGATTTTTCTGCTAAAGTAAATACACCATTTTGAGATGTATCGGTTCTGAGCAATCAAAAATGATCCCAGAGAAATCCTGAAATGCTAATTAGGCCCTACTCGATCTCAATCAAGTCTGACAGTCAACAAGACCTAAAACCCTAAGAAGGTCAGGATAAAGGAAATTATACAAAGTTCTACAAATATTTACCTTGCTCTATCTTGCTCAAGAGTAATACCTTTCTTCTTTATCCCTAAATACAATCTTACATCAAAAATGAACAGAACTGAAACACCTTTATGCTTCTTTCCTGCGCAAAACTAAAAATCAAGTAGTGAATACGCTAAACATTTCAGGACACTGTCACTTGGAGTGGGGTGCATCTTATACAAAGAGACACATCTTTATGCTCTTTCACCTGTAAAAGTAAAAATAAAGTGCTGCCTTCCATGGCGTGGTCTATTATATAAAAAGAGGCAATTTCCAACAACTCAGATGGGGAAGGAGTGGCTTTGCAGGACTGCCACACCAAACACCGAGTTGAAGAAGAGCAGCCCAACTGAACCGAAAGCAAAACAACACAAAGTGACCACAAATCAAAGACAGAAATACTGTTGAGCACAACACCCACCGCAAAACCCATCGCAGGATATGAACCAGAAAGCAGTACCGCCTCTGCCATGAAACTCTTGGGAAGGGCAAGGGAGGAAGGAGTTTGAAGTTGAATACGCCACAAAATTTCCCAGTAGGCTTATCTTCTGAATGAAGGTCTCCATCTGGAAACAGATAATTCTACTCAAACATGTCACCCAGGTGCCATGGCAACGTGACAAAGAAAAACAGCACTCATTAATAATGATTTCAGTGATAAATGAGCATATCAGTTTATAATATTGGAACAATTACTAGAGGAGGGGGAAAAAAGAAAACTGTGGCTGTTCCTAAGAGAAAAATTTGTTCGGCACTTCCAGACGTTGCTGTAAGTGCCATTACCACAGCAACATCAGTAATGACGCTATTTCTCGCTCAGTTAAAAAAAAACACCACCACAAAAAAACAGAACTCCATTAAAAATATCTGGACTCACTGTGACCTTTGGAGAATCTCTTGTTAAACATCAAGTCTTAAAAAAATTGAAAAAATGCTGATTTACACTGCATTCCCATTTCAGACATCTAAGGACGAACAGATTTGGCTCTGCTGTCATCGACAGGGACGATGGGTGAGCCTCTTTTCTCTATTTTTAGTGACGTATCAAGTAGCAGACAGGAGGTAAGTGGCACTTCAGTCCCACCACCGAGAACAAAGCTTCTCACCACACCTTCGTTTTCCTGTGCTTCGGGTTTATTCGTCAGTATTTCTTGCCTTCATATTGAAGGACAGGCCAAGATTTATCCTTCATCCGTAATAAAAGACACGTCTATTCTGTAAAATGCAAGCTTTTTGTCTAACAAATTTCTCTGTACCATACTTCTTTCTGCCAGGTGCAGAAACTGCTCCTACTGCTGTGATCACGAGAAATGCCACGGATCAAAGATTCACGCGCTCTCCTCTCTCCAAGACTTGAAAGCTCAAAGCTATATTTAGATAAAAGACTGAAAAGCTCTTTCTAAAAATACTTGCTAAAAATCTTGGGAGATTTTGATGCAACTTAACCGAAACACGTAACAGGAGGTGAGCCGCTTAGACGCTAAACACAAAACCTTCCAACCATCACCTACAGTGCCACTGCAAAGGAGGAACACTGAGCTCCACAGCTACACTGGCAGGACGAGCAGTGGTGGGCCCAACTCTAGAAAGAGCCAGGCTAGACATCAGGAAAACATCACTAACCGCAAGGACAGTCAAGGAGTAGAATTAGATTGCTTGGGTGGTTGCGGTTTCCATCATTAGAGGTCTTTAAAAAGTCATCAGCCTTGAGTGCCACAGGTTGAAGTCCACCCTGCCTTGGAGCACAAGAGGGATAGGCTGAGCTCTGCAGATTATTCCAGCTCAGTTACTGCATGTGGGTATCGACTGCCTGGACACCAGCAGAAGCTAAGCCAATGATCCAAAAATTAAAAAAAAAAGCCAACTGTTAGAGAAAGAAATTGCAAAAAACCTGTAAATGAATGTTTCTCTAACCAAATACCAGGTAATGGAGGATATCTCAGTTATCTTCTTAGCTCCAGCTTCCAGCACTCTAAGCAAGCAGCATCTACGTGGTTGTTTTGATTCTACACAGTTACTTCGACTCTGACTTCATTGCTGAGATTCGCAGCTGCGGGGGCGGATTTCCGATCCACCTGGATGTGGGTGGAGAGTGAAATTTTATCGGCAATCAACCAGCGTTCCTCTATCGCCAACCCTCAGAGCTATCAACTCCTAGGCAATTCTCAATCTTGGTGACCACGTTGTTTTTACTAACGTGAACTAAATGGAAAAAACAGCTTAGGAAATGAGCCGACCTATTTTTCTCAAAGGACGATCCGAAAATCCTCGCTCAGAGTTCCCAGACGAAGTTGCATGACCTTAACCCAATCTCCAACACAGCGGACGCCACCAGATACTACACAGAGTGCAGATGCACGAACAGCACACCAATTCTGCTGACAAAACATAAATCATCTGACGGAAAAGCTGCTTAAAAATCTGAACGCACTACACAGATAGCAGCACATCTGGAACGACCACCCTCAAGTATTTTTTCCTCCTCCACAATCCTCACCCGTGTTCACCAGGAATGCTAACTACCGCTTCTGCATGAGGCCAATGTGACTGCTAGGGTTGTTTTTTGGGGGGGGAAAGAAAGGAGACCGAGACATTCAGCAAAACAAAAACCAGACCCTATGTGGAGGATTCGTGCAGCACTGGAAGGACACTCGCCCTAAAGCTAGGCAAGATAGGGGTAGCTCTTTTCTAAGCTGTCGAGCAAGTCCTACTACAGCCCCACGTCACACCCTGTGCTTTATAAAATATGAAGTCCCTCACGGGTGATGGCTACTTGAAACTAAACTGGAATTCAGCAGATTCCCTTGTACTTTATCAGTCTACCCCCTTCCAGGCCTGTATCATGACAGCTTTCAACAGTGTTCCTCTGGGACTGACAGGTTTGACAGGAGCGCGTCGCCACTAACGTTCATGGACATCATCTTGATCTTCGCTGCTGTGAGAGCACAAAAGCGCCTGGTGCCATATTAACCCATCCCTCCTCAGGATGTCAGGAGCTTCCAGTGCTGCAAACTGCTTGTGGCTCTTGATCCTCTCCATCTCTCCAGTTCCAATGCTTGCTATGCTGCTGCTCACCACCTGCCTCAGTTCATGCATCTCGGGTTTTCTGACCTCTTTTCTCCTCCCATCTAATAAAGTGGCAGATGATGATGAAGCCATAATTTAGCTCCCTGGCTTCTATAAGTTTAATTTTCAAAGGTGCTACACGACTTGCAGAGACACACCACTGTGTGCAGCACATGAGCAGCTGAATCAAGGAGGTCATCACTTGGTTCCTTCTACTACTTGGTTTCCTCTTGGCCAGAAACTTCCCAAGGCTACGTGACATTTGGACTAAGGCATAGTCTAAGTACTACAAAAAACACAGTGGTACGCATAATTTTCTGTCACGTTCTGCATAAAGGATGGTGTTAACCAGCCTTGCACCAGGGGCACAGTGCCTACAGTGGACCTGCTAGGTCTGCCTTAGTGGTAGGTCAGAGGAGCACTTCAGCAGAAGGAAAAAAAAGAAAATTAAAAAAAAAAAAAATACAGGTGTGCAACCAACAGAGTTAATTTGTGGGAAGTAATTTTTCCATAAATATTTCTGCTTCATACGCAACCTCTGTATCAACACCATGTGGAAAACAACTGACAGCTCACCATGGTTTGCACAACCGGCGTCCTCGCAAGCTGGTCATTGCCCCGGGTCTGCAGACTGAGTGGGGAGGACAGGTCACCGGCCAGGGTGTAACCTCAAGCTTCTCCTGCTCTAGCTCAGACTTCCTCCATGCTCCTCCGGGTTAAACCTCTTTAAGTGAAGTATGGGAAGATGGATGAACAAGTGCAAGATACTGAGTACCCAAAACCACTCGAAAAACAATTCAAGGGGACAAGGGGGCTCACGGTTATGCATGTGTGTGGTCGGGGGAGGACTGGACATCTTAACCCCCCTGGAATCCATGAAGGAAGGCCAAGCTTCGCTGCCGCTCTGCTCCATCACGGCTCCCTGAGAAGGAGCTCAGGGATCCTCTGGCCAACTTCACCAGCCAAACCCTCTGGCCCGGTACACTCTGCCAGCGGCTGGTTCAATCATGGCAAAATGTACCACAACCTCAGAGGCCATTTCATTACCGCAGGAAAGGACACCAAAAGCCTCTCCTGAACTGCCCCAGAAGTGCTCTGGGAAAACAAAAAAAAGCATCATTATCACTCCACACCCCCAAAATTACAAATACATGACGTACTCAGTTTCCTTGTCAATGAAAAAGCCAATTCCTCTTTACTTAACAATGATGCCACTCTCCATCAGTCAGCTATTAAATGAGATTGTCGCCCAGCAATGTACGGCTTGAAATGGGTCTCCACAATCTTTCTGGCATAGCAGCTTTCTTCTAGTAATATGAGTCTATCGAATTCTCACTGCTCATGTACCTCAAAGAATATTTGTAAATCAACAGCCATTTCCTTTTTATTAATTGCATTACAAAAGGGATAGAATAATTATCCAGGCCCAGTAACACACTGGAGATTCATGATGAGCACAAACGTCTCCTGGCCGCTGGTATTTCCGTAGATCAAGAGGGGAGAGGGGGGACACTAATGAAAACCTGATTTATAAAATACAGCACCCATTTCCAGATGCAAAAGACACAAACGTTAATTACATTACGTTACTTACAGGCCATCCGAAGAGCTACAAAATTAACCTATCGGAAAGATTAATATTTCTCTCTGGCTACGATCTTCAGAGTTAGTTTGTCGTCTCTGAAGGATGCCTACTTCCCCAGGCAGCACCCACATTTTCACCTGAAGCCCTGAAAGCAAATGCCTCACACCCACGTGGTGCCGACGGAGATGCATCGTTCCAGCAATCAATGCTAACGACGGGAACACCCTCGGAATCTCCCAGAACTGGAGCGACACCGGGCAGCGAGGTGCCCAGCTCACAGCCCCGGCCAGGCACAGGGGATGGCTGATCCAGCCTCATCTCCAGCGGCTCCTTACCGCGCTCCCTGGATGGACCCTGCTCCTGCTCCAGGAGAGACGCAGGCCCATCACACCTTCCACTAAAGGCTCTTCTCATGGCCCTTCTACATCTCCACATACATTTACTTGCTGGAGCGGGATGAAGAGTTTGTTCTGCTGCTGCTCTCCGAGCAAACCCACAGCCCAGGACAGCTTCTCCCCGATGCTGCCAAAGCAGCGCCTTTTCCACAAGAGCTGCAGCAGACCAGCCACTTCTACTCACAAAAGGTGAAAATACAGAGTTTTTACTCACGTGGAGAACACTTTCTTTATACATCTCCAGACATCACCTGAGGGTGGGGTTTGATTTTGGTTTGGTTTTTTTTGAAAAGAAAACAACCCTGTTGCTTCCTTATGGGAATAAAATAGTAAATTATTGACTTACCAAGGGTGTTGTCAGAATGACACAAATACACTATAAACCTAGATAACAAACGTGATTTTATTACATTTCCCACATGACTGTAAGCGGAAAGGTTTTTTGGTTCTGTTCTTCTCTCTGACTTCCTGAGACCCATCTTTAGGACTGGCCCATGTTTACTCAGATAAGAAGAAGGCTATCACCAAACTGGGTTGGAACTGAGTGGATAAAAACAAGGCTGTTGTTAAACTAAGGAAATATCATTTCAATTGAACTAAAAAAGCGAGGAAAACCACAGTGCAGTGGCTGCACAGGACCGCATCCAGGTGGGTCTTGAATATCTCCAGAGAAGGAGACTCCACAACCTCCCTGGGCAGCCTGGGCCAGGGCTCCGTCACCCTCAGAGGGAAGAAGTTCTTCCTCATCTTCAGCTGGAACTTCCTCTGCTTCAGTTTGTGCCCGTTG
>Ga0065711_1047669_pt1 | contig 12201 bp, 6 predicted proteins | sample Hoacrofraction12_FD_59098 | JGI IMG/M metagenome (GOLD analysis project Ga0065711, IMG submission 59098) | Hoatzin crop microbial communities from Cojedes, Venezuela - Epithelial fraction 12 v2 (version 2) | ecosystem: Host-associated > Birds > Digestive system > Esophagus > Crop | place... | reverse complement strand
CTTCTGTGTGTCAGGTGAGCAGCTGCGTCTTCTGCTTGGATCAGCAGAGAGGCTCGGAGAAAAACTTTTGGCTCAGTAGGACCTTGCAGACAAGGCAGGGAGGGAAATGCTGGATTTGAAATTTTAGGGGACCGTAACCCCTTTCCTCCTTCCCTCCCTTCTTCCCTCCCATCTTCACACACTAATGTGTTCTGTTTGCCTGAATGAAATTACTATAATCTGATCATTCCAGTGGAGGGATTGAGTTTTATTTAAAAGGCTTAACCACACCTGTACCCATACACAACTGTTTTTAAATGAAGATAGAAAAGCAAACTCTTTAAAGTACAAATCTCAACCACTCAGCTTGCTTTACATAGTGTATGAGTCTGTCCCCACCCAAGCAACCTCAGGGTGACATGCATGGTTGAGTTTAGCAGCCTAGCAAGTTACTGTCTCCTGGGTGAGCTGCGGTACCTAATCAGATGCCTGATATTAGCACTGTCTTGAACATGAGGTGATTAATGCAAGATAAACTTGAGTTTGTAGATTGGTACCTTACTGAAGTACCACAGCACCACTGTTATCCTGCACCCAAAGATTAGTAAACTTTTCCTGAAAACTGTTTCATAGTGTAACAGTGTTTGATATTGAGTGTTATTTAGGCTCTTGAATATGGATAAGCCCATGGTAGGATGTTAAAAAATGCCTAAACACGTTGCATTTGCTAAGATTATCAGAATCAGGTTAAACACCTAACTTCCATTAAAATTTGGCATATAAGTTTGAAAATCTGTTCCTGTGTCACTTAGATACAGCTGAAAATTTTAGCTTTTCAGTGTCATGTCTTATGCCAAGTCTGTATCAAAACAGATAGAGAAATTTGTAAAAGGTCAGCAAAACTGGAAAGGAGAGAAAGTACTGAAATTCAGAGCTAAATACTACTTGCAGACATATTTTCTGAAGGCAGTGTTGGAGAAGGATTTGTCAAATAGCATTTGGAAGCTGTGTTACCAGCATGCTTGCTTTTAAGTTTCTGTTTTATATCTGTTTGTCTGTAAATACACTTTGAAGATGTTTTTACAGTTTGTGATTTTTTTTTTTTTTGTATAAGTTCTTCTTACTTAAACAATTTTAAATGTATTCTAGGTTAATCTGAAATCTTTCGTTGCTGGAATTATAATGCTGTTCTTCATTTACCCTAGCTAAGACATGTGGACGTTCAGGAAAATCCCTGAGTGGTTACCAGTGGTTTTCAGGTATCACTGCCCACTTCCTTCCATCAAAAGGCAAAAATACTCAAGAGGCAGCAAGGGAAGCGTTTTCTTCTCTCCAAGGTGCTTTATTCAGTTAATCTATTATCTGCTGTTAATTACACTGTTTCATATGTTATTAATTAAGAATCTGTATTGTCATATGGTTTTATAACTTTAAATGTTGTGGTTGTCAGTTTGCCATCTCATTTTGCATTTGATTGCTGTCATTGATTTCAAGACTGCCGGCTTTAATATTGAGCACATCATAATTTGACTGGCTTTTGAAGACCCTAGAAAGCTAGAGTAGTGTTCATATCACTGTAACAACACTATTTCCACAGTACGTACTTACTTTATAACTTGCTTTATAGCTTTCTTGCATTATATACTCTGTGTGTGAGTATGCATGCATCCTGTGGATGCTGCCTACTTGCTAAAGCACTTTTGTAGCTACCATAATTTTAAATAAGGTTTTCTAGAAAGTTGTTGCATATTTCGGCATCTAGGAATAGGTCAGTAGCAGTAAATCTCGTTTATATTCTTAATGTAAAGGAGAAATTGCTGTCTTGGGAATCATGAAATCCAGGTTCCCTACTACCCCTTCTTACAAGATACTGACATGTGAAATAAGATGTTCACATTTTTGTTTTGGGGTTTTTTTCATTCTAAATTTTAAGTAGAACATGTTTATTCAGGTTTCTTTTCATTCATATAAATGAAAATAATTTTTAGTATCTAAATGGGTAGGCTCACATTCTTGTTTGTGAATTTGCATGAGGTACTATCCTATAAAAACTGATTTTTTGCATGTGCAGCTGTGTATTCATGATTGAATATAGGATGATAAAGAAACCCTAGAATTTTTCTCAGAAGCAAAGAAGTTATACTTTGTAGAACATGCTTAAGCTAGTTTTTGATTGTTTGGCATTCAGCAAGGTGGATGTGATCAACCTTTTAGTAAAAGACAATAGTATTTAGTGTAAATCATCTGTGCTTAATCTGTAAATTGAAGCAAAAGGGTTGTGTAATGTTTTATTTTGTTCTCATTGTATTTGAATGGAGATCTGCCAGTACGAATGTGATATATTTTTGCCTTAGCATTTGTCAAAAAAGATTGTTTCTCTCTGACTAATACAGTTGCCTATTGCTTTCAGCAAATTACTTGCATTAGCTGTGTTATAGTCAAGAAAAATAGTAATTTTCTGATCCTTGGTAGAAAATGTCAGTTCTCACATTTCCTTTCATTTTTCTGTTTTTGGAAGTGGGTATGGAAGACTGAATGTATTATGGTTCTGTCATGGCAAAAGAAACGATTTGTTTCGGAGAACTTAACTGATCTGCGAATATGCACAATGCTTTTTCTGAACTCATGCCTACAATCTGTACAGCAGTTCAGTCTTCAGTGCTATGAGAATGGAATAAGCACGGTTCTTCTAACCTTGTCTTTGCTGGGTTAACTGATTTAATCACCTCTAAAGAGGATAAGTGCTGCCAAAAGGATTCAGAAATGAAGATTTATTACGAGACATTATGAAACATGTGGTTGTTCTGTAAAGTGGATGGAATTCTCCTGTGAAGCCAAGAACTGATTACTGTTTACATTTATTTTCTTAAACGTTTCTGTTAAACTTTTCTTTGGATATGATTGGAAGATGACATAAATTGCAGTGCTTTATACATAGAGGAGCTCTGGTGCAGCTGTACCGTGGCAAAGCTCCATAGGCTTGAAGGGAACTACATAGATTTTTATTACACAAAGATTTATTCTAAAATGCTACTTCCTATAGATAGTTTTGATGCTGTCTTTTGTGGCTCTTGACCTAAGAATCCTGGATAACCCATTTTAAAAAATTAAGCTGTACTTTGGCCAATGTTATATTTTGGGTCAGTTATTTTTTGGCAGTTCTGCCTAAGTAAGGATGAGTCTCACCTGATCATATTTTATAAATTATTTGAAACAGTGAATCACTTGAAATTCAGCAGAAACACTGTATGGCTTCCCTGTACATCCTGGAGATGTGCTGTATAAAAGTCCTGCCTTGGGGAACAGAACTTGTTGTTAAGAACCCAAGTGATGGGTTGGAAACTGGTTCATCATTTATGCCTTTCCACTAGGTACAGTGCTTTGGAAGGTCAATTTTATTCTGCTTGCAAGCGAGGGAGAAATTATTTCCCATCATTCCTCTAATTCGTGCAGTGGAAAAGGGGATTGTACTTTTATTTACTTTAGGAAGATTTTTTTTTTAACAATGCTAGAAATTACAAATGTGTCCAAATCTCTTTGCCTTCAGCTTGCTCTAATACTCTTACATGTCCACAAATTTGAATTAGTTTGTTGGCTTATGCATTTTAAATTTAGACCTGTGCAGGGGGGTGGTTTGTTTTGTTTGTTCCTTCCCCCCCCGTATTCCATGTAATGCTGCAGAACTTTTAACTGCAGGCCAAAACTCTTTCTTCTTGACTAAAATGCTGGCTGGAAATCTGAAAAATGTCCTCGTTTCCTCCTTGACTACTGATATAGCATCTAGTATTGACCTAGTGATTGCTATCAGGCAGCATTCAAATGCATTTATATTTCTGGACAGAATTATCATTGTGTGCTAGTATCTGAGCTGATATTTCTGGACACATACCTTGACTTCATAGGAGTTCTATGTTAATTGCTGTATAATCTCTTACATCACTTAGTGCACACTTCCTTTTCTGTCAGTGAGATTTAAATCTCCTCTTCAGATAGCCAACAGTAATGGCAGCAGGACTAAGTAAAGCTGAGACATGTAGAGCGGAATTCAGTATCAGTGTGACCAAACTGGCCTTTGTGGAAGTGTGCTAACTCCTAAACTGTCTCTAAAAGCACAGAAATGTTTTACATAAAAAGTATTTGTTTCTCACTAACACAACGGCCAACAAAGGTTGTCTATATACTCTTGTACTTCTCCACTAGAAATCAAATATATAGGTATATACGGGAACATACTGTAATGTTAAGGGACAGGATCCTCAAAGTTACACTGAGAAGAGCTTTACGTAGCTCGTTCAAGTTAGGTCGCATGGAAGTGTTCTTATATACATTTACATTCAGAGAAGATTTTGTTCTTAATTTAGTTTCTGTTGCTCAGGAGTTACAAAAGGTCCACACTGCAGAGCTGATTCACGTATTTTGTTATGGTGTTGACTATGTAAGAGTAATACATTCTACTTAAGTGCTATGACTGGAATCTTCTGTGCATACCCATTCAGATGATATTACTTCCCAGTATCCTTTCTTTGACTGTCTCATTGAGCTTTCCTCTGCTCTCATCTTTCCTTCATTTCTCCTGTGGCTTCCTCTGTTTCCTATTGTCTGTCTTGCCATTTATAACTCTTTGTTTATGCAGAGATTATTATTGCAGTGAGGGTTTTTAAAAACAACTTAGACAAGCATCCCTCTGGAATAGCATATAAATATTTGATCTTTGCTTTGAAGAGGGTGGTGCGCTAAAGGACCTCTTATTGCCCTTTCCAGTTCTGTACTTTTGTGATTCAAAGTCTTTTACAGATTGCTAGTTGTCATAGACTGAAAATGAAAAAATACGAGATAATAAAACTTAAGGATACAAGGAATTCAGACTGTAACATATCTACAGCATTAATGCATTAGAAGTTTTCTTGGGGCACGTATTCACTACTGCTCAGGGTGGATACAATTTATTTGTATTTTGTTTCTGTCTGTATGGAAAACTAATATCAGAGAATTTCGTGAAAAAATTGGTATTACAGGGGAAAGGTAGTGTGTTGCAAAGACTTGAGTCATGTTTAGGCAACTGTTAGGTTATTGCTAGTTGGTTTTGCTGAACAAAACCAGGATGCCTATGTTGTATATGTACATACATTTCAAATATTCTGTTTTTAACAGCTATATTATTTTAATCCTGCAGCTAATGTGACTTCAGAGGGATTGAAACTGAAGGATATTATTTTGGTTCATCTGTATATGAAGAGCATGAAAGATTTCAATGTTATAAATTCAGTTTATGTGACAGAATTTGATTTGTGTCCACCAGCAAGGTAGGATTAGACTACTGCTATAGTATATTTATGATACACTGTAATATACTGAATTATTGTTACCTTATGAAGCTTTTGTCGAAATGTTTGTGACTCACAGTCTTAGAAATAGACTTTTCTGCCTTTTGGAGTAATCGCATCAGTGCTGCTCAACTCAGAAACACTAGGGTTGGAAATTCTTGCCTTAATATATACCATAAGGTTTATAAATTCCCCCCCCATATGGCCTTACAGAAGAATACCACATTTTTTGCAAGTCTCAGTTTTTCTCTGTGACTTCTGTATTGATGGGATTTTATCTGCCTTTCTTGTTTGTTTGCCTCCATTGACCTGCTGGCAATGCTCCTCTGAAGGCCGCCCAGGATATCATCAGCCCTCTTTGCCATAGAGGTACATTGCTGGCTCTTGTTGAACTCAGTGTCCATCAGGAACCTCCAAGTCCTTTTCTGTAAAGTTGCTGTCTGGCCAATTGGCCTCCAGAATATACTGGAACATGGATTTGTTCCTCCCCAGGTAAAGGACTTTCAGCCTCTCCGTGTTGAACTTCACGAGGTTCCTGTGTGCCTGTTCCTACAGGCTGTCAAGGTCCATCTGGATGGCAGAATGAAAATCTGGTGTATCAGCCACCCCTTCCAGTTTTGTATCATCTGCAGACTTTCCAAGGGTACAGTCTGCCGCATCATCCAGATTATGAATGAAGATTTTGCACAGGATTGGACCCAGCATAGACTCCTGGGGTGCACTGCTTGTTACTGGCCACCTGCGAGATTCTGAGCTGCTGATCTCCACCCTCTGGGCCTGGCCATTCAGCCATTTTTCAGTCCACCTCACTGTCTCCAGCCGATACATCAGCAGCTTCTCTATGAGGGTGTTATGGGAGGCAGTGTCAAAAGCCTTACTGAAGCCTTACTATCAATGAAGTCTTTCTAAAAGTGATGAGGTTGGGAACCTTCTAGATCCTTGTGACAAACCTTATTCGCGTTGTTCTGTTTGTTTTGATAAATACAAAAGCCAAATTGTTAGCTGAGGAGGTGCCAGAGATGAACATGGTTTGATACTGGGAGGTATTTCAAGACAGTACCAATATATACTTACTCTGTTCCTTTGCTTCCCCCGCTTATATGCACTTGGCTGTGGTTGAATATGAATACTGGACTAGATGGATATTTGGCATGATCCAGTGCGGTTGTTCTCAATGTCTTGTGTTTCTGTCAGATAAAGATTGTGAACAGGTAACTGAGCTGCACTTACGTATTCAGTAAGAATGCAAGTATGAAAAGAAATTATTTCAGACTTCTGAATACACTGATGATAACACTTTCATTCATGGATCTCCAAATCATAGCTTTCTAATATGTGCTGTACAGAATCTTCAGTGTTGCATCCAAGTCTATCTCTGACATAGTGAAACAGCTTGACGGTGTAGGTATGCAGTGTGTGATTCCTGTGTTATTTGGGTGTGTTGGGTTTTTTTCTGTTGGAAATTTGATAACAAACACCTAGCCTATGAAATTTTCATCTGCTTATTTAAAAGTTTTGTGTTAAAACTCATTTTCCATTTGTAAATTCTTTATTGCCTTTGTCAAAAAAGGATTATTTCTTATTACAGTAATTCATGTACTTAAGCATCTAAGATAATATGCTCAGTATGCAGAGCTGCTATAGCTTGAAAAATTCAACTTGGATCATAGGTTAATATAGGTTGGAAGGGACTTATGGAGGTCATCTAGTCCAATCCCCTGCTCAAAGGAGGGTCAGCTATGAGATCAGACCTCATATCTTGTTCTTATTTTTAAAACCAGCTGTTTAGCAATTTTCTAATGTAAAAGGCTATATTTTATACTCTTATTACAGAATATGAAGTTTAGTATAGGCATGGGGATTTGAAGTATAGCATGACAAATAGTTAAAAGCATTGTTAAGATAATATATATCATGATAAATTCACATTCTACGACACTGCCTGGGTGTCAGAAGAGACTAAAAGAGAGCAGAAAGAAACTTCTTTGAGATGCTAATTGTAGGCCAGGATTACTAAATCACAAAGGGATGGAGTGTTGGTTGTGTGTCTCTAAAGAGGAGGGATCTAGTCCCAGCTGTAAACTACACAAAAATGAATCTGCACTTCTATGTGTCTTAAGTTCTCTTCATGACACTTGCCCTTCTTCCGATTTAGCTTCTCTCATTTCTCATGTTGCTGCATGTTTTAAGTCTCCATGTTTGCATAGCCAGCTACGTAGTCTTCCATCACTAAAATAACAAGTAGAAAGATTAGGAAGTTGCAGGGAAATGGCTTTTTATTGTTATTTTTATGGAACAAACAGATTTATGTTGCATTTTGTCCAGAAGAAAAATTATACAGCACTTTGCATGGCTGCATCATTGCATTATGCACAGAGACCTGGTTGTGGGAGTTCTCACAAGCAATATGCTGGAAGCACTGACTCAGGGGTGTGGATCTGCACTAAATTTGCAAAATTGTCTTGAAAATTTAACAGCCCAAGCAGAAAATCCATTCATCCATGCTTATGATGATGGTAATGAGGTAAAAATACTGTATTTGCATGTGGGAGGAGGGGAGAAAAATGGTTTTCTTGGAAGAAATAAGCACGATGAGAAAAATTTTGTAAGGTTATATTACATGTTATGTAAAGAGAACAAGTAATTTTTTGTTGGATTCCTGCTGGGAGCTAAATGACTTTTTTTTATTCATGGACTGCAAATATAATTACTTTGCAGGCTTTGAAATGTTGATTGTGCATCTCTCCCCTCTCCCCACCCCTGACATTTTCACTGGCTGCATGCATCAGACTGTCTGTCTCTCTGTCCGAGCACTCAGTCTTTCTTGGAGCGAACAAAAGTGAATTTTTTAAAATGAATGATTAAGTAAATTTTCAGTCTTTTCAGAAATGTGTGTCTGTCATGCGACTTGAAGTATAACAGAAAGATATGCTTAGTATTGCCTGATAACATATGAGAAGGTTGTAAAGGAAAAATAAGCTGCTGCTTTGTGGAAGCTTGAACCTCTAGTCCAACAATTGGAAGGGAGATTCAGGGAAAATTGCATGGAGGTGAGAAGATGACAATGATACACTCAGTCTGAAGGCTGCTTGGCATGACTTCTATGGCATTTCCAGAGATGTGTAGTCAAGGTTTTTTAGATAAAAGAACTCATGCATTCTTAATAAAATGATACACATCATAAAAATAACCAAATGGAAATGAGCCATTGGTGATGATGCGATTTTCTCCTTGGTAGTGGAAATTATCTTGCTGGAAGTTGGAAGCTGATCATTAGTTGAAGAGGAGATAACAGTATAAATGCTGGCAGGTTGTTGGGATACTATGGCTTTGTTTTGTGTTCCTGATAAAATTTTATAACATAGCATCCAAGAGAAAAACCCGTGGAAAATAAATGCTAAAAGTTGGTGCAAGCAAACTTTCTTTTTGAAAAAAATAATTGTCTTGTGTTTTCAGAGTATGTGTGGAAACACGGCTACCTGATGGAGTACTGTTTTGCATTGACTGCCTTGCACATAGGTATGACGTTGCAATGGATGATGTGTTATGTGATGAAAAACTGGTCATGCATGTACAGAGCATTTCCCACTGGGCACCTGCCAACATAGGACCTTACAGTCAGTCCATCAAGGTAAGGAATCTTTGTTACTTCATGTGAACTATATGCCAGTTTACTGAACCTAGTATGGTTATAAAGTCTCCTTCTCTCACATCTGAATGTGCAAAAGAAAATATGTAAAAAAAAAAAAAAATACTAAAAAGTGGGCATTTTTAATTTTTATTTTTAAAACTTATGGACAAAAAAAAAACTTAACCTGCATCAGTCCTTCATTTAACCTTTCATAAGACAGGTTAAATTATTCTTTGCAGAGAATCTCAAGAACAGCCTGCTTTTGTTGTATATTATAATTAGACCAAATAATTGTGTCACACATACACTTTTATAGACTGCCTAGAATATAAACAGAATTTAGGAACATCTGAGAATATTTGAAAACTGTTAGTTTAAAGCAAGCAAGTTCAAACTTTTTTACAGGCAAGTCAGTCCTAAAATTCTTATTTAATGAAATCCATGTTGAGGCTCTTGGTACTGCTTATGCATTTAAAAGTACAGCAAGGTTGAAGAAATGTTGTTAATGTTGTTTTTTTCAAATTAATAACAAATTGGATAGAGTATTACGTACTATTTAGAAGTATGAAAAGGATGCAGTAAAGTATCATGGAAAAGTGGACCAAAATTTAAATAAAAGACTCCTTTGCTAATACGGTACCGCTTGCCCAGCTAGTACTGTTCAGACAATTGATGAAGTAACTCCTTTTCTGTTGCAAAAGATGTATATATTCCTTTCTTACCAATACTTCTCTTGTGTAGTACATTATCCAGTCCAAATTATTGTGTTGTGCAAACTGATTTAAGCAACAAGTTATGGCATCTGTTTAAATTTCCTGAAACTTCTTTGAGTCTGCAAATCCACCTTGTACTATGGCCATGGAATTGTACTTTGTTTTATCTTTGTACCATTTTACGGAAAATTTCAGGAATAGTATTTTGCTTCAGAAGCTTGTGTGGAATTCGTTTCATTTCTGGGAGGAAATGTTGGTAGATAAATGCTGTATTAATCTTGTGGTTAAAGCGGGATGTGTTTTTATGCTCTGTGTATATCCATTTTTCTTGAGAAAGCAGAAAGTTGGTTAATTAAACTTTTTTCCATTCAGTCTTACGCATTAATGGTCATAATTGTATCATGTCATGCATAGTCCTGCAAAGATAAAATTTAATAAACTTTGCACTTTGTATTTGGATAAACTTCTCTGGTATATGATTGCAACTAATCTGTATTACTGTCCTGGAGCTGGCATAGACTAAATTCAGAAAAAAGAGAGAACTGAAAATTGCTTTAGTAGTCCAATGAACAGTCCCATGTGCAAATGGACAACAAACAGGCACTGCCAGTCTCTTGGATCTCCTGGTGGTATGGGACAGTCAGCATACCCCAGGAAAGGCTCTGTTCTCTTCAAGTACAGTGTAACTGGTAACGCTGATCAGCAGTTAACACGTTAAGGAAAACTTTCCACTGCTTTTCTTTTGTCGTTTGTTTGTCTTCCTGGAGGGAAAGTTTTAGTAAAGCAACATATTTTGCCTTAAGGTGGAAAATAGGTATTTTTACTTTTAAAACCCAATGACAGCAGGAGTAAAGAAACAGTAATCAAAAGCTGCACTTCTGCTACAAGATCACACTCGCTTTCTGTGCTTTATGGTTAAGTTCTGTGTCTTGTCCACAAACACATGTATGGGGAATTGGTAATATACACACCAGCAATAGTTTTGATTTTCCTTTGCCAGATTTTGCCTTACTACTACCACCAATATCTTTCATCTGAGTGTCAATATTTAATGTTATGCTGGTTTTATCTTGCTAAGAATCTTTGACTTTTTCGTAACGTATTTTTATTCTGCAGGGCTCTATCCAGTAAACATCAAAAGAATATTCTTTTTTTTTATTTCAGTAAATGTGTTTTATATTTGAGTATTTTTTTCTAAACTAACATATAAAAGATACAACCTATAAAACCTTTCATAACAATATATGACAGGAGTGCGTAAGTGCATAAACAACATTGAAAGTTTATTACTGGAAGTTAGGGATCTTGTGTCTTCTTATATGTGAATTTTCCAAAATTAAAAGCTTCTTCAGGCAGGTTTTCAGAACTCGGGCTATGCATGGGCAGATATTAAGCTCTTTGGGTCACCAGCAGAAGTGAAACACTTCAGTATGTTTTAGGAATAGAATACATTTTTCAGAATAAACAAGAAAGGACCAAAGGTAGTTTTTTAATCTTCATAGTCAACAAAAATGTTTTGAAATTATAGTAATTTTATGATGATCAAATGTTGACCAGTTTTGTACGTTTGGGGAACAGAAGCTTAAATGATTTTAAACCGGTAAATTGTTATTACCCTTATGTTGTGTATCTGTAGATTTTTTTTGTCATTTGCTTGACAACGATTGGACAATAAAATTGCTGTCATGTCAGTCCAATATTAAGTTTTGTGGACACTGAGGAATCATCGTGTATTTTAGCACAGTGTTTCTGCTCAGTTCAGAATAGGCCAAGGACTGTAACATTCAGGGTGTTGCAAGTTGTAACTGATGTGCACTGGCATGTAAGAGCAGAGCTCGCATCGTAAAGGTGTTGGTAGTTCATGCAAACTATGGAATTCATGCTTCAGGCTCAACAAATCACTCAACAGAGCATCAGTTTAATTCTGTAGGGACCTTGCAGGATCCTGCCAACAGTGCTATGAGGACAAAAAGTAAAAATTTGAAATTTACCAGGAGAATGTCCTGACCTCAGTCTGATAGATACCAAACAACAGTTGCAGAACGAAATTAGGATTTTCAAAGTATTTATAGCAAAATCAAACATTACTCCTCTTTTGGGATTAACGTTCTTTAAAAACAGCTTCAGTGTTTCTACTTGTAAGAAGTAAATGTGAACTGCTGTAAGGTATAATATGACTTTCTTATAGTTAAAAAAAATCTGAGATCAATTAATATATTTTTCTTGGTCCACCTGTTTTGGTGCAGAAAACTCTGCCAATCTGAAAGTCAGAAACTGGACTGTAAACTGTGTCAGAGTTATTGTAAAGGCTAGACTGTTGATCTCGGTAATGTATAACAAGTGTTGTGATTATGTCCTGCTAATAGTGGTACCACAGACTGTCTAGGCTATCCAGTCTGTGAATATGTGATGACAGATCATAGAATTTTAGAATGTACCCTCAGCAAGTTTGCTGATGACACCAAACTGGGAGGTGTGGTAGATACACCAGAAGGCTGTGCTGCCATTCAGCGTGACCTGGATAGGCTGGAGAGCTGGGCAGAGAGGAACCTGA
>Ga0065711_1008770_pt1 | contig 12202 bp, 8 predicted proteins | sample Hoacrofraction12_FD_59098 | JGI IMG/M metagenome (GOLD analysis project Ga0065711, IMG submission 59098) | Hoatzin crop microbial communities from Cojedes, Venezuela - Epithelial fraction 12 v2 (version 2) | ecosystem: Host-associated > Birds > Digestive system > Esophagus > Crop | place... | reverse complement strand
TTCTATTCTATTCTATTCTATTCTATTCTATTCTATTCTATTCTATTCTATTCTATTCTATTCTATTCTATTCTATTCTATTCTATTCTATTCTATTCTATTCTATTCTATTCTATTCTAAAATCTCCTTCCACAGCTACAGCAGAGACACTTCTTGAAAATATGATCCATTATGGTGGAAAAATGTATTTGAATTCTCCATTTTGTATATTCAAGTTTTTTTTTGTATATTCAAGTTTACAAGTTCCATCTAGTGAAGCACTGTCTTTCTAGCCATTCAGTTTCTCATTTGTCTTTGGACCACATTGTGAAGATATCTGCGTACCACCAGATAGCCAATGTGTGGCAAGATCTTCTGCAAGAGAAACTGAACTTGAAACACAGGAGATGGGGGTAGAATGAGAAAGGACAGTGATCTTAGATATTGTCTCATGGTACTCACACTTTGTCTACAATGACTAATGATCTGTAGCAAATCTGCATTGGAGCTATCCTAGTTGAACGGCAGTGTTTTAAGGTACTGTATGTATCATAAGGTGAAATTTGATATCTTAAGTGTACTTGGGAAAAGTTGCCACATCCATCAGTAGAAAGTACTGCTCCTTGACATTAATTATGTGCATAGAGCAACTTTCTGTTGGAGGCCATATTTTTGAGATGGAAGATCCTGAACTGGGAGCTCAGGGTAAGCCATTGATGGAAAGGCATCAACAAACTGTGGGTCTCATCTCCTGTAACACCGGCAGCCAAACCCACCAGATATTCATCTAAGTGTGTCATGCTGAGTCCTTCTAGAGCTAGTAGGAAAGATAGTCCACAGGACATTCATTCTTACCTTTCTGAGATATTCTCACATGTAGGACTGAGTAGCAGTCTAGAAGAACTCCTCTCTCCAACTAGAGAAGGGGAATCCAGGCATCTCTATGAAGTACCTGGCACGGACTGTATGTTAAAAATTTATATGGCTTCAATGAAAGACTAGGGATGCTCATGGAGGAGAAATCCATCGGGGTTTCCTAATGTGTGGATAACTTAAGTCAAGAATTTTATCTGCCACAAATTGTTGAAGGATGCAATAGTATTCAAGAGGTGTACTATCTAATCTTGCTCTATCTTCTATTCTTCTCAAGGCACCTGTTTTGGGGCCATTTTTTAGAAAAAGATATGGAGATATATGAAAATGGACATGTTTGATCAGGCCCTATAAAACTGCTCTTTCATCCTCATCTGAGCCTACTGGTTTGTGTTGATTCTGATGTATTGTATCTTATTTATCCCTTAAAGCTGAGTGGTATGGGACAACACATTGAAGTAAATCAATCACGTTATACTTCTTTAACAGTGTCTGAAATGATGACTGTTGTAATTCTTGGAGTTAGACCATTGTAGAACACGTTAGTCTAATGCTGTCTCTATTTGCTGTTTCTATCATAATGTTGGCCATTGTGGAAAAAAGTCATTATACTGTAAAACTGACGTGCATTTAGACATGCTGTCTATATGATTCTTAAATGTAAGTGTTGCTTCATTTTGTAGCATGTCTCATCTGGGGGCTGAATCACGGCTGTTTGGGGTGGGGAAAATCAGTGATTCATTTGTTTCGCAGTGATTTTTCTGTCTCTTAAAATATGACTCAAAAGCCTCTAAATCATTGGAAAGATGCTCCAGATAGAATCAGTCTAGTGAAATGTGGATGTCTGAAATGTAAAGGTCTACATCTGAGCTACTCACCCTGGGCTCCATTTGTGGTCAATGGAGAGGAATAGATATCTTGAGGCTGTAACTGATCTCATCAAAAGTAGAGCATTCAAGTAGGTCAAATGAATCAAGCCTGAATGTGTCTGTTTCCTTCAAGGGCAAATGAAGATGTCTACATTAGAGAAGTTTAAAGTACCCCTTGAGTGCTATTCTGTCCTTCAAAAGTTCAGAGGTACAGGAAAAGCTCGGCTAATTCACAGTCAGATTATTTTGTTTGAGTTCCACTAAGATCATAAGAACAGACGAGAGATTTTACTGAATCTCACCATCTATCTCAGCATGCCGTCTCTGACAGCTGTCAAAAAGCAGATGCCCAGGGAAGAGCCATAAAAACAGGGCAAACAGATCATATTTCCTCCAGCTTCTTTCCCAGCCTCTAACCATCTGTAGCTTCAGAACTCTCTAAGACAGACATGTTTTTGATGTGTTCAGTAATCTATGAATCTGTCCCATCTTCCTGCAAACCAATGTTAAAGACTTAACCATGTGCAGCATCCTTCTGTAAGGAGGCACTCAGCTTAACTGCAGGCTGTGTAACGAACTTCCTGTTGTGTGCTTTGTTCCTGCCTTCTGCTAGTTTCATTTGAAACAGAACAAAGTGATCTCTGGAAGATAGTTGGTGTAGAGGGGCAATCTGCTGGCTTTCTCCAACCTGAAGTGTGCAAATGTTGGTGATGGTAGAAACCTGTGTGCTCCAGTGACCCAAACTAACATTTGTGTTCTTTCTGGACACTCTAGGTGATCTTCAGCATCTGAACTGGTTGTCTTGAACTACAGCTCTACAAACATTTCTTTATCTACTGTTGGTAAAAGGTAGATGTTTTATGTTAGTCTCTAGAACTGTGTTTAAGCTAAACATTGTAAAGAGTATCTATTTCTGCTCTAATTTCAATGCAGCGGAAAGTTGTCTATGCTTTTTGGGATATGACGTTGCATGCTTTATCTATTCTTAAGCACTATTTTGGTTTTGTTTTCGAATTTCATTTGCCAAAATTGCAATTGTTAAAATGCTTATGCATTTTGTTCCATTTTCTCCTTAAAATTATGATATTTATTTGTTAACCCAAGCACTTNATTCACAGTTTGACTTGAAGGCTCAGCAAAAGACGCAAAATTAAAGAATGACAAACAGCTACGCCTGGGATGTGGCAAATTTTGTGGGGATATTCTGAAATAGAAGGAAAAGTAAGAAACTGAGTAAGCAAAAGCTGAGTCACTGTGGCTGGGTCAAGGGCTGAGAACAAGGTTTAGTTAACCACATTGCAGAGCATGGCAATGAAGTTAGACGTGAAAGCTGATCATTGATCATGAAAGTTGTCTAGAGAATAACATATATGAGAAATATAAAAGTAGCTTGTGTAGGAGAGAGGGAACAGACAGAAAAGGAGACAGCTAGATGTTTTTGGAGATTGAATGCAAAAGGACTGATGACTACAAAGCAAAGAACACTTTATTTTCTTTTGCTGTGTTCACTCATGAAGAGAAAAACTACAGTGCAGCCAAGTCATGATAAAGAGGAAAGAAAGCACACGAAGATAAAAAGGAAGAAACAAACTTGAGAAGGCCTTGTAAAGGTAAAAAAACAATTGGGAACAAATGAAGAAGACTGTTATTGCCCACCAGGTGATAATTGCTTCTGAGGCTTCCTCTTGTCTGTTTTTCCCCTTTATTTCTCCTGCTAAAAATCAGTTTCCTACCTGTTTTACAAGACTTTTGTGACTTGCCTCCTACTTCCTGCCCTCTTTTTGACTTAGATAATTTTTCATTTATCTTCTATATCTCTGCTAATTTCCGAGTCTCTTGCTGCATCTTACAAACACCAGACCTGTCAGTCAGAGCCTGAGTACCACATTTCACAGTCATGAACAAAGCCTAAAACAAAAAGTGAATTGAACCTCCACCTTCACACCAATATCTCATGTATAGGCTGGTTTGGAAAGCTTTGTTCCAACTTCTGTTCCTTTGTGATTTGCTCTGCTTGTATTTTCATATATCTCTGGTCAGTGTAAGAAAGTACTGAAATATCCCTTGAAAACTTGATCTCATGATAACACTGTTCTTTAGTAAATATTGAGAGTGATTCTGTAAATTTTTGGAAACCACACAGAATTTAATAAAAATGATATCTGAGTTACAGACAGCAACAAGATTTTTTTTATCCTTTAAGCCGGGAGAATAATTTTCCCTATTGAGAAATTAAATTTCTCTAGAATCCTACCAATTTTTGTAGCCTAATTTTAGCCTTGTTAAAATTGTTAGAATGCTTTCACATAGTATTAGAATAAGTGGCAACAGATTTCCATTATTGATGACATACTGCAACAGTGAATAGCTAAAAGCAATTATTGACTATGGGCAATGAAAATAAATTAGCTAATTCAAGCTACACAGCAAATATGTTCACATAACCAGCAGCATCTTCAAAACCAGGGTAGATGATCTGCAAAGAGTTCGAAATTGTCCAGAAATACTGTTTACAGCAGACAATGTGTTGACAATCAGACAAGACTGAGATTAAATAGGGTCTGGCCTTATTCGTTAATTTTGTTTGCAAAACATTCCTTTTATAAAATACATTATGTTTGGGTTTCTTTCTTTTTTCACACATCTCACATGAGTATCACTTCTTAATTAGCAACACTAATGAGGGCATATGACTCAAAAATTGTATTAAAATCTCTGCTGTTTAAACAGCCCAGATTTACAAATATCTTAGCAAAACGACCATGTCATTCAAAATTAAAACACCCTCATCACTTTCTCCAAACAATCTTGTTCTGAAGAAGAATATATTTGAGCATCACGTTTGTGAAATAACAAAGAAAGAAATGTCTTCAATAGAGAAAAAATCCTGTGCCCAATGAAAATAATTTCTACTCTCTTTTCTATTAGGTAAACTAAAGAAATACCAGTTGAGCTAGGTCCATAGTGGCTTACACCATTACCATCACAGAGAACTTCCCAGTGGTCCATGTTAGAAGAGACTAACAGTGTGCTCTGTTCCCAGGAAGGAAACAGTACTTCCCACATGCCGAAATACTATTTGATTGATGCGGTTCCTATTTTTTTTTACTGTAATAGGAAAAGACAAAGAGGAGTCTGTGCAGAAAAGTTTTACTTTCCTGTTAACTTAGGCCCACAGAAATTGGCATGAAATGGTCACCACTCCTGCTGAAGAACTTGCACTCTATTTAGTGACAGACAAACCAGGGTTCAGAGTGACACACATTTTAGACCTCTGTCCACATATTTGTGGTCTCTGAAGTGCTGTCTGCTATCAGTTGTATAAGAAAAACAAAATCACTCCTACAGCAGAAAAGTGATAATACCAGAGATCTGGGTGTTCTAGGCCATTTGACACCAGACAGGTATTTGATACACATAGCACTACCAGAGGAGGGGGAGATGGTGTATTGCTGCAATATTTAAATAATTTTTTAGCAATAAAAGTACTGCTAGTGGCATCCTTTCAGAGAACAGAACATTGACAATTTTTTTGTATTTATTGACTGGAAAAGGAAGTTACCTTCTCTCCATCTCTAAACATTTGTACTTTCTTGCAACTGAATAGAGGAATTCATTCTGTTACATCCTTTTTCTCTCAGATAAACTTGGAGGCTGTTGGCAAAAAAAGGGTCAGGGCTCCAGGGCCCCTGGACCTGACAACACCAGCTGCAGAGAAAACAGGACAAAAAAGTATCAGGAATAAAAAGACCAGTGAAATGATTCAAATTCTAGCATGGTGGCAGGCTGAAAAAAGCATTTTAATGTTTCTCCAAGCTTTACCTACATGGTCTTATGTTCACCTTCAAGCTAAAGATGACTGTTCATAGCATATGACTGTTCCAGGGGTGTAGTGAAGAAGACAGTGAAGAGGATAATGTTGGTGTTTGGATCTAGTTTAGTAATTAGCTTTAGCACAGATGCTTTAAAGGTACTTTCAGTAAGCTCCTCCTCTTCCCCTTCTTCCCTCATAGCTTAGACATAGTAATAATCTCTGCTTTCCTTATATGGTGAGGGCTGAATCACTTTTGGGTTTGTGTTGGTTCCAACCCCATGGCTCTTGGTTCCAACACTATTCCAGCCAATATTTGTTCTTTAGATTGTTCATGGTTCTAAAAGCGTGTCAGAACCCCACATTTCATTTCTTTGGTTCTTCCAGTTCTTTGGTAAGGCCTTGCTTGGCATTAGTTAATCTCCTGCTTTTTGTATCTCTTGCTCATTTAGCTTGCAGACTCCTGGAAGCAAGGACAGTTTCTTGACGGGTGTGCATGAAGTGTGTGGACCACTGAAGGCTCTAGATTAGTCAGTAACAGAGACAATAAAAACAATCAGACAAGTGACTGCTCTCTTACGGTAACAGGACTGCCCCACAAATGGGGATCTTTAAACAAATGCAACTGAAAATGGATTTAGTTTTTAATGAAAATTTTAATATTTTTACAAAAGAATAATGCAAAATTTAGCAAAAACTGGAAAAAAGTGAACCCATTAATTTATTAAATTAGAACATATATTTCAGAAATTCATCTAGTATTAGCTTTGTAATCTTAAGATGATGAAGTAGATCAACAGTCTAGAGGAAATATCTAATTTAACTTGACAAGTAATTCATTGTTAATGATAGCAATTATTATTTAGTTAATAATAAGAAAAATAGCATAATTTTATAGAACTCCAACCTATCTGTTACTTTTATACACTTCTTTAGAAATTCTGTGGGTGGGATTTGTATTATCTAACTTCTATCTTCTGTAATTTAGGTGTCCATTCTGGTTTGCCATCTAGGTTCTCTTTCCAGTCAATGGAGCATGACATGTTTTCAGAAATTGATTCTAAAACTGTTATGATGAAGTATTCTCTGGAGAAGCATATTTCTTTCCACAGTTTTTAGGATGTGACTAGAGTAAATCAGACATACAAGTTTCAGATATTTAAAATACAGAGAAATAAATTCTAGATGCAGAGAAAACCAGATAAATCTGGATTCACGCAAGTGAGGAATGCCCTTAGTGACATATACAGTCCTCATTTACTTAGGAACTGCAGTCCCAACACTGGGATTAGTCTGTACATCAGATATTGTAGTATATTCAGCATATATTCTGAATGCAAACTATGGGTTCAGTTCTTAAAAAAATCTTACCCAGCCATCAAACTATAAATATATAAATTGGCTTCAGTGTTTTTATGTTTGCAAGTCTGGATCTAAGTCCAAGCCATGCAACTCATTGGGCACATTTGAGCATGACTGCAAGAGAGCACACCTCAGTTCATGTCAGTTCCAGAGAGGTTTGGCTTTTACTTCCCATTATTTTAAATGCTGAGCTGAATTCACTTTTACTTTAGGGTTGGCCTGCCATTTTGCTGACAGCTGTAATTTATCTGTCTGGCTTCTTTCATTTGAAAGTCTTCAGAAATATCCTTTTTTTCATCCCTGTTATCAGAGCCCATTTTTCCCTGTTTACCTCAATCAGGCAAATGGATTTCTGTATTGAGTAAGTGGTTCAGGATGCAGTCCTCATTTCTGAGAAAATCTGTTCTCGAATGGACAGTTGTCCACCTTAGCATTTCCTCGCCAGGATTTTATTGAGGCATATGGTGTGTGATTTTTTTACCTCATGGCTGGAAGGTATGGACACTATTGGAAGGGATGTTTCATAATAGCTTTATTCACCCTTGCCACCAGCAAAAGTATAGCCCAAACTGATATTCAGTATTGTCTTTGTAGCTATGAGCAAACTGTATATCACCTTCAGAGAACCAGGTTTCAGAACTCTGAACTCTACAGCAATTTTGTGGCTGAGATAAGACGGAAAGAAACTTGGAGTTCAGTTTTCAGTCTGTAAAACAGAAATCATGGCCACACTCCGGCAAAACACTTCTGCTTAGTTTCAGCCACATGACTACTTTCTACAGCATCACTGCTCTGCTGAACTCGAAGTATGTGCTTAAAACCTCTGCAAAATCAAGGCCAAGAAGTCATAATTATCTCTCAATTATGTTGATATTTAATTCTTTTTGTGTATTGCACAAATGATAGAAGTGCTTGATAGCATCATCATAATAACAAAAAAAAATAATAATGCTATGAAACTCTCTTTGTTGTCATTGACTTAATGTGGAAGGCATTCATATCCTTTATAGGGGGACTTGCAGAAATCCTTACAGAGATGTAATGTTTCCCTCTAAAATGAAAATTCAGCGATGATTTCTGTATATAAAATACATAATAATTTATATTACACATCTTATGTTGCCATGTAGGAAGCAGATTGACAAGGCCTTGTCTTAATCTTCATTTTTCTTTTCAACAAGGAAACAGATACTGTACATACAAAGTGATAATATAAAACTGAGCAACAACATGAGTCAACACAAACTGATTATTTGCATACATTTTCCTGAATCCTAATTGCTTTCAGTGTTCTCAAAACGCCATTAGAAGGAGAAATAACAACTTTCATCATACAGTAAAAGGCAATTACACCAACTTGGAAAAGATACCTTGGGAATCTTCATATCAAGCTTGATTTACCCTGATGTTCTGCAAACATGTGTAGCAATCGCAACAGTTTTGACTCAGCTCCAACACAAAATAGAGTTCCCTGCAGTTCACTGGAGGTAAAGCTAAATTTTCACAGTGGTCTCTTCTGTCCTTTAATCTATTAATCATGGTCTTTTTAGATTAAAGTACCAGAATTTCCTACATACACCATCTTCCTGATTACCTCCTCCTCATTTTCCTATAATTTTTCTTTCTTGTTCTTTATTTAAACTCCATGCCCCTTCCCAGCCTTAACACACGCAGTGCATCCTACTTTCCTTATCTGAATCTGCGCGTGAAACAGTAACCTGGTTTGTATGGCCATACCAGAAAAGTATTTCTGAACAAAATATCTTTCTGCCTAATTTCCATCTTCAACATAAGAAACCACCTTTTTTATTATGAAATGAAGCAAAGCCTGAAAAGCCAGTCCACAGTTATTCAGTAGAGTAATTCAGGTGGAGCTGATGGGCAAAAAATGCACCTGGGATCAAATGTCCCCAAGAACTGGGAAAGTCACGGCCTGCTGTTACTTGGAACAGCCATGGGAGTTGTCACTATTGTTTCCAGGAGCAAAAAGAGCTTATTTAAGAGAATCATTGACCCATCATCCTGACATTATGACCCATAACTGCTGTATATCTGCAGTCAGATGACTGTCTACGTGTAAATTTACTCCCTTCAGACAGCACCTCCCACCCAGATGCACCATACATTGAGTTGCCTGATGTTTTAGTCATTTAAAACATGTTGAGTCATAGGCATGCTTGTTGTCATTAATAGAATAACCACCTATCTGCTAATGCCTATGAGAGATACTTTGCTATCCAATTAAGTAGACAAATCCTAATCTCCAACTTTCTCTTAAAGAAAAAGACTGAAAGACAATCTTCATCCACAGACATAATTATGTGACGAAACATCAGTTTTAAACAGATAAATAAACGCGAAGACAAGGCAGCAGTGAAAGCACCAAAAAATGTGATCCTGGTACAGCAGAATTGACTTTCATAAAGCTTTCATAAAGCATAAAGCTTCAGTCATTAGAGTCACCTCACTTCACTCTGGAAATCTAAAAGGTGGGTATTAAAGTTAAGCTGGGCTTCTACATTGCCTCTATAGGCACTGAGAAATTCATAACCTCCAGAAAACACACTTACTATAGCATGAAAAGCTCCTTGGAGTTCAGTATTTTTACTGAATGAGGCACATTGATGAGTCATACATCCCCAGGAATATTTAATCTGAAGTTAATTTCATTATGCTTTTATCTGCCCTTCATGTTTCAGTTTCATTTATGCTGTAGGTTTTTTTACTCAGAACATGTATGTTCATTGCAGGAACCCATCGTGGGGCACAGCAGCTTTGGGAAGTGTGTAAGAAACACTCCAACCTTTTGCAGACTCCCAACTAATTTAGGGCATCTTGGGATTTTTCCCTAAAGCCATTGACTGCATCCTTCAACCCAAAATATTGCTAATTGGTAGCTAATGACATTTTATAAGTATTGCACAAATTTCTGAGTGACTCAGTATATATTTATGCAGGGAGCCTTTATTCTCAAGAATATTTTTCTTTGTATTTTGAATGGGCTGCCTGCAGACTCAGAAAAATATGCCTGTATGCATTCTGTGACAATCAGTTTACATGCGTGGGATTACAAGAAGTTACGCAAAATGGTCATAATATTTTTTTTCTCTTTTGTTAACATTTCAGATTCCACAAAATAGTTTTTGAGAAATGTGTTCAGTGTTGTGCACAAGGCCACATGTGTATTATCGATACAGTCAGTTTCCTGTCTATATAGGAAGCAATAAACCGGTTTAACCACAAGCTGACTCATGTCTTAGTCCACTCACATGTCACGTTGTCGTACATGCAAACAAGAGTGATCTCTGGCAGGGATAATGACAGCAGCACCATCCCTTCAGAGTCAGGGAAGAATGGTGAGACAAGGGTTTCAGACGAGCCACTTCTACAGCTGTCCTTGGTGACAGCTCTTGGCACCCTGGTAACCTGCTGTGCTTTGCAGAGTTCTCAAAGAGTAAAGTGAAGCTGGTAATGAAGGTGAAGGGGAGTTTGCACTTGCTACTGTGAGAGGAGGGGAAAAAAAAAAGATACCTTACTAGTTTCAGAAAGAGTTTTTCACCTGTTAGATACCACTAGCCATTTATTAGTGCTGTGAGGACATACCTCTGAGAGGGAGGGCAAGCAAGGTGGGAGAACCGAAGTCTCCTCTTCATGAATCGTGGTCCTGGTTAGGAATAGTTTAGATTATAATGACAACTTATTAGTGTCTCTTCTTATTTTTCTGACTATAACCCCCTAATTTTTGAAAACCTCTGATTCCTGTTAGTCCCACAGACTCAACTGACTTCTGAGAGTGTGGACTGGCACTTGTGTTATGAACTGGACTCTTAACTAGAGATGATCCAGTTTCTAATAAAGTTAGTGGCAAGCTGCCCACCGACTTCAGTCAGCAACCACAGTTTCAGAAACCATGTCACTTCTGATGACGCATGAAATGAAAAGAGAATGGGTTGACTTTCAGATCCTTAAAATGAGTATGTGAGGTTGACAGCTGGAAAAATAATCTACCTCTAAGTATGTTACCTAGCTACCTGTCTGTCTGTCTATCCATATTTCTCATGAAGCAGATTTAGAGTTGTTCTTCACTATACAAGGCTGAATGTCTAATGAAATATTTTGTTTGCATGATATTTCGAGGATAATACTAACATTTTGTCTTTGTCAAAGATTTTAGTATTATAGTAATTTTAAGCCTTCAGAAGACGTGTCTTCTTTTGGGTCTTTTCTCACACTGCAGCTACCAAAGGGCTAAGCACCTAATTTATAGGAGTTCATAGAATCATAGAATATCTCAATTTGGAAGGGATCCATAAGGATCATCAAGTCCGAGTCCCTGCTCCTCACAGGACTACCTAAAACTAAACCGTATGAGCTGAGGTATATTTTCACAGTTTAATCAGTTAACCAACACGTAGGAAGAATTAAATCCTGCATTTGATCAGTACCTGCTGAAAAAATGTTTTCCAACATGGCCTGAGTAATTGGGTCAGTTCTTGCTATATTATCAGCTAATACAAGAGTAAAATAAGACATTATTTGGCTGTAAGATAGACTACCATCTTGGTAACTGAACATGAGGTAAATTGAAGATATGAGATATTTTTTTACCAGTGAATGATTAACAAGAATATATAAAAATCAAGTAGAAGTGTAACAGCGCAAAAGGTAGCTCCTGAGTACTTGTTACGTTCACGGCCAATGAACAGAAATCAAGGAACAAATACCATCTGAAACTGCATTTTGATCATCATGAGTGGTTCCTGTGGCTGATTTCTGTCATACAGAGCGGTTCAGCATGAATCTGGAAAGTTCCCAGACTCTTCTTTTAAGGGACATTTGGAGGTCCAAACTTAATTCATTGAAGAAGTGCATGTTTGTGATTTGGCCATTGGCTTTGAAAAGAAGGAAGAAGAGAAGGGGTAGATCATTCCTCTTGAGGCCTAGGGAAGTTTAACCGGAAATGTTTGTGTTATTTCAGAGCAGGTATTTTATTTAATTCCTGATGTGGGAGGGATAGATGTGTAAGGACTAACCAGGCAGAATCCTAGCCCCACACAACTACCAATATGAAAACGGCATTTTGATGGAAATGTGGAGCAAAGCAGGGATTGTGGGTTCCGAATAGAAGTTTATGTCTTGTGTTCCAGCTATATACTGGCTCACACTTGTGTATGCTAAGTGTTTTCAGTGGAGCTGCTGTATGCAGGCATCCAGGGTGCCCACAGTTCAGTCAGCTTCACACTCATTCGGTCAGGTGGGTTATATTTGTCCTTAATTCTCCCTTTTTTTTTTTTTTTTTTTTTTTTT
>Ga0065711_1047668_pt1 | contig 12203 bp, 3 predicted proteins | sample Hoacrofraction12_FD_59098 | JGI IMG/M metagenome (GOLD analysis project Ga0065711, IMG submission 59098) | Hoatzin crop microbial communities from Cojedes, Venezuela - Epithelial fraction 12 v2 (version 2) | ecosystem: Host-associated > Birds > Digestive system > Esophagus > Crop | place... | reverse complement strand
CTTTCCAGCCTATCCAGGTCACGCTGAATGGCAGCACAGCCTTCTGGTGTATCTACCACACCTCCCAGTTTGGTGTCGTCAGCAAACTTGCTGAGGGTACATTCTAACTCTTCATCCAGGTCGTTGATGTATGATGTACCAGTATTTCACAAGGGAAGGGCAGAGGGAGAGCTATGTATTGGGCAAAGCAGATGTTTCAAAGCAGAGCCCTGTGGATTTATAAGAGACTGCTGCAGGGGACTGGACACAGTGATCCAATCAGTCCTTTCTACTCCCACTCTTCCAGTCTGGAATTCATAGAAAAGTAATGAACACATATGAAAAGCCCTAAATTAACTGTTTCCAGAAGCAAATGCAGATGCCAAATCTTTGTCTCCTCCATACCAGCTCACTGTTTGGGGTGGGTGGGGTTGTTTTTAAGTTAATCTTTCAGACCCACACTCATGGATTCCCCCTAATGCCAAAATCTCCCAGTAGATGGGTTTTAAGAATAAAATTAAAGATTATTTACAGAATTCCTGAAATAAAGTCTTTGAAAGTTTTTCTTAAGTTACTTCTTTTCCCCAGCCATACCCAATAATTTTTAGGCTGACTTTAAGAAAGCACTACCTTGCTCGCAGGAAGAAACTGCAATGGGCAAGGTTTCAAAGGACCACATGAACAATATTTTAATCAAATAACAAAAGTCCAAAACCAATTTAATCCACAGATTTTGGATTTACATTCTTTTTTACAACAATTTTTGCTATTCAAGAAAAAGAATAAGTTGATCCAGGAGGGCGACAAAATATTCCTTATCAGAATATCACTGTAAATATTACAAGAGCTCAAGAGAATAGCTAAAATTTGAAAACCAAGAATTTAATAAAAGTACAAAGACTACTGCTGTCATATAAACAGCTGAGATTCACTAGACTCCTCTTCCATGACTTTCAAGAAGCTTTCAAATGATTGAGGCAACAATTTCATTTTTCTGTCTGCTCTCCAGGTTGAATGAAAATTATCTAAAAATAGACAGATCTATTCAGGGATTCTTCAATCACTTCCATTCTCTCAACTGCTTTGAGATTTAAAATATAATTCTATTATGCCCAGTGATCAATGAGTATACATTACTTAATATTGCCAATTCTTTACAAAAAAAACCCTATACATCTTCTTACAGTACTGCTTCAAACATTAGGAGTATATATCATTAGTTCAATTTCATTACAGCTTATAACAAAATTAATACACAGGTATATAGTGCCTTGAAGCTAACAGCAGTTAGCTTTTACATAGGCATTTAGTTATTGGGTATTACAGTACGGGCAGGTAAGTTCCAACCACGGCTATTCACATTTTTTCCTTTTTACACTGAACAGCAGATACTGTCTCTCCTGACGGCCACAGAATGGGCAAACCTTTTAGGAAAGCAGATTTATAAGCCAGTAGACAGTTATTTCTTTTCCTGAAACAACTACAGTCTTAAATTGGGCTACTGACAACTCAGATGCTGACACAGAGCAAACATTCCTCTTCCAAGCCAAAGCTACTTCACATACACACTCTGGGAGGGCTGCTGAGTGTGCTTGACTTGAAGTAACAGCCAGCTAGAGCATACAGACAGTATTTCCATCAGTGAGTATCACAGGCAGCAAGAAGACAACCAGCAATTCAGAAGTGAAAAGCTTTTCTTATTAACAGCAGCAAGAGAGGATTTTAATGTCAGTGCTAGCAATGCACCAAGCTCATAAATCCTCGATATACAATAATTAATGCCTGAAGACGCATCAGTAAGATCGATTTGAGTCTTCTGCTTCTCTTAAGAAGCCTGAGAAGGGATTTTCTTTGGTCTTTCTTTTTGGAAGATTCACAGTTGGTGACCCAGCACTTAGCTTTTTCAGTACAGCAACACTCCTGCCAATCAGCATCCCAGAGCTATAAAACTGACTCCAATCTTTAATAAATCCCTGAAGAGCTGTGCCAGCTGGTCTTCCAATCCCAACACTACAGCACTAGAAGAGGAAAATCCAGGTCACATCAGCACAGGTGTTCTAGGTAAAGACCTACATTTCCTCAAGAAAAACAATTTTCACGTGAGCTACAGACCTTGCAAGTTCACCACTACTCAGAAGAAACATTTTTTTTTTTAAAGTAATTTTAGCTCCCCTACCAGAGCTAAATGCCAGTTCCAAGACTCTTAAGAAATAAAAAGCTGAACTACCCAAAACTCATATTACAATGGGATAGCGTCAACAGTAGTAGAGATTAGACTATTAGTGTACCATTTGCTGTCTGCAATAAAAACCTGTAAACACCTCCACATATTTCAGATACTCAGGCTTATGACATGATGTAACACAACATGAAGGCTTCCAGCCAAAAGCAGCATCACTTGGCCTTACAAGGCGTATGTTCACTAAGACCAAATGCATGCAAGCAGTCAAGAATTTCTAACAATCAAGAAGTCACACATTCCAAAGACTACTTTAAATCATCTGACAGGTGCAAGATGAACTATAAGTAGAACAGGCTAGCTGACAGGACTTCCTTTAAAGTTAAAATTCCTGCTGAAAAAAATTAGGCTTACTATTGCTAGCCATCTTCTTTAAGAAATCATACGCACTAGATTAGACCATGTTGAGCAGAAAACACAATCAGTTGTTCCATATTCTCACTGCTCATATTTTCAATCTTCCTTCATAATGTTTCTGCACAGTCCAGAAAATAAAATTTAATTCCAAATTTTTCAAAAATTCTACATTAAAATATCAAACTGCAAACTCGGATTTTACCAGATGAGACTGAACTAAAATGAGTACCATCCTTATTAATACATCAGTCTTCATACAGATGTGTCAACAGAATTTTATGCAGATGATACTTTCTTCAGTCTGCAAATGTCAACAGTTACAAACATCAGGTTGCATTTGTTTTTGAAGTATTTTGAGGAAATAAGCAGATTTCTGAAAACACTGATGGACACAGAGAAAGCGGGTTGGAATTTACTCTCTATTCGGCTATTAACATAGAAGTTGGAGAAGAAAACTAGCAACCCTGGTGTCAGTATTAAAGAATCACAAATTTCAAGGAGAAATCTTTGACTACTTAAAGGTCAGAAGAATTCACCGTCACCAAGCTAGTTACACATTTTTCATAGACAGACACCTAAGCAGAGTAAGAACAATCAAATGAATAAGAAGTCTTTTACAAGACCATCTTAAAACCTCCCTCATATGTTAAGAGACATTGTCAAATCTTGCAAGCTAAGTCTCAAATGTTCTAAAATATCCAACCTCCATAAAGCTTCTGATTATTCTTTAGATATGTATCAAAGCTAAAAGCTAGAGTGGAATAAAATTGTTCATTAATTCTTCAAACACTTTTAAAGACAGCAGAAAATTACATAGGCAAATAGTCATCATTAATGATGAATCACTAATGGGCATGAATTTCAATTAAAGAAAAGCAGAGTCAGCTAATTAGAAAAAAGATTATAAAGGAGATTTCTGGAAATACAGGTTAAATCACAGTGAACAAATTCAACCATCCTTATGTGAATAACTGTAGAAACCTCTAATCTTGAAAAGATTCAATTGTAGATTAAAAATGCACAAGAGGAACTTGAAAAAATACCAAATACATTCAAAGAACATTTTTTCTCTGCCTTCAATACATGTGGAAAATATTCAAAAAATTGTAAGTGCTCTAAAAAAAGCTTTGAAAACAATACAGATAAAGAAAAATTGATGTTACATGGTGGGGCCATAGGGTGTTTACCCTAGAGAGTCTAGCTGAATTCTGCCTAAAGTAACGGCAGAACTTGCTGACAAATGAAGTACAGGCAAATATAAAATTAAAAACTGCTCAACAGGATAATGCATGTGACTAAACATGATGACTTAAAGAATTCGGAAATATAATTTGACAAAATAAGGATGACAATCATTAATACATGGTGAGTTGATTATATTATCTGAAGTAAAATGAAGAAGGGTAAAGAATTTAAAGATTTTGTTCACATTTTTTCTTCCCATCGCTTTAACAGTGATGTTGCAGATAGTTAAAAAAAAAAAAATTAAAAATACCACACACACCCCACCACACCTAGGGGAAACACAAAATTTCTAACCAAAAGTAGCTCAATGGACTAAACATTTTTTGAAATATAGAGAAAATATCAGATCTCCATCCAAAAAAACTAGCACACGAAAAAAATAAAAAAAACCAGAACACAGGTTTGTTTCTCTAGAAAGAAAAGCCTGATTAGATACGGAGAAAAAAAAGAAACACTAGCATCGTCCCATTTCATGACTCATGAAATTATTGCAATGTTTCTCACAAAAACTTGTGCCCCTCTGCTCTATCCATATGCCAATATAAATTCTACACAGAAAGCAAATGGCTGTATTCATACAGACAGGCCATATAGCTCTTAAGCACACATTTGCACGTGAAGTCTGTTTTCACATCACAAAGCTGTCTGCTCAGCAGGTAACTTCTGCTGCTAACAACTGTTTTGTACTTAATTAACACGCACAGTAAGAATAAGATTCTTCACATGTGCCATTCACTTTCACTCTTATAGTCCCTTGGTTTAGATTTAGTTTTTCTTAATTCTGTCTTCCCAGAGATCTCTGGCAACAGAAGCTTGAGAAATACCATGCTTTAGGTTCTTAAATTCCATTGTCAACCCATGCGAATGTACACATGGTACAGAAAGAACAACCAAGAGCTTTTCTTCAAGGACCCATAAATTTGTCCATGTAAATTAGGCAATGTTTGTATTTTGGGTTTTACTTTGGGTAGGTAAATAAGAATAAAAGAACTGTCAGATAAAAAGCTAAATAGGCAGACTAATAAAGCAGAGTTCTGGAAATCCTCTAGAACTTGGGATCACTTGCAAGACTGGACAAGGAAAGAAGAAAGTGAAAGGGAGAAGTTGCTGGAATGTTTTGCAAACATCCCAATATGGGAATGGCTCTTCTTCAAGACTAGAGTCTGGGATAATTTCTGTGTCCCCACGGCATCTTGGTTTTCAGAACTGGTACTGGTATTTCCACAGGACCAGAGCTTAAACTCTAGAATTCAGACTTCAGGTGAGCTACAGAGTTTTATATACTGAAGAACCTGTGATGCCAAACAGAACAAGAGAATTTACAGAAGTATCAGTACTGCCAATTTTTAACTGTTGCAAAGGCTACTTTCACATTTTGGGACATTCTCACAACAGAATCCTACTTTCCCTTTCCTTTTCACTGCATTTTTCCCCTTTTGAAAGAGGTCCACATCAAACAGCCTGATATAAATTTAAAGAAGCTCTTGGGCAGCCCTATCAAGTCACTGTAATCACAGCATTTGTGCAGGACTGGATGGACAGTTTGGATTTCCAAAGATTAGACAGAACCACTGAGCACTCTTCCCAACTTTCAACTTCATTGCAAACTAAAAAAAATTAACATTTAAGTTCATGTTTGACCAAAACCAGTAGTATGGAAACAATACACTGAATTCTAAAGAAAACAGCAATCCTGTTTTGTTAAAGGCTTCAAAAGTCTCTATTTAAACAACAACAAACTTATCATGTTTTGAGCTCATTTGTGAAAGAAATGCTAGAAAAGCAAAAATCAATAAAACTGCAAAAAATAGATTTCACTTATATCATGGAATGTATTTAAACAACGTCATTTTCACAGGAAAATGCCACATTTTCAGCATTCTTTAAGATATGTTTTTCAAATGTTGCTAGATTTCTTAATAGTCTAGAAGAAAAACAGCAGATTCACTCACATGTTAAATTTCGAGACTATACTCGTACAGCTAGTGATTCCACAAAAGGTTTTTCATCTGGCTTAACTTGCAGGTTTTCATCCTAATACAAAAAGGTTTGGCAAATTTAAATAAAATAGCCACATCAAGATATAGACATTGCATCAGTAAGGGAGAAAAGTAAATAAAACTTAGAATTTGTTATTTGTTTCACTGCGCAGCAGCCCTGAGAAATCTGAACAGTGTGATATGTAATTTAAGGCAGAAAGATTATTTCTTGAAAGAGTTCACTTTTCCCCCCAGTTACCTGTGAGATTGACCATAAGAATTTTCTGCATAGTTGCACAGAGAAAACAATCAGTAGAACATAAGGTATGGCAGAGATGTACCAGACTTCACTAAGTTACTTAAGTTTCTCCAAATACTCAGGTGCTTATTACTTTGCCAATTTTTTCTACAAGTTGTCAGGCACTTTGTAAAACCAGCTAATGTGTTTAATGTGACACATCATTTTTGAACGTATAAAGCTGGTAGCAACTTATGGTTTTTTTTACAACTCAAAATTCATACCTGACTAGAAGCCAAGAGAAAAATGGGTCACCATAAAAAAGGTTAATCTGTCAAACAACATTAAAAAAGGGAATATGAAGGAACTATTTTGCAAATTTAGTTATACATTAATTGGAGCTCGCAGCCTTTGAGTAATACAATCACTTTTAAAATTTGAATTAGACACTTTTTAAAGCCTGTTCTAAAATTCTGTGTTCCAATTCATTTAAAATTACTTTTCAGTAACTTTTGTGAAAGATCGTCAACTTCTCTGAAGATACTAGAAACTTTACAACAAGAGAGTAGACACGCCTGAGAGGCCATACTACATGGTTAGACCATGGTTAAAGATTCACCAACACACTACTGCGTACGTAGTTGCTACTCCATCTTCTCTCTCATTCCAACACACTACCCTTCTGCTTTGCCAGCAAAAAATTACACAGCAATGAAGAAACTCAATCAGGGAACTGATACAACTAAAAAATAACCAAGAACAATTGTGGGTTTTAGCAACATCAGTCTCCCAGTGCAGACCCAGACCAAAGAATGCAGACCAATCAGGTATCCCCCTCAACAGCACTTCTTTCCACTCAAATCTGTCACCTCATTAAACTCACCATTAGAGTCAACAATCACAGAAGAGGTGACTGGGCTACAACAAAAGAAATATCAGTGCAGCTACAGTTTGACAGGCCATAAGCAGTAAATCCAGAAATAAGAAAATTGCTCTGCTTCCCCCCCCTATTTTTTATTCTGAGTAGCCTCTACTATTATTTAACAGTATTAGGTAGTAATTTTGGATATATTTCTCACTATCCCCTAAATTGATGCTTATTCAAGCTATACTTTTTAAGCACTGAATTTAAGAGTGCATGCCAGATCAAGATCTTTTGAAACTGACTGGAAAAGGATCCATTTAGACCTGAATCAGGCTTTTTCCCATTTACCCCGCTGAACCTGAACTTCAAAGATGGCCCCAATGAGTTCTTCAGAACTCAGTCTGTGAAAATGAATCTTATGAAAGGTGCTAACAGGCTTGCAGGAAAGAAAAAAAAAAAAATCAAGGCAAAAAATAAACACAAGGTGTCAATACCAAGGATATCAAGTGGAGGTCAACATCTAACACGCTAAATACAACTGAACTGGTTGATCTTTTCTGCCAAAGGAAACAGACTTGTCATACCACATTTTTGCTCATCTGTCCCATTAAACTTTGGTTCTCCATCTTGTTTCAATCAAGTTTAAAAAAACGGTAGCAAGAAGGAGATGCACACAGAGAGAAAGCTTGACAAGAACTTAGTTGTTAAACACCTCATTGGGCAGCCAGTGACTACACAGTGGTAGTTTAGTAAGTCATCTTGGTAGTTTAATAAGTCATCTCTCATCTGACAAGGATACTGCTTCAAGGGAACCATGTTTACTGTAGAAACACAGAAAATAAAAACCAGGCTTTCTTAGCTCAGCTGGACGGAAAATTGATCTGAATTCCAGTGCATTGGCTTAAAACACTCTTTTCAAGATGGTATCATACTGAGAGAGTAAAAGTAAGTTTAGGAAAACTAACAACAGAGCACTTTACCCACTTGGATATTGTACTTTCCAATACCCAGAGACAACCACAGTAACCGACAAACTAGGGCTGTGCTAGTATCTAAAGAGATTCTTAAGGACACCTATTTAGTAACTGCAGGCAACTGAACTGGTCCACCAGGACCCTGAAAGAACAGAAAAATATGGACTATGCAATGATAAAGAAGTAGCATATATGCAGTCTCCAAGTGCTCCCTTTGCTCTAAGACACATCCAAAAGCAGACAGACCTGACCAAAGCATCAAAAATTCCTGGGTCACGTTTTGTACTAACCTCCTCTGCAGGTTTACAGCCATTTGGATGGTCCACTAGCACTGGTGGCAAAATCCCAACACATTGCTGTAGAGCGCCTGTGGTAGGAACCATAGAGCAACAGATTGGCCTAGGCCATTCTGACATGAACGCAGAAGCAGAAGAGGTCTTCCATCCACAACGTCTTAAGGCGGCCCTACAAGAAGAACAGAAATTCATATAAGTTCCCCACTCAATTGTGGCAGAGCTTGAAGCGCAAGGGCAAGGGGATGAAAGTTTCCCAGCATTTGAGACTTCAATATCCTGTGCGAGTGAGGAGGAGTCAAATGACTGCTTCTAAAAAGAGGCAGTGAAGCCAGCCTGTGAGGAAAACAACATATGCAGGGTAGAGTGGAGAGGTGGAACAAGTCATCAAAATTTTTTAGCCTTTCAGATGATATGATTTAAGTGGGAGGACTGCCTGTCCTCCCAAATAAGCAGTTATCTATTTTTGAGTTCTATATATGTCGCCCTTTATCCAATCACGAACACTTCGCACAACAAACTATGAATTGTACTCGATAAGGCTAGAAAACAGCCTCTTCAACGGCATACATTCACATGAGCAGCTCCCCAGATGATCATTCTTTTGGACTAAGTTTTCCCATATGTATTCTAGTTTATAGATGTAGGGTTTTTTACATTCTTTCATCTCTCGCCCACAAGTTAAAAATTAGCATTTATAACAACAGCTTTCGTTAAAAAAAGGTGTTATTAAACTAACACAGAACTGATGCTTAAGAAGTAATGCTTTTTCACTTCTTAAAAAGTGACACCTGAAAAATGATGCCTGAGCCTTTCCAAGTCTTATCTGTTAAAATTTCAGCAATTGATTGAATTCCTTCAAATCTCCTCCTTCATCCAGTTAATGCAGCAATGTCTGAAGGAAATTCTAAGCCGCTGGAAAGTAAACAAAGTATCTTAACAGACAAGAAAGTAGATATTTTCAATTGTTAATACAATTGCAACTTGCCTACACTTAAGTAATATTTGCCATATATTATTAGCTTATGTGTTGTATTTGCCTTATTGCATATGAGCCTGCTAAGTTATGCTCTGCCTGTTTAAACCGTTAGATTTATGTATTACCTGTCCAGATGAAAAATTACGTACAAGGGAGAAAAAAACCCAAGATGCTAACAATATGATAACATGACAGTATGGAGGAAATACACTGTAAGGTAAGCTAAGAGTGGCAGTGATAGAAGGTGTTTGTCAACTGCTTACTGTGAAACAAATAATTACCCTAGTACTGAGGCAGGCGAAGTAAATATAATACTTGGCAGTTTCCCATTTTCTTTGCATATCAAAGTAGAAAGGGAAAATGTCTCAACTCCTAATTTTATTTGCCATTTGAGGATAGATTACCAAAATACTGATAAAGCACACTGACAGAATAGGAATAGTAAGCAATTTTATATGTACAGAAGTGGCTTACAAATCTGAATTTTAAAAGAACTGGCTAAGCATCTCCCAGAAATAATACCAACCTCTACCAAATCTGAAAAAAATAGGCAAGTTTCAAAGGATCAGAAAAATATGGATTCACAAGGTGACCCAAGACATACCCATCAGGACACCTAACATAAATCATGTGATTATGACCTTTCTGAATGTGTTAAATATCGAGAGATTGTGACATAATTCTGAAGAGACCCTTTGGCAAATTAGTCACAGCCTTCAAGAAGGTTAAACACACAGACTTCTATGATATATCTGACTAGGCTCTACAAATTGCACTGTAATGTGCAATACACACAAAAAATCAGTGTTGCTTATATTAGATTAGCTTTTTTTATACCACTTCAGTAAAACTGCAGTGCCTTACAGAGGTGGAGAACATGATCCCTTTTTACAGATGGGGAAACTAGCCCATCACACGCTAAGTGGCCAGGCAGATCTGGGGGTAAGTTCTCTTCTATCTGCTAAAGAGTTTTAACTGAAGTATCTACCTATACATCTGTCTGGTCAGATGAAGATCCACCTTTTCATGATTTTGCTAATGTATATATTTCTTCAAAGGATCCTAAGAAGAAAGGCTCTTTGTTCAGTGCTGTCCAGACACTGGGCAGAAATAGCTCTTATAAAACACACAAATAAAAAGAAAACAATGAGAGCAGGACACAGAGAATGGTCCATGTTGCTATTAGTAAGCAAGGCACATCTACCAAGGGCAGATGTTCTCTTTTTTGTAGTGAACTTCCACACACTTAAAAGCTTATCATTTCCCTTGATCTTTTCTTTAGGTTACAAAAATGCCAATTCAATCTTTCTTTCTGCACATAACATCTTTTCTAAATCGCCAGCCATTACCATTACCCTCCTGAGGCAAATTAACTGTGCCTACATCTTTCTTGAACCACAGTGGCCAAAACTGATACAGTACTTTAACCTTATAATACAGAGCAGAGCAGAGCAGAAGGTTCAACTCTGCACGTTCTCCAGATTATTCTACCGTTTATTCATGCCAATACATGCACACACCTCTTTTCTGAACAATGCTGCATTATTGACTCTCATTTTATAATCTATTGCTTGTCATAGATCAGGGTGGGGAATGGAGTGGTAAGAACAACTTCAACAGTTGATCTCCATCTTTTATTTTTATGTTCTTTTTGACCTAAATATAAAGCATTTCACTTACTCTTCTAAATCGCATCCTATTCTTTCAGACCATCATTCCAATATTCAAGATTCTTCTGAACTATCATCCCAGCTTCGCGTATCTGCATTTATTCCCAAACACCGCCTGGCTTCAGATTTCATAACCACAAGCTAGTCCATTACCCCGTTCACGAACAAGAACAATAAGCTGAAACAACTACACAAAATCCCATACAATATGCTTTCCCTTGCTGAAAACGAACTACTGAAAAATAAAACTCTGGCTACTGTTAACCTAATGATTTTACACACAGCCTAAAATAGCTTTTTTTATCTAGGCGATGTTTCCTTAGCTTGCTCTGTAAGAGTATCACATGTGGCTTTCTCCAGTCCACAAGCTTCCTGTTGAAGAGGAAGTTAGATTGGCTTGATTATGTGTTTCTGATCTTCACAATAAGGCTTCCAAAGATGCTTCCCTAAACTGCATGTTCGAAGAGAGGACTGTCTTACCTGTAACTACATCTCTTCAGTATGTTTCTACTCTAGCTGGATTTTCCACTATATCCTGTCAAGAACAAAAACCAAGGCACAGTATGCATGCACAACTGGTCGGTGATTTTTCTTGCAGTTCTGACTCAAAACAAAAGTCATTCTAGCCAGAAACAGGCAAAAGAAACCAAGGTGAAGAACATGCACTGTGCCCTTTCATTTTGATGTAAATCCTAAGTAACTCACAAAAAAGTAACAACCTACACACACTTGATGTGGACAAGCAAGTGGGTTTGGAAACCTGGACATCCATAACAGAATATGTAGGTGAACAAAAACCAGAAAGCATCTGCTGCAACAGCAGTTACAAATAAGTACTTGGATAAAGGTGACCAGATACCACTAGCTTTCAATGTTTCATACCATGTTACACTGCTACACAATTTAAACTGAAGACTACTTCTGCCTTAAACTGTGCATACAAATAGCCTGCAGACTTCAAATGAAATCATTGGAGCTGGGATTTTGGAATTTAGCATCCAAGCAGCTTCTGTTAATATGAAGTTCTCACATCAACTCCCAAGTATTTCACAGGATGAACGTTAGATAAGGATGATTCTAGGTAGAGATTTCCCTTGCCAATAATTTTTACTGTCCTGTTTTATATTGCATTACCACAATGGACCTTATAAATGCTTATAAATATCTTAAGAGTGGGTGTCAGGAGGATGGGGCCAGACTCTTTTCAGTAGTGCCCAGTGACAGGACAAGGGGCAATGGGCACAAACTGAAGCACAGAAAGTTCCAGCTGAACATGACGAAGAACTTCTTCCCTCTGAGGGTGACGGAGCACTGGAACAGGCTGCCCAGGGAGGTTGTGGAGTCTCCTTCTCTGGAGATATTCAAGACCCGCCTGGACAAGGTCC
>Ga0065711_1047667_pt1 | contig 12203 bp, 7 predicted proteins | sample Hoacrofraction12_FD_59098 | JGI IMG/M metagenome (GOLD analysis project Ga0065711, IMG submission 59098) | Hoatzin crop microbial communities from Cojedes, Venezuela - Epithelial fraction 12 v2 (version 2) | ecosystem: Host-associated > Birds > Digestive system > Esophagus > Crop | place... | reverse complement strand
CCCCCCCCCTTTTTTTTTATGCCTTCCCATTCAATTTATCAAGCATGCTTTCAGCAATCAAAGGCTAGAAAATTGCTTTCATTCTTGAGGAAGATATTCTGTGTCATTTTATCAAGATGCAGAGCTCCTAATTCTCTGAAGAACGGCTGAAGAAGCAGGGGCTGTAGCTTAGCACCATCTCCCAAGTCACATTAACAGAGGATTGCAGCCAAGGTGACAACAAGACCATTCACAGTAAAAGAAAGCTCCATCACATGCTCAAGGAGCCGTGGGTAAAAAAACCTTTCACATTGCATCAGTGTTCAATGCCGAAATGCACAGAGTCAGCTCTGGCACACAGTAAACTGCTCAGGGAGGAGGCTTGGAAATGCCTAACTTCGAAGCCATAGAAGGATTGTGTGTGGATTTAAAAGAATAAGGAATATCAAAGGAGTCTATAGATGAAAGAAAAAAGGCAATTAAAACTGGTCAGACAGCATCAGCCTGAGTTCAAATAACCTCCTGCTCTGCAGAGGGCAGAATTTCAGATGTATTTTGTAGCCTGAGCCTCTGTGTGGGCAGGCTGCTCTCATAATTAATACAAATGATATTTTGTTCATGCTTGTAAGATTAATTCTAACTCTTTACTATTGCTTGATGCAACTAATACTGGTCCCTCGATTATGTAGACCCAGTCTTGGAACAGTCAAATTTAAGAAAACACTGGAGTTAATTAAGGATGCAGTTAGCTGTGGAATGGACCCACACTTCATTTTTCAGTGTGTGCTCAAGAGGTGTCTGGAAGACAGGCTTGTTTGATGTTTTTTAAATGAGGCTGAATAGGTGAATAATCCAACTGAAAACAACTTTTTTTACTGTGTGCTTCTAGCAATGATACATGTGATTCTCCAGTGTTTTGAAGGATTTGGCATTTACTGTTTGTACGATCTCCACTCTAGGCAAAGAATGTACCATGGTTTTGGGCTCTATTTTGACAACCTAAAGGGGGAAGGCTTGTCATTTTGGAAAGTGGCTTTGTTGGGGAATAGCAGTGAGACTGATTATTGTGCTGCCTGCCAAACCCTTTAAAGATAGCCTGCTTAACCTAACAGCTCTGAACAGGAGCTTAGCACTTTGGAGAGTTTGGTCCAGGAAACACGACAGTCATCATATATAACCTGGTGCTGGATATTTCAGATTTACACAAGCAAGATATAGAAATTGCCATTATTGGAAAGAGGAGTGAAAAAAAAATTGTATAAAGTTAACTGAAACCATCTGTCTGCTGGTCACCATTTCAATTTCAGTACAACTTGTAGGTCTGCCTGCTGTATGGCAACTGTAGTGCACAGTGGGAAGGAGTAGGATGGTTAGTGATGCCAACACAGTTATCCTAGTAAAAGGCGGGAAAAAAGCAAGAAAGAAGGGGGGGGCTAAATTACCACTTCACTGTCTGATTTAAATACCTTCAATTATCCTTTGCTTGGCTGCTGTAATCTGACAGCTTTCACTGTGTGGAAGCTGTTGTCTTTGTCACCCCAGTAACAGTCGAGATTTGTCTCAGAAGTTGTTTCTCTCATTGTCGGTGCTTGTCACTGCAGCCCTCCTACAAAAGCAGGAGACACCCTTTGTAATGAATTAGCAATCACCCTAGATGATTCACTCTATTTTTGTCATGCTCCTTTTTTTTTTTTTTCTTTTTTTCCTCTTTAGTGCCCTGGGTAGTTCAGCCCCTAACCAGGAATTTCTCTGACAGTAATCACTTCCCATCCATCTGGCCATTCGATCTGATAGGTAGTCCAGTTGAATAGCTTGAAGGTGTACAGCATGAAAACCACTGGGAAATGGTCAAAGATTGCATTTGGTGGTTTACCAGCTGGGATTTTTTGGTGCAGTCCATTTGGGTTTGCCATGGTGATTTTGGAACATTTGCTTTCCTTTCTCGTTAGCCAGTTTTGGCTTATGCAAAGTATTACTGAAATTGCTTTGAGAAGCTAATTGAATTCAAGTTGGGGGGGGGGTGTGGCGGGAGGGGGGCAGGCATAGAAGATACTGAATAGTCTTCCAGATGCGCTTGATATGACAGCAATCTTAAACTTTCCATGTAATGATTTAAATTAAAACAAACTGATGTTGAAGGTTTTTCAGTTCATGCCTTCACCCTGTTCTGTTTTCTAATGGTCATAGCAGCTAGTGTATGCTTTCTCCATTAAGATTTCTTGGTTCTTGTTAGAGTTTTTGGATGTTTCTTGCTAATTGTTGGTTAAGTTCCTGTGGAGCTCTCTGCAGAATATCCCAGGAACCAGGCTCTGAGCCAGCCCATGGTGCTGGCTTGATTTAATCCCTCCACGCAGCTGATTTATATTTTACTTACTGTTTGGAAGATACCAGAGATAATTACTCAAATTTCTGGGGAGAGGTGTGGTTTTGGTGTGGACTAGAGAGCACTTCAAATGGAACTGAGAAAAATTCTCCCTGCTTTCATTGTCCACGTGCAGTATCACCACTATCGTAGGTCTTTGAAGTATTCTTGCAAACCTCAAATCAGAACCCAACTATTTCCCGTTTTCTGTGCACATTTGCCGTGTGTTGTATATACATATGTCTTTTCCTCTGATGTAGGTCATAAAGCTGAACTGTCGGGTATGTTTTTTTATGAGAGTAACTTATTGTAGCAATGAATTGTCTTCACTGACCTCATTTTCACTCCAATGGGGTTTTCAGTGAAAGTTTACAGACACTGTAGTTCAGGCAGGCAGCCAATGCAGAAGGGATTGCTGTTTGTATTTCTTCATTTCAGTGCCAAAGGAGGATTAGCTTGTGCTGAAAGGGGTAGAGAGGTGAGCTAGAAATGCTTGACCTGGTCTTTATTAGACATTTACTCATTATTTTCTTTTGTGCGTTCTGCAAGTCCTTCATGCATGTGGGCAAGAACAGGTTAAAAACTGTGCAGACTTGCCAAAGCTTTACGAATCTCTTCAGTAGCTCTGTTAAACCAAGCTAAATGAAACCCCCTGTATCCTTTATTTTTTTTTCTTTATCCCCCATCCCCCCATTCCCACAGGGTTTCAGGGGTTGCTTTCCAGCCCATACATGTGTAAATGCCTTCTTGGTACAGGAGACACATTTTCATAGCTCATTATCTTGCCTTTCTAGCCCCATCAGTACCCCCAGCGCTGCAATGTGTTCAGAGCTTTGTTGGGTTGCTGCTGACTCTGTAGTGGTGCAAATTTTCTGTAACATATCTGGTAATTTACTTGAGTGTAGCACGAGCTGGAAGATGGGAACGAGCCTTTGATCTCTGACATTGTGAGATCAGCAGGGGAGAAAATAAAAAAACACTTCAGAGTCAAGATGTGTTAAATTAGTTGGAAAGTAAATTGGCAGAGAGTTGGCAACAAACAGATGCTATAAAATCACTAACCCTTTGAGTAAAGTATGGGTATTTTCCAGCAGTGGAAAGTAGTTTGCCCTAAAGCTTTTGTCTGAGAAAACTGGCTAGTAATAGCAAGAGCAAAGGCTTCACATTTCTTTTCTATATCCAAGAACCGCTTTGGGGATACAACAGCATTGGCTTAAGAAAATGAAGGTTGTTAACACAGCAAGAAGCTCTTCACATCTTTATTTGGGATTCTTAATAAGGCTGCATTTCCTATTAATAGCCTATCAGGCTGCCGTTTGTGCCAAAAACTCTCGGTGCCCCTCTTTTTGCAAGTCCATTTCGTTTCCTAATTCCCTTCCCAGAGCGGCATAGTAAATATAACGTAGTTCATTTAACAGCCAAAATGTTGCAGACTGTCAATGCTGTCAAATGGACTAGCACAGTAAGGCTTGGAAATCTCCGCAGTGTTTTGATGATAACACACACAGTGAAATCAACAAGCCACACTGAGCCAAAAAAATCCACCACTCCCCCAACCCAAACAAAAACCCGAGGTGTTTCCATCATCACCTGTCAGTGAGCTGGGAATCCCCCTGCTTTGCACTTTGGAGGAGTGTGTGCGTTGCTGAGATCATAAAGGTGGCCTGTAATATAAGTTGGTAAACTAATTTCTATATCCAGTGAAGTTTGTCGAGGTTTCTGAAATAACTGTTTAACAAGTGTGCATTTAAAAACTTTTGAATCACTTCCTAGAAGCCTTCCTAGAATCTTCTTCCAGAAGTCAGCTCTCTGGGCAGAGACGACACGTGGTCTAAAGAACCTGAGTGCACATCTCTTCTGCACAAAATCTGACAGCGTCTTTTCGGGAGCAGTAGTGGGATGGGTAAATCCTGAACACATTGTGACAAGGAAATGTGGAACAAAATGGTATCGTTTAAATTTAGGCCAGGAAGCCAAAGCACATCAAGGAGCAGCTCTGAACTAAGACAGATGCGCTGGGCACGGAGGAGGGCAGCCAGGGATGGGAGGCAGAAGGAGGACCAGGAGTTAAACCACGTAATCAAGTTGTTGCATCACAGAGGAGTACATAGGAGATGGCTGTTCTCTGCAAGCACACGTGTGGCAGCAGTTTGTATGCACAGTTGCTCCTCAATCTGCACGTTTGTTGTTTTTTTTTTCCCAAGGATTCCTTTCTTTTTAAGAAGATCCAACTCAATTATTGAACTATGGACTTCTTTCCTTACAGAAGCAATATTTCCCAGTAGTCTGACTGGAGCACAAATACCTGAGTAATTTAAACAGGTGGCCATTTGCAGCATAATTACTGCGGTTGTTAATGATAAATAACAAGCTCAGCTTACAAACCCCAAGAAATATCTAATTTGTTTGCCTACCTGCAATGGATTCTCTTCTGTGCAGAATACAGATGATCCTTCTGCTAGAAGCTTTAAAAAGGAAATTATTTCAGTTCATCCACTCTAGTCCTGGAAGCAGTTGCAAGCTATTGACAGGATCAGGGCCATCATTTGCTTCTATGAGGGCAACTGGTCTTTACCAGCTTTAATGATATCCCAGTTTTGCAGAGAGGAGAGAAACCCTGGAGCAGCTTTCTGAAGTTTCCAGTGTTAGTGATTTTGTTTTCACCTTTAGCAAACTGGACGTTTTTTCTCCTTAGTCTCTAGCTGATGAAGGCAAGTAATATTTGACCGTTTTGATTTTTAAAACAGTATTTTTACACCGGCTATTTAAAAATATTTTTGTTTGAGAGAGAGATCTGTGTTCAAAAATTTCATGAAAACATCCCTTCTTTCTATGTAGGTTTTTTCCTTAAATTAACGTTGTGCTGTTAAGGGGATTAACCCATCATGTTTAAGTGTCTGTGCTTGGTGGTACTACTCAGCAATCAGCATGGGTTCTTTGCAAGGAAAACATGATTCAGGTGAATCTTGTTTCCTTTTCAGCCAATTTTTTAAAGACCTTATGTCAGAATGCTGAAATAATGATTCACTGTCTGTACTCTTTATAATCCCAAACCCTTCCTGCCTTTCCCTGTACTTCTTAGGTGTAATATATAACATAGTGAAGAAATTAAGACTTAGTATGACAATGAAGAAATAGCCTTGCAAAAATAGTATGATCAAGAAAACATCACCAGCTTTCTGTTAATTTGAAGATACGGCATGCATCTATTATCCCCACTTATTAATTCCATATTTTTGGTAGATTTGTATGGTTTGCTACCCACAACAATTATGCAAAACTGAGTAGTGATAAATACATTTATATAAAGCTGTCTTCTCTTTTTAAATACAAAAAATATGAAGCTTGGATTTGAATGCAGCATTTGTTTTCTTATAAAACCCTTCTTTAAGGTATGGGAGACACTGGAGAAAAAAATAGTACTAATATTTACTGAAAATTAATCTGAGTTTCTTTATCACATCATAGTACTAATCTTAGTAAGCATATGCTTTTATTGCTATTTATATGGTGTTTATTAAACTCCATTAACTTTTAAGCACACAAATACTTTTTCTTCTTTCTTTCTTTTTTTTTGAGATTATGCATCTGAACAGTTGGTCAAGAAATGTAATAAAAGACTTTATCTTGCTTTATATCTTTACACCATTACATTTTATGATATCATTGCGACTACAAACTTGCACTGGCATAACACAGCTTTGGTTCTAGATGATGAGTTGGCAGAGGGAGAGAGGAATTTGGTTACAACTGCATTTTTTAAGTATGCCAGCCAAAAATAGTAGAATTTGGTTGACCGTTATTATTTTTTTGTTTTTCGGGGAAGGGCATTTCTTTTCTTTGATGTTTGAAAGCTTGTCTCCCAGTAGATACTCTCGGCTGCCTTCTGTGGAGCTTGGAGTTGTAAAACTTATGTCTGCCTAGAAACCTGCATATATCACAGAAAATGTGCCTTGCAGGAAATGGAATCTAAAAATTTTTAGACAGTTAAATCGCAGGCATTTGTTGATACCACATTTGATATATTGCCTATGCCAGTAGTGTCTTGTGTTAGTGAATCGAGTCTTTATTTTGAAGTCTTCCTCCTAATTGGTGATGGTATTAATTCATATTTGTTAGGAAACTGCTGCATTTTGTTAGTTAGAGCTGCTGAACACTGAGGAATATTGGGGGTGTACTTGTCGAGAGAGCTGGTAATTCCACTTTGAGTGACTTACATTGTCAATACAGTGCAAGAGAGAAGTGTGCAGATGCCTTTGTGGAGAGCTGTACTTTGTTAAATATTTCTGATGTGTTTTGTGTTACTTGACTAAACTCCCATTGAGGGAGAAGTCTGTATTTAAATTCACCTTGCAGTTTAAGCCTGATCTCTTCCTGCTGCTTGTTGCTCTGCTTGCAGCTTTCAGGCTTCTCCTCACCACCAAAGATGTCTAAGTCAAGAATACTAATGATCTGACATCCGTTGTAGTTGGAAATATTTATGGATAGTTATGCCATTATTAATTCTAGCTCCTTGTTGGCTTTTTATTTCCACCTGTCCACTTCCTTTGGTGACAGTGATGCCGCTGTCCCATACGCCTCTGTTGTTTAACAGTCCTTTTCCATGTCATTTACATGTTACTGGCCATGTACCGATTTTTAATAGTTCACAGAGTAAATCCATGTTCTGTATCTTTTGGATGAAGCCGCTTTTTGGTCCTACCCAAGCAAGCTGCCATTACAAGCTGCCAGAGCTTGGACTACTTTTGTTGGACGTGTTTTGTAATGGCATAAGAATTTTGGCATGCTGTGTTGTAGAGGCTGATTTCAGTCAGCGCTGTCTAAACACACTAGGTTTCCCATCAATTACACTGCTAAATCTTTGACAGACTCTGCCAATCTTTGCGTAAATGCTTCCCAATTCTTCATTTTGACAGCCAAAGGAGGAGAGGGAAATGAGAACTACTTTGAACAGAATGTCCAATATGGGGAGCATGTCGAAGCTTTCTTAGCTGACTTTTTCCACAGTTAGGAAATGTGTGGTAGGTTTTGGTTGTGCTACAGTCTCTTCAGATGCTTTGCATCAGAAATGTCCTAGTATTGTGCTTGATTCTAATTTAACTTAGTAAATCTGTTCTTTCTCTTTTTTCTCTAATTATTTATATATATTCTTTAAATAGGTGGTGTACTGGATTTCATTTTCACTTTTTAACCAAAGGGGTATTTTTTGATTGAATGAAAATGAAGACAAATGTCAGCATACGTAGCACTGAGTATTTCCTTGCCTTGAACCTTAGAGGTACTGTATTTCTGTCCAAGGCATCTTTGAAACAGTGCTTCAGTTTCAAAGCAGTACAGTACAGGAAGCTTCCACCTTCATGTCCATGACTCTCTGCTTGATTCTTTCCTGCTCAGAAAATCAGGTGGATGCTCTGTGGAAGTGAGTGTTTAAATTTATATGAGTTGCCTTGTTGCCTGCACCTTAAACCCCACATTTTTCTAAATGACTGGATCCTTTGTCCGTGTGCTGTGCAATTTCACCAGTGCCTGTGCAGTGTGCACAGCCAAGATTTCTGGACGTACAATAGCTTCAGGTGGGCTACCAAGTGTCCAGACATCCCTGCATTCAACACTGCAGATGTACAGGCAGTCCTCAGTCACCCACACAATTTCTAGTAAACCTGTGCAAAGAGCAAGTCTTACAATGTCCTATTACCCTATTTTCAGCCAGAGTCAGAATCTTTTCTTCTTTCATTTTGTTGGATGGCGTCTTCTTGAATATGTTATACCTGTACATTAGAGGTGTGTGTATGTACCTTGTATGTGTGTATATATGTGTGTGTTTTTATAAATGTATTTTGAAAAAGGTGTGTGCATTTATATTAGATATGCCTATAGGATAAGTAAAGTTGTGCTTGAAACTAGGAACTTAGTATTAGCATATCCCTGTACATATTGCTCTGTGTGAATATGTACAGAATTAAATTCTATTATTAGGAATGTGATTTTATACAAATGTGATTAACATCTGAACATATTGGTTGAAACCTTGTTCCTATTAAAATCATTAACTATCTACCTATAGGTACTCGGGAATGGTATTTCAATAAGCATAGGTAAGTCATTTGAGGAAACAGGAATAATAATTAGGGAAAATAAAGCTGATTTATTTTATCAAGGCTATTCTTTATTAGTCCTTAAAATGAACATTGTTTTCATTGGAGCACTGCAGAGTTAAGTGACCACTAGAGAGAGGAGTCAGAACTCTTTTTAACATACTAGTTCATTACGTTTTTCAGTGCTGCTGTTGCTTGCTTTTATGTGAACACAACAGTTAAACACAGGTAAATTAATGGAACTGGAGTTATTCTGAAATGGTTATGCCAAGTGGACAGAGATGATTTCCTTTTTGGACTTGCCTGAACAGCAGTTTTTCTCTGTTTGGGTGGAAACCTAGACCTAGGTCTAACAAAGTGCAGCTTAACGCAGGCTCGTGGTTCTGGCGGTTCCTTTGCATTTTGCAGCTCCCTCTGCGGTAGAGACCCGGCTCAAAAAGTACGCTACTAAATTGCCAGCTGGTGCAAAATGAAAGGCTAAGACAGTCTTCATGCCACTCTCCTAGCTATTTGCATCAGCCCATGAGACCCCCTTGCTGTCTTTCTGCTGAACCGTCCCCTCTTGAGGGTGGCCAAGAGGCCAGGACAGGCAGCCTGCCCGAGCCCCTGCACTGCTGTGGGGTCATCACGCCAGGCCCTGCCATCAGGACTCCTTGGAAATTTGGGCTGAAGTTTGAGAGTGTGTTCCCTCCTGTAAATTAGTAAGTTATTATTACTTTGTTTTCAACAACCATGTGGCTTTGAGATTCCTTTCTTTCAGAGATTTTCAGCATCTCCCCCTCCCGCCCATCCTTTATTTTTCGAGAAATGTTTTCTTTGGGTTTACTTCAGGTTAAGGAATTTGTATTGTGTGTGACAGTCGCTTATGGTGAGGGAATTCTGTTTTAATCCCTTAAGTGTCATTGAACAGGGAAGGAGCTTTTTCTTTCAAGTTGATGTAGGGAAGCATTAGTGGTGATAAAAGGATATATTGTTTAAAAATGACTTAGAAAAGCTGCTCTTTCCACCTTTCCTTATCTATGATGGTCTTAGGAGGAGCCTTCACTCCCTCTTTGGGCATGCGGGTCTTCATTGTGGCTGCCCTGTGAGGGGCAAGGAAAAAGAGAGAGGGAGAAGAGAGGGGAAGAGAGCTGCTAGCATTCTTTTTGGAGCCTGGTTAATGGCGCAGTCGAAGGGCAGAATCCTGTGATGTACAGAGGTTAATTAATGATCTGCACACACAGTGCTGCAGCATTAAAACAGGATTTTCTGCTCTTGATTGTCCACAGTCTTTTTTTTTTTTTTTTGATTACAAGAAGGATGGCACTTCTCACTCGCTTCCTGCGAGTTTCGATCATGCTATTAATACAGCTTCCTAAAGTATGTGTGAAAGCAGCCGCAGTCAGTAATTTAGCAATGCAGACACACACTCATGACAATATTGAGCAACACTACAAGCATAATTTGTAGTGGCAACGGTCTAGAGGATGAACCTGAACACGCAGCATGTTTTCAAATCTAAGCCTCCAGTCTCTGAATCAGGCTTATGTTAGCAGATTCTGCTCATCTTCGGGCAAGTTTTGGGAAGAGAGGTTTTCACAGATACAACTGGAGGCTGGTGCCCAATTCACTGTTTGAGCTATGTGGGGATACTAAAAGAAACTGTTTTTTGAATGTGGTCTCAAAATGGATTGAAGTCACTTAAAGGGCCGTTATGGCTACCTCTGACCATTTAGCACCAAGCCAGTGCTGGCCAGAAATGAGTTTGCATGTCCTGTGGGTTGCTGATCAGCAGAGGAATAGAAGATTAAATGGAAATTTCAATCCATCTGGAAAGGATTTGTTATCACCCAGGATGGACTGGAGTCAATAAGGGATTTTATTAATTCAATTAATAAAATCTTTCCTCTCTTCCTGCTGAAAAAAAAAGATTAGATAAGGACTGAAAAATAAGGTGTCAGTGATGAGATTAGAGAGGCTTCTGCAATTTTTCAGTCATTTACTTTCAATTAAACAGCATTTGAGCTTGCTTTTGGGGCACTAGGGCTTTCCCACCCCCACTTAGTTTTAGGCTATAGTTGTAGACTTTTTTTCTAATGAGGCCTGGTCTGTGCCCCTAATTTGGACTATGTAGAAGCCACTTTTTGTAGATTCTATTTGTGGCAGTGCATTTGAGTGCTTGCCTCCATGTGCCCTTGTCAGCTGCTTCCCCAGAATTAAAGAGTCCTGCTCCTCCCAGGGTCCCATATGCCTCTCTGGCCTGCTGAACGCCCATGGCTTGGACCTGGCTGACTGTAGTCACACAAATCTTACCAGTAGGATACGACCCACGTACTGGTTTTTTTTAAGTACTCGAAGATTTGAGCTTTCCTTTTATTTTGAACTAGCTCCTTATCGGCAGGCACACACTAAACTATCTGGCAGTTGCGTTCAGAAGTAGGTTTTAGGTGAAAGCTTTATTCATTCCATCAGTAATTAAGTGATTTGTTCCAAACTCATAAATCTCTCCTCCCTCTTTCTTTTGCCACTGACTATCTCATCTTTTCAGCTTCATGTCAGGCACTCTATTCCCTGCTCCCTTTCTAGATCGAGTTTCCTTCATTGCCTCCTTTCTTCTTACACCTTGTGGGTTTTTTTTTGCCTGTGGGTTTGTTTTTTTTTTTTTCTTTTTAACCACTCCTTGTGTTCGTCCTAGCAGCCTCCATTGCCACAGTCTTTTTGTGAAGACACTGGGTTGTCTTTGTCTCTTTGCCGAGCATCTTCCTGTCAAGTCAAAGCTCCTAATTTTTGTCTGGCTCCTGACCCTAGCATGATTTTGGCTCTGTTAGTTGCTTGTGGGTAAATTAGCTAGTTCTTCCTTCTCCTCACAGTTCCTTTCCTTTATACATCCCACATGTCCCCCATCAATCACCTTGTGCCAGTCTCAGAGGCTGGCAGGAGAAGTTGGCGCCTACTGCTTCCCCCCACCTCCTGGGTATCCCACTTTTGGACCCTTCTTTTATGCATGCTGGAAGGACTCAGCTTCTTTTTGTGTGCTTTGTGCTCTGCAGGACTGGCCCACTCCCTCGCACACCTCTTTGTGCCCTTGGTGCATCATCCTGCCTGGCAGCTGAGATGTTCCTTCCCTCCTAACTGCATCGAGCTGTACTTAGGTGGTCTTCTGCTTTGCAGTGGATTTCACTTTTTATTGCCTGACTCCTATTTCCTGCTCTAGTTCTCCATTACATCTCTCCTATGCCCTCACTTCTTATGAATGTTATGCTGATTTAGATGTGGTTGGAAAAAATACATTTAAGCTTGAGAGGGAAATTTGAACCCCCACAAAAAGAGAAGACTTCCATTATGAGAAGAAATAACTAGTGGTGTCCCCCAGGGGTCAGTACTGAGCCCAGTCTTGTTTAACTTCTTCATCAATGGCCTGGATGAAGAGTTAGAATGTACCCTCAGCAAGTTTGCTGATGACACCAAACTGGGAGGTGTGGTAGGTACACCAGAAGGCTGTGCTGCCATTCAGCGTGACCTCAACAGGCTGGAAAGTTGGGCAGAGAGGAACCTGATGAGGTTCAACAAAGCCAAATGCAGGGTCCTGCACCTGGGGAGGAACAACCTCATGCATCAGTACAGGCTTGGGGCGGACCTGCTGGGAGAGCAGCTCTGTGGAGAGGGACCTGGGTGTCCTGGTGGATGACAGGTTAACCATGAGCCAGCAGTGTGCCCTGGCTGCCAAGAAGGCCAATGGCATTCTGGGGTGCATTAGGAGGAGTGTGGCCAGCAGGTCGAGGGAGGTT
>Ga0065711_1047666_pt1 | contig 12203 bp, 6 predicted proteins | sample Hoacrofraction12_FD_59098 | JGI IMG/M metagenome (GOLD analysis project Ga0065711, IMG submission 59098) | Hoatzin crop microbial communities from Cojedes, Venezuela - Epithelial fraction 12 v2 (version 2) | ecosystem: Host-associated > Birds > Digestive system > Esophagus > Crop | place... | reverse complement strand
TGTTCAGAACAGTGCAGATTTAAAAAAAAAAAAAAAAAAAATCCAAGATACCAGTCACACAGCAGTGCTGAGTGCATCTCTTCCCAACAGTGATCATTACAGATGTATTGGATCAGCAAGATGTGTAACAGCAAAATGTCAGTGGATTACCTGGAGAAGTCAACAGTATCTTTCATTTTACCAAGATGCAGTTTCACTTTGGTAAAAGCAAAAATCATGATAAAAAATACACAGTACTTAACAAAAGAACCTGAACAGTCACTATAGAGACGTTTAACAAAAAAGATATGGCAAAGTGCATTTGTGCCATGTCAGAAATGTAAACTTACCAGTGACTCTCCATCACCAGATACTGCAAAAAGAAAAGACAGTAAATTTAAGAAAAGTTCATAGTCTAGCCCACCTCCATATTCAAGATGACAAAACACAGTGTAAATAAAGACCTCATACCAGAAAACACTGGGGTTATGAAATTTTCAGAAGTTAACTCAAACTTCTAAAGACAATTCAGATTCATCCTAAATTAAAACCACAGAAATTGCACTTCCAAGAATTCTATGAGCTGTAATAAGAGTATCAAAGCTGCCATTTTGATGTAAAAGATTTCTGCAAAGGAAATACTCTTTCTACAACGATGGGTTCAGAAGGCATGCAGATCACATTTCTCCCCTCAAAGAGCAACATATTTTGTTTCTATATTAATGTTGTAATTACAGTAACTTTGTTTTGTTGCTAGAGCACTACGAACACTCTCCCCAAACACAGATGCTACCAAGTAGATTAACATTTTCTCATTAATTTGCAAAGCATTGTTGAGAAGAGGCCTGGTACTGTAATCAGTAAGGAACAGGGTGGGGTTTTTTTGTCTGTTTTCAAAACGAAAGGCAAAAAAAAAACCAACAAGCAAACACACCCCCAAAACCAGATTTCCCTCCTATATTTGGGTGCCATGGTACTGTGATCCTACTATGAAAGTGACAATTTAGCTCAGTCTGTTGTCAACTTGAAAATGCAAGTATCAACTGCAGGAGGTGTCAGTCTTATATATCTTATACTACATCCAGAGTATGTCCTTTAAGTATTTTAGAAAATCAATATAAAACCAACATGAGGCAAACAAATCTCCATCCCTTTCTGAAAGCAGCAACTACTTGTAACAAAAAAACCCAAAATAATCGCTTAAGTTAAAGGGCATTTCTGTACCAAACAAACTCCAACTTTGGAAATACTTATCACTTGTTTCTTATCCCCGTGTACATGGGTATTTGCGGTGGTACTGACAAGGGACAGGTAGTTCATAATAGCCCATGACTGAATCAAAAACTAATGTCCATTTTGCTCGATATATCTGTGAAGTCGACAAAGTAAACTGCTTCTTCCATCCATGTTTAAAAAAAAAAAAAAAAAAGAAGTACAGCGGGAGATGTATAAGGAAGAAATAATGGTTTTGGAATCCAGCTAAAATGTTTTAATTATGTGAGTACACATCTAACATTAGATAACTAGGAAAATTAGGAAGGTATGTCAGGAGGATGAGGGATCATTAATTAATCCCAGAAGAAACCACAGGAAGTTTGATCACTTAACAGAAAGGTTTAAATGAAACTGACATGCTATAACTTGACCAACACCAGAAGAGCTTTCTTTCACATGGTAAAAACCTCAAATTGATGCATGGAGCCATCCTGTGGTAAAACAAGTCAACTTCTCTAGGAGACTCTACATGAGACTCTTTCCATACTATGAAACCTGTTTACACAGCACACCTAATGGACAAATGCTACAGAACAACATCAGAATGAAATGATCTGTTTGGATGGGCTGCAGTTTGCTATCTTCCTCTAGATTAAGAAGAAAGTATACAATGCAGCATCATACATAGTTTGTAGATTTAAGTCATATAATACAAACACATATACATAAACCACAACTTATTTTGAAGATCCTAAATTCTCAATTTCCAAGCTTACCCTTTATTGGGCTGAAGAAGTTGAAAAAAGAATCATTAGGTACTTGTTTAGTAATTGTCCGAACCGTGCCGCGACCCTTGTGTTTCTGCTTTTTCTTGATTGTTTTAACTGTAACATTTTTTCCTTTCTTCCAGTCAATAGTACACCTAAAGAAAACATGTGGAAACAGCATTTTAACACAAGGTACCAGTGAAAATATGGAACCAAGCATCAGAGCAACAAACATCAAGGCAAACATGACTTAGCATTCTCTAAAGCTAGGTTTTACTCACACTGGCAACATAATCTACTTGATAAAATGTTAAGTAAATGCATCAAGTGCTAGAGACTATGAGTATGTTGGACAAATCAAGTATTTCCCTAAATGAGAAAGCTAAGTAGTTTGTCTTCTCAGAGTCATCACTGCGTTACCCTAAAAATAAATGCACAGAGAGTGGTCAGGGAGAAGCACATTTTAGCTCTCCAAAGAACAGTGCTGAGACTGACTTGGCAGTCAAGTATAGCAAGCTAAACAGAGCTTACTTTTCAGTTCCTTTCTGCTGCTGTGCAAACTGACACTTATCTCAATGAAGAGTCTCCCTCCATCCACCTATAGTTTTACCCAAAACTGTACATGACAAAGAATGAGTAGTAAACACAGCTAGTTCTCTTCTAATGGAAGTAATGGTGTTCCAGTAACCCTTAAGTGCCTCAAAATAACATCTCTTATAGATAAACGGTCAAAATCGACAGTTTTATAGCAAATCTGTACAATAAGTCACAGAAAAAATGGTTTTCCTGGTCTACTTATTCCAGTATCTATAACCTCCATCAGGAAACATGAACGGAAATCAAAGTTTTGACATACCAGCAATTTCAGAAAGGGACTCCTCGTCTGCAAGACTTAAACAGAAAACGTTTTGCTAGAATTAACTGAAGATTTCTTCAAAATGGACTAGCCTTTTACTTTGGCACAATTTTCACTGAACATGCAAGCAGACATTTTGCCTTACTGTGAGTGAATATTCAATTCAAAAGCCAGCCTGTAGCACTAAAAGCCAAAACATTTTGAGGCTGTCAGGGTGTCTTCAAGAATGCAAGTAAGTATTAGTTAAAAAAAAAAAAAACAAACAAAAAAAAACCAAAAAACCCCTCCCACCAAAATTCAACACCCCCCCGGGTGTTGAAAAAACCACACAGAAAAAAACACCAAGGAAGCTAAGAAAAATCAGATACAATAAGGTGCTGTGGGTGTGGCACTGAACATCGGTTATAGATCATTGTTGGGAAGAGAACAGGTTAGGTTAGACAGAACGGTATTTTACCCAAAGAATAATTCTAACATGGTGTTCAACTCACTAGACTTCCAGAACACAGATGAGATTTCACCATCCCAGCATCAGTTTCTGAACACATTTTGCCAGAAAAATTGCTGAGTTAATTTGGAAGTACACAGTCACAACCGCCACAACCAGACTGCACAGCCAGTATGTTCCAGCCTCAAAACAGGCTGAAAGAACAGATCATACGTATGACCAATTCCTGGCAGATTCAACAGTACTGCTGGAATAAACATTGCTGAGGAGACGAGCAAGAGTCCAACAGAGTCTAAGGCTACTGATCAGACTGAGGATGGAGGTCTATGAAATGTAACGACTAAAATGAATTTACTCAATTATCTGGAAGTAAAAGGCTTGTTACCTCATTAATAATCTGTTAAATTTGAAAGGCGTAAGATTTAAAAAGTACACCATATTAAAATGTATCTACATCTATGTATCTGTTACTTTTGCATGCTGAGGCTAAGATCATTATCATCCCTACCAACATTCCCAGTTTTTAAGTCTGCAAAAGCTTTATTTTATCTTCATTAATCATTGTCACAATAAGGGAAAACAGCATCTGGAAAATATGGACTGTATACTTCAGCGGGTTTTTTGAATTTCAAGTTTTCCTTACCCCTCACAATCAACTATTTCAGGTCCTTCAAACGAAAAGGGATCTGTCTTGTCTGGCTCCGACTTCATCTTGTATGTTTTCGTCAGGACTGAATTAGAAAAGTAGTCATTGGGCCCAAAGTGGAACTCTAATGAGAAAGACTGGAAGAACGTTCCATTATAGTTTTACATTACCACTCATTCTTCTCCTTGAAATAGTGTATCAGGAGAACTATGATTAATTAACCTCTGAATACAGGGAAAAAAAACCAAGACCTTCATGGCAAACATCATTCAAACTACAGTAGAAGCATGAAATGAAGAATGTCAGCCAATTCTGAATGTGCAAAAAGCTAGAATAATCATGGCTAATATGAACATCCACATTATAATCACATAATCTACTATGTTTCATTCACCTTTACATATAGAACTGCTGTCTTAAAAGCAATCACAGAAAAAAGTACTTTGAGAAAAGTCTTGGTTTAATTTTCCATGGAAGCCTATTCATCATCCCTGTTTTAACAGAATACATCCTGAATCAGGTGTTTCTGCATATGTTTGAGTTCACTCCTCAGGTGGCACCTGAAAATTGTTTGCAGAAATTCTGTTTCTTACATGGGGAACCAAAGGCTCCAGTTACAGAAAACCACAGCACACACAATGCATCGATTTTCAAATCTATAAAGCTTTCAAAAACTGGCTGCAAAATGTTATACATGCCCCTTTTGCACTCAGGATCAACTATGACCTATTTAAAAGTAAAACCAAATTCAAACTGCCTTGCAACAGGGAAAAGAGGTTTTCAGGAGCATTGCTTTAGTTACCTGAAGGATGAAATACCTGCTTACACAGGTCAGTTCAATAACAGAGACGGGTTGAAAGTCAAAATCCCCAACGTCACCATAATCTACTGTACAGCCATAGCACGCATAGCAGTTACTTTAAATGTTTTATTTACTACCCCAGCAATACACCATAAGAGCTAGACATAGTGCACACACAAAGGAGATTAGATAAGTGCCAAAAACACTAGCCTTGCAGACCACATGTTGCATAGCCCATGGATGTACATCCCCAGCACACTCTTCAGACTCAGATGAGAAAATGGTCTGTTATCACCCAAGTCTGTCTTGGCCTCCCCTCTCTTTAAGGGTCAACCACGCGCAGACAGGACAAACAACTCTGTGGACAGCAGTCTGTTCATCAAAGACATCCCTCACTCATCTCCCAAAAGCTCCTTACTCTTTCCACACCATCTCCTTTCTACGAGCACATGAATCTCGTCATATGACAGAAATCTGGAGAGATAGAGGTCAAGGAGCAATGGGGACCGGTGGCAACAGCAGCCCAACTTCCCAACTCACATGCTCACAATTTCACGAAAGGAAGCCACTGGGAACCAGATGTGCACTGGAATACCTGTATCGGCTTCACATAGCCTATTTCAGCTTTACTTCGCTTACTCCATTTTAAAGCAATTCAAGACAGCTACTATAGCTCGGAGGTTGTCTTCAGTTAAGGCAAGGCTCTGGCAAACATGCTCAGAGGATGAGTTACAAACTTAGCTTACCCACTACCAGTGACTATCATCCATACCCAAATAAACCCACAAACTGTCACTAGTGTTATAAAAGAGTAGCCAGTGGCATTACTTAGCATGCAGCATCCCAAGGACTAGCAAGACAAAAATCTCTGCAGAGACTGCATTTCAGTATTTCGTTCCATACCTGCTAATTAAGAGACAATAATAAGAGGCTTCAAGTTTCACATAGTATTTGAAGAGTTGTAATAACCCTTCCAGTAGTCTTTATTTGGATGTCTTTGCTTTTGATATCAGCTTACCTTTGTAACATTTATTTCTTGTACAAGATGCTCTTATGAACTTCAAAAGAGAACTTCCTTATTTTAAGCTACTTAAGTCATACCTAGACACATCATGCAGGTCTGAATATGCTAAAGATCCTGATGTCCAAACAGATATAAGCAGAAATCATATTTATACAAATATATGTAAGTTTATTCATACGATTACAAATAAATAAAAGCTAATAGTAAGGGAATTGCTTAAGCTTCATGCAGATAAAGGTTTATATATACAGGCTACAGCAAACAACTTCATAAGCACCACTACTGTAGCCAGGTAAATCTACTTTTGGAGGACAGTAACTGCAGTTAATCACTTTGGGTCAATGGTAAATCACAAAATTACTATCTCGCATTTCTTTCAGCGGCAAAACCTAACCCCCAGCAAATTTATTACACACTGTTTATGTGAGCTTTTAACACCGCTGCAGCAATTTTCAATAGGCAGAGAATTTCAGACAAGACAGTCACACACAGCTGGACAACATGTTTCATTTAAGTAGTTAGGAATGCACCCCTTTGTCTCCAAATACAGAAGGGACATGGAATTTGTCAGCCTTCCATTACTGGATTTCATGTAGCACTGGAATGGAACCTATTCACAGAAATATGCTGTCAAGAGGTTACGAACAGTGCGACACAAGATAAATCCATTCATGTTTTAAGAGCAGCTCCTCAACTTAAGGTACTGTCAAACAAAGCTGGACGAGCACACAAAGATGCTACAGGCAAAAACAACTATTCCCAAATCACCCAAACACCACTGAATAGATACACTTCAAGACAAAAAAACTCACCAACTTCTTAGAATACTTTACTCTGTGCTTAAACAATTCATTTTCTGAATAACACTCACATCCTTCTCCTCCAGCCCTAGCAATATTTAGAAACTTATTTCTCAATTTTTCCTCTGTCTGTACTGTTTCCCTTGCCTATTACCAGCTCAAGTTTAGTAAGATGGTATTAATAAGAAAGAGACAGTAAGGACTACAAAACTTTCCTTCAGCTGTTTTTAACCTTCAAAAGGTACAGAGTCATTCCCTCTTTCTCAGGTGAATCTTCAACAAAGCTTTTCTTGCAGTTCTTTTAGACTTTGTCAGAAGACTACAACTCCGTAACATAAAACAAAAACTCCAAATATAGGGAAAAAGGTACAAGGGTAAAGTTCAAAGAAAGGATGTGTAGGCTCTAATTCCCATCCTCTCTGCCTCCCCCTCAGAAGTTCAAGGAACAAGTATAGTCTGAGTGAATTAAAGAAGCAACAGAACAATTTCTTTTTGACATAGTATCTGTTTCTACACACTACACTTAAACAAGAAAACAACTTCCAAAACAAGGCAAATTTGTACTTTAAAAATTACTCATTAGGTACACTTTTATAAGCTCATTTAATGTGTTTTTCTATCTTTTTCAACAGGCACTTTATCCCTCATCATCGTTTCTGATTTGTAAGTCACATCACTTCTCTTGATAAGACATTCAATACAGTAAGTAGCACCCAGAAATTTTTCCACAATTCATTTTCTAACCAAAAGCAGCTATGTAATTTTCTTTGTAAGAGCTGCAAATTTAGAATTTGAAAGAGAAAAAGAAAGTGAAAACTCGACAGAATTGAGCCAGAATTGGAATCTAGAAACTACAGTGATGTCAGAGATATCCAGGACAAGGATGAAAGAGCAAAGGTCAGGAAAGCTGAACATAAATCTTTAAATTAGCCTAGAAAGAAAACACTCACACATACTCCAGCTGAAGAGAATGGAATGGAAATTCTGAAATGCTGTTCACTTCATTACTATAATTTTTATGAGAAACAACCAGACACAACTCACCATAGGCTGTCCAGGTTCAGAAAATCTAACTTTAATATCCTGCAGATGTTTCAAGATTGGTTCATCATATTCCTAAAAAGAAAACAAAACAAAACAACTATTCAGCAGGCAATATTTAAAAGAACGAAATTGTAACTTAGCTTGCTTCTTAAACTTGGTTTCAAGAAATAACCCAACCTTGTAATTATTCAACAATTTCAGCTAAAGTTCAATTTTGTATCCAAATTTCTTAATTGTAGTTGAAAATACCATGCGCCAAATTCTCAATCGTTAGGCCTCGTCTTCAGTAAATCAAGCTGCTATCCTGCTAGGCTGCATGAACATTACTGAAAATAACTTCATTCAGGGTATTTATCGCTGGTGAGACTCACAGAAAGACATGCTTTGTGGAATTTTTTCTTAACAGCATTAAACGCTACTAATATAACTGAGGGCAAAACTACATAAGCTATTTAACACAAATTCAAACAATCCACGGGTACATTTATAAAGCCCTTGCAAAAGTAATCCTTTATGGACTAAATTAACAAAACTACAGGGGAACAGCTGTTGTAAGCAGTACATAAACTTGCATTTTAGTCTCTACAAAGGTTGTTGCAAGATCATTTCTTAAACAATCCACACAGTGTTTAGCAGTTTGGATCAGCTGTTCTGCTTGTCCACCACTAGCCCTTCAAGCATCTGCAGGAACAATATTAGAGATTCTGAAGACTCAAAGATTTGGTCTCCCGCACACATTCCACAAGCACTCAGTATTAATTAGAAAAAGCAGCAATTCATTTAACGCATGACAGAAGTCTTTCTTTTCAGAGGAGAAACTTACTTGTACTAATTCACTTAGCATATCTACATTCCTAAAGATAGTAAACCAGAAGTCTGGAATTCCTTTGACATTTGTCTCTTCTGCTTCTGCTTTTTCTTCTATTACCACTGCATTTTTCAGGTCTCCCTGCGAAACATATACAGAAACATTTAAGAAATGAAATCATGAGTTCTTAATACATTTAACAAACAGAGGTAGACATACAAAACATTTGCTGTCTCTAAAGCTGCGGTTAAGGAACCTTTAAAAATTACGCTGTTTTTCCTCTGTAAATGAAGTTAAGAGACACAAGATTTATTTAAACAAGCATATATATTTAATTCAGATTTACTTTCAATTCACTTGGAATTCTTCTGTACAAAGACTAAATTGACCGAGGGACAGTTTCACTGGCTTGACAAATAGAAATAAAACACATTTCTATCTTTATACATATAGAAAAAATATAACTACTTTTCTATGTTTCTATTCATCCCATTCCTGTAGCTTCATGCGCCATTTACAGGGTTGCATCTAAAAAATCAAAATTTAACTTTGCCCTCTGAAATACTGTTTTAGCTTCCCAGTTTTGCAGAATCCTTTGTAAAGCTGGTTTTCATGGTTATCTGTCATTATTGCATTGCCCTCAATTATTACTCTTTTGTGATACAGCATTCCCTACACAACTGATGTCAAATGTTCTGTAAAAAAGAAGAATGACTAAGTCACTTCTCCATACCAGCAAAACCCAGGAAATTCAGTATGAGTTAGCTGTATTGCACTTTTCCTTTTACACCACTAGATAGCAGCAAATATGCAAGAGCTTCTGAACAGCAGCTACTTGGGTTATGACTAGCCAAGAACATGAGGCAGCAGTTTACTCGCCATCTAAACCGGCTTCTGATCTTATAATTGCACATAACATGGCCTGTCAATGCTATATTTACACAATGCCTAAAAGACCTTTTTTGCTTAGGTGTACAGAGCACTGTGTCATGCTAAATCTCACCAGATCAATTAAAAAAAAGAGAACAATTCGCTTTGTGTACAGAACAGCGTGCAAAGGAAACTGAAGGACGACAGGCCAAGGAAAAAATGGCAAACACAGCATTGTAAGTAGTCACTTCTCCGAGAAAAAGCAGCATGCCATGACCATACATCTCCAAAAATGATGACAGGATTGTAAAAGGCAGCCTACAGATCATACTATCCCTCCGAAATCTAGGTAGCTCCTAGATAGGCAAGTAGTAATCCACTAGCCAGCACACATTTTATTAGGTAAATTCCACATAATGACCAGATGACATCTGTGTATCTAATCTGTGTTTATGAAAATGAAAGCTAATTATGTCCCCCAAAATAAAGGGGACAGGCAGACAAACAGCCAGTCTTCTATTATCTTGGGGTATCATGTAGCACTGGAATGGAACCTATTATCAGAAAGACACTGTTAACAGGTTACGAACAGTGCCAACAAAGGCAACTTCTAAATTCAGTCAAGTTACAAACTTGAAAAAAGGCTAAACTACAAGTTTAAAAGCTTTCACTGGACGTAACAGTATATTCATCACAATAGCATACTACTGATAAAACTTTTATTTCCAATACATGGGTCTTTCAATGGAAAACACTGTACAGGAATTAAGAAAATCTGATCTATCTGTAGTTCATTACCCAGCTAGTACTCACAGCTAGTTTTTCTTCTTCCTCATTTTCACTGTGCCATTCTGACTCTGCATCTGTGGGTTCAGCTTCCCCATTAATAAACTCTCTTCTCTGTGTTAGAAAAATCAAGAATGTAATTGAAGATGCAAAATTACCTATATGCAAACAGGACTGACTCAGCTAGGAGGCGACAAAGATTACATACATAGCGTTCCCACCTTATCAAAAAGGGGCTGATAGAGTGCTGCGTATTTTCTCTCTAAATCATGTACTTCTTCATAGAATTTAGCTTCTATATGGGCACATTTCACCTGGAGCTGTTTCAAGGCATCAATTCTTCTTTTCACCGCTTTTGGTAAACTAAAAACCAAAGAATTATTTTAAAGTTGGTTGCCTCGGTGTTATTTAAAGTATCACTGTGAAATAGGCTGCTTATAACTAAATGCAATTTTTAAATAAAAAGCTTATGTTAAACATACATATTTCTCCAAAAACCTATTTCAAAAAGTTGAAAGAATCCTCTCCTACCCAAGTTGTTCTCAAAGGTGTTATCTTCTGTTCCATTCCCTGGGGCCACCACCCTCCCCGTGTAGTTCAGAGATCTGAAATCAATACCTTTGTTTACACCTACACTTTGAGACCAGAGTTGTGCTGATCCATCTACGAAAAATAAGACCTGTGCATTCTACAGGAGAAAGTTTTGATTTCTGGGTCATACTCAGAAAAGTACACACTACCCATCTGTACTTTAAACTATTAAGCTTTTATATATAGACATGTAAAGAGAACTTTTTATTGCATTTAGACTTTTTTAAGAAGAGGGCTATCAGCTATTCCCAGTCAAGAAATAAAAGCACAAATATCTACTAAAGGCAAACTTTTTAAGTCTACTCTACAGTTAATAGAAAACAAAGCTTCAAGCTAAGGATTTACAAGTCCTGAGCTTTCCACTACATCCTGGACAGCAATCTTACAGAAATCATCAGTCAATGCAGCACACACCCTGACAGAATAAGGATCACAGAAGGAAACAAAGCAGGAGCAAGGTGAGTTATTTCTAACCAAAATAACAATAGCCAGCGAAAATACTGAACTGGACAAAATATGGTTTGCAATTTTGTGCAAGTAAACTAAAACCTGTCTCTTCCTTTCAGAAGTAGGCCACTATAAATCATGGTTTAAGTCAAACATTTTTCTTAGCGAATCATTTGTTCTAATTTCCTATCTTAATTATACAGTAGTAACATTCTATTATGCTTTCAGTCTTTCAAGAATTTCATTATGCCCTGTACTTACGTTTCAATGTAACTTGAAGGAGTAAGCGCTGTGTTGTCAAGACGTTCCTGTAGAGCTGCCAGGACCTGTGGATTTTGCATCACTTGGTCTGCTAGCTTTTCTATAAAGATAGAAACCAACTTTTAAAACAAATCTGAACACATTTATAGCGCTTTTATCATATCATGTGTCTTACAGCAGTCACAGTGACAATACTCAGTATTTTCCAGATTGCACATAGCACCACTATAGTGGAAACTAACAACTCAAGCAAAATAACTTCAGGATCAATTTCAGAAAGATAAAATTGGATAATGACTGAAAATGCACCTTTCTCTTTGCAAATATATAAAATCTTTGCTTTTAAAAGTAGTACATTGATGTCATAAGCAAATTTCCTGTCTTCCCTTTTATGTAAGAACGTGCAAAATAGAGGAGTTTCTCTATCCTTGCTCTATACTAGCTGTAGCTCCTGACATGTATAAATTTGCAAGAGGAACCACTGAATTGTAAAAACTTTCTGTACTGTACAACAAAGCAGCACAGCACTATGACCATTTCTTTGACAACTACTCGTATTTTACATCAAGATACTTTCACAGTCTGTAACACTCCTCAGTCATCACAGCAGTTCAGAAAAGACTATTTGTGCAGGACAGCAGAAGTAAAATGCTTCTGGTTAGGAGTTAAAAGTTCTTACTAATAACTGCACAGGTGGTCATAGTGGGAAGACATTTGCTTTTCAAATGTTTCTTTTTCACTGTTCTTCTCTCCAGACATTAAAAAAAAAAAAAAATCGATAAATTGCATAGCGCACACTAACTTGATGAAACTTTTATATAGGCAGGTTTAGTTGTTATTTTTTTGTTTTGCTGTTTTT
>Ga0065711_1047659_pt1 | contig 12203 bp, 5 predicted proteins | sample Hoacrofraction12_FD_59098 | JGI IMG/M metagenome (GOLD analysis project Ga0065711, IMG submission 59098) | Hoatzin crop microbial communities from Cojedes, Venezuela - Epithelial fraction 12 v2 (version 2) | ecosystem: Host-associated > Birds > Digestive system > Esophagus > Crop | place... | reverse complement strand
GTATCAGAGGGTGGGGCCAGACTCTTTTCAGTAGTGCCCAGCGACAGGACAAGGGGCAACGGGCACAAACTGAAGCATAGGAAGTTCCATCTGAACATGAGGAAGAACTTCTTCCCTCTGAGGGTGACGAAGCACTGGAACAGGCTGCCCAGGGAGGTGGTGGAGTCTCCTTCTCTGGAGATATTCAAGACCCTCCTGGACGTGGTCCTGTGCAGCCTGAATCTAGGTGACCCTGCTTCGGCAGGGGAGTTGGCCTAGATAATCCCCAGAGGTCCCTTCCAACCCCCAACATTCTGTGATTCTGTGAAACCTATCTAGATCTAAACTTTCTATCTTCTGAATGGAAATTTCAGGCTCCTCTCTGCACACACTATTGATCCAGTTAAACTGGCATCTAGTAGACATATACCTAGTAGACAGATGTTATAGCACCAAAAATATCCCCGTCACGGTGTGAGAGAAAACAGACGATATCCAGAAACCCACATCAGTCTCGCCAATATGTAAAACACTACAGAAGCCAGCAAGCATCTTCAACTGCTTGTAACATTTTGTGAACCTTGACTTGGCACAAACCTCCAAGGCAGAGAGCACCCTCTCAAGCATTATCTTTCTTTGTTACTGCCTCAGCATCTGACCTTCTGAAGGTGGAATGGGATTTTTATTCCACTGCGTACAGTTACTCACATTTGATTGTCCTGTTAATTTTGAACTCATTCTGTGAGATATAATGAGACTGTCAAAAGTAATTCACAGAATGCAAGCAAGCATGTGTATATATACATATAGGTACATATCTATATACACGTTAAAACCTTGAAAATAGGCAATGATTAAACTTTGCCCTTAAGGTGGTTCATTTTCTACCACTAGAGAAAAAAGTAGAATTGCTGTTATCTGTGGGGAATTCTTCATGAAGTAGTACAATCTACAGTCATGTTTGACTCTGAATTTACAATCTTTAGATGACAGTCAAATTTCTAATTAATTATGCAAATGAAAAAATTCCTACCTGCAAATGCTAACGGAACAGTACTGGTAATTAATCCCACAGATATACATTCATATTTAAACAAAATATAATTGCCTAATCCCTTAAAAAGAAACCACTTTAAGAGAGTAGGTTGTTCAACAGCATGGTGAAGATGGTTTTTAATCCTATGCAATTGTGTTCAAAATCTTAACCAAGTCTTTTAAAATATCATTTAAAATCACAGCTAGAAACGTGCATGCTAGGTGTGTGCTTGATTATTACTGTTCCCTATTTAGTCTCCGGCTGATGACACAACTATCCCTAACGGTTTCTCTCAGCCCTTTTCCATCCTTCTTGTTTTTTTCAAAGGTTCTTCTGTGCAGCATGACCCTGTGCTGAGCAGATGATGTCGATGAACAACTACACATAGAAAATGGGGGCTATTCAATCTTCACCAAATTCAAATATGTCTTATAAGTCTATTTCGTTATTTATAGTATCTTTATATTTTAGCAGCTTTAGGTACAAACCAACTTCAAAAGTACCCTTGGGGAATTGCCACACATAAAAACTGTGGTGCTGTGACCCATATCACAGCTCTCCTACCTCTACCACCTAGTCTTAGCACTTCAGTGCTTGTATGACTCTGTCTTAATAAACAAGGCATTATAACTGCTTCTCTTCTGTACCCTTTATTCCACTATCTCTACATACCAAAAGAAGCAAATCATTAGAGTTGTGGAAATAAAGAAGAAAAAAAAAAAACAAAACACCTTTGAATTCTATGCAGCAGTTTTGAACAGGATGCATTTCTCCAGCACTGCAAACCCAAATTTCCTCCGCTGCCCTTCTGAGTGAATAAATGTCAGTCACTCTTGTTCCAGCAGTTGGGCAGGCAAACTTTTATGAGGAGATTTCAACAGTTCTCAAATCCACCACTTCACTGCTGTTAGGGGTAGAAGTAAATCCACTGGGAGTAGTGGGTACGAAATTGAGATTAGGTTCTAAATGCAGATGAAAAAGGTAGAGATAAAAGGATTAAAAACCACAGACAAACACACTGTCAAGCTCAATGGACAGAGGACCGTACAAGAGGTCAAAAATTCTACAAGCATCTTTTAAGCTTCTTTAAATAGCAAATACTACCATAACATTTTAGAAGATGATTCCCTGCAAATATTATTACTCAGGTACAATCCTTCACTCATGACATAGTTAGAAAAAGTGTTTTTAAACAAATCCTTCCTATTTTGATTTCTATTTATTCCACATGTTTGAAAGCATCCAAGCTGGTGAAAAAATAATATTTTCCGTATGTACAAAATTATAAATTCAAAATTATAATATATAATTATAAGAATTATAACTTTGGAATGCAAAGTTTAAATGATTAAATACTTAAAGAAAATTCTGGGAAAAAAATCTGGGTTTTTTTTGTTTGGAATAAATATTTTCAATATTCTTATTTCACTTCATTGAAGAAAATTAAAATATTTACTTCTATCATAGTTTGATGCATAAATGAGGAAACAGTTGTGTGCAGAATGGTGTGTGAAAGACGCGACACGAGTGCTTCTTGCCTGTATTTCCTCACATGGATCTGATTCCCTGTCTATATTAATTCTCTGTATCCTGGTAAATCCAGACTTGCCATTACTAGTAACAGGTCATAGGCTTTGCCTTGAGGAAACAACACAGGCCTCTGGACTGGGGCTGTCACATTCGCTTTGCCTGGGTTTCTCTTGGCTGGTGTGAAGATCTTGGTTTCAGCTTGGGGTCAGCTTGTTTAGCCTTAAAAGCAGTAGATGAATGACCAGATGGGTATCATTTAACTCGTTCTGGGTTTTCTTAGCTTAGTAGACTTTTACAGCATTATGTATTTTTTATTAATGCTACTGACGTAGGCCAGAATGACTGAAATCAAACTCTCTCAAGAACAAACGCAATGGAACTAGAGTTAATCCTCAAATTTATTTCAAGAGATATTGTTTTGTTTTAATTACAGAGACTAATGGTATGTCACATTCCTTTGGTCTGTTGGGCACAAAAAGTTATAATGAATTAATTTTTTTTTAGGTTTCATTTTTAAACAATGCAAAGAATATGTAGACAGTTTGTTAAAAACCTCTACACAGAAGAATAAATCCTACTATAGAAATCATGTTCCAAGATACCCTTATAGATTTAAATAGGGTCTTCTTCACTATTGTATTTCAACAAAGAAACCTAAATAATTCCTAACTTCACGTAAACTAATGTTTCCATTATCATTCATATTAAGGCAATGCTTAACATACCATATGGAAATGATCTTCATTATTCAAAAGTCTATTAAAAATACACAACATGAAGCTATCCTTATATCTGGAGTTTTACAACTATGCAAAACAGTCCCTCAGAGGCACATCAAAGTGTTATTTGGAAGAATAGTGTTATGCTTCCATCAACACATGGTTTTGGTGTTTGCAAACAGCATGCTAACGCTTTTAAACATGTCTCTAGCCTTCTTGGATTGCTATATATCCTGTGTGCTTCCATATATATTTCCACATCTATGCATCTAATTAAGAACTACCTGTAGAACATCTATCCATATAATCTTAGGTAATACACAGGTAAGTTGCTATTGATGCTATGTAATTTTGTATGTTTTGGCAAGTCAGACTTGTATCACAACTTTTAATAAAGAAATCAAGGTATTTCCTAATGTTCTGCTGGTACCCATGACTCAATTTATCTCACTGCCACAAAGTCCTAACATTCTGTCCCTCTCCCCCCTTAATTTCTTGGCTGTACTCTCCTTTCACTTTTGCATGAGTTTTGGTCTGATCCTTCACTGATTCAAGTCAAATCACTCAACTAGCAGAAAATAAGCAGGATTGGGTGTGTGATGTGGAGGGTGAATATTTTTCTGCTGATTTAGTAAGTGACTCAGAGGAAAGACCATGAGTGTCTCTCTTGTCACTGCAAGACAGGCAGTCAGATAATGTCAGGAAGCAGAATCAACGTTTTTTTAGGAGCAGTAAGCCATTAGTTCAGCTAAGCAGTATCATAAAATCAGATTTAAAATCAGACTTATAGAATTGAATGGAGAAAAGTAGAAAACTTTCAGGAAGTCTTTCTTGATGATTGATTTCATGTTTATTCTTGTTGCTTTCCACGCAGCCATTTTTTTCCTAATATCCATCCATTACTTTTTGGTTTTAAACTCTAAAAGTAGTTTTGGAACTTTTTTCATTTGACATCATTGGAAGTGGCTAAGAACTGTCAGTAGTCCGAAGATAAAGTACAAGAAGACTAAAGCAACAGGCTGTAATGACTCAACATGAAGATACATTAATGGACTAGTCAATGCATAACGAAACTATCACTACAGGAAGAGCTGAGCACAAACTTGATCTGCTATGCTGCCAGGTTGCCGAATGTGGAAGTAACAGCTATTGAAACCAAAGTCAGATTTCAAGATTAACTCTTAGATTTGAGGCAGATAAGAGTGAAAATCATCAGTTCTGATCTGGATATAACAAAACATATGGATATATCCTATATTGCATGTAACGTACCATACAAAAGCTCTCAACATCTCTTTCTCCTTTCTGCTACTCACTACCATGTTGCCCATACCCCAGTGGTTTGGTCAAGAAGTTCGTATGTCTTTGTCTCCAATCACCTTTGGCATTCAGAGAACAAATACCTGGCAAAACTTCACCACAATCTACATCTCTCTGAGTCCTGTGAAGATATAAAGCACCTAATAAAGGTGGTACATTTGCTGCAGGGTTTGTCAGAAATGGTATTATAAGCACTCATAAATATGGGGTGTGGGGAAGTGTTCTTGCTTTTTCAGTTTTATTGATTATGTCCTGACCACACTACTTCCCACTTGTGCACAACACAGGCTTATCAATGCATGTTGGCATTAAGAAATATTATCTACAAATTCTCCATTACCAAAATTCCCCAGAAATCTGGACACTAATGAATACCTCATTGATTTCTTCTAAGAAGTTCTCTGTTACATCATGACTGCTAAATTGTACTCATTGTTTAAGTACAGCAGCAGGATGTATCAAGATTTAAAAATAAAAAAAATACCATTTTAGAAAAACACAGCAAGAGAGGGAAAAGAAAACTGAAAGAAGAATAGGCTAATCTCTGTACTTACGAAAAGCTCTATAGAATTCTTCCAGAGCTAGGTGCTTGTCACTATTATAATCATCGTATTTCAGCAAATCGAACAGAGAGCAGTCAGACAGATCCTTGCCAAGCTCATCCCGTTTTATTACCTGACAAGAAAATTATAACCATGAAATTACATTTGAGCTCTTAGAGTTCTCTGGTATAATTAATTGTTTCTAATAATCATTTAATAGATCATTTTAAGGTTGCTGTGGGGCAATGAACTGCAACTGTGTAAAGTCAGGGATTTCTAGTTACTTTGTAATCATTTATTGCAGTTTTAAAAGTTAATACCTTTAAGATAGGCTCACTGGGATTACACAAAACTTTTTAGACTATATAGAGAACATATATAAAGGGGCTAGACAGAAGCACTATAAAGACACTGTGAATATAAAGCTGATTTTACTGTACTTGCAGAGGAATGGTGATGAAGAAACATTCAAATATATTTGAGATTATAATTTCCCAAGTGCACATGACATGAAGTCTTTTTCCTCTCAGTCTAATTCCTAACCACAAAAAACAAATTCAAACATTTTCAAAAATAGCTAAAATAAACACCTATTACGCTACTAATTGTATCAACTTCTTACAGGCTTTTGACAAGCCTATTATCTTCCTGTTATAAAAGCAGCTGACCTGAGAAAGCTCCTGTTTCTCAATGGGGGCACATACACTTTGTAAACAGATCATAATTAATAGCTATTAGATTTTAACTCAAAGGGCTTTCTCCCAGAGAAATGTTTTTTAATTTGTGCACTGTTTTGGTTTAAAGACTGTATGTGTTGTAGACAGCTATCTCTATTCCACCCAAAGACTTAAGATGCTGATAATCACAAATATTCAGAATTTTCATTTTACATGGCAAATGTATTAAAACCACTAGCACATATCTGAAAGAATCAAACATAATGTTACTCCTAGTTGTAGTGTTGTAGAGTTTTAAGTTTTGTACCAGGCACTGCAAAAATAAATATAACTGTAGTTAATTCCTTTGTAAAATAACTACTCTTCCTACTCTCTACATGTCTCCTAAAATAACTGCAAAACCATTACTTTTGTATTATTGTATGATAGCTTCTGAAAAACAGGGGATAAGGATGCTTTTGTGTTTCAGTTGCTCTGCAAAGGAATCAGCAAGGATAGTAAGCAATGCATTCATTTATTATTCAAGTGAACAGAAAATTTCTAAACAAATAATAAAGTATAAAAGGAGCATTACAGTAAAGACAAATGACACAAACATTTTATCCTACCAGAAGTAATCCTCTATATATTAATATAAAAGCATTATAAAAGATAATAACCGTGTTACTGCATTAGAAAGTATGAAAACCATTCACAAAGATCAGAAAAATCACCACAAAACCAGCTTTAGCTATTCTTAATTAAAGATACATACCACGCTACCTGAATATTTGTGCTAGCTATTTCTCTCAAACTAAAAGCCTGTTTATTAAGTTCACATTAAACTGAATTAAGAAAAAATGAAATTGTATAGATCTTACAGCTAGTACATAAAGGACAAAAATGTAGCCTGGGAAAAACTAATAACCATAAGCCCACTGTAGTTCTAGAAGTAGTACTGAAGATACAACTGTGTGCATTGAAAAATTCACTCTAGAAGAAACCTCAGAGATTTCAAGGCCATGCAATGTGTTTAAAAATCACAGCTGTTTCATGAAAAAGGAATATTTGGGGTGAGAAGCATTGTTCTTTTGCTTGTTTTTCATAAAAGGCAGTCTGTAATAGTTTAAGACACTTGTTCCTACCAGCTTCAATTGTACAAACAAGGATTAAACTTTACACCTAAGGTGATGCAATAAAACCTATGCTAAAGCCCACCAACACCTGCCATTAGAGTATCATATTTTTAATTGTATATTAGTGTTCTCACCTTCAACCTTCTGAATTGAAATCTCTCTTATGATGCTTTTAAAATATATTTGGTCAATTTTATTTGAAATAAAAATAGCTAAAAAAAGGATTAGCCAAAATGATTGAAATATTTCCAAGAATGATGCTATGGACAGGTATGATTCTTTTGTCTGGCAATTATCTAATTTTCTTCTTCATTAAACCTGTAGTTTTGATTACAGATATAAGATTCAATGTTTGTTTATGGTTAGACATCTTTATGCTGGCAATATACTTTGGGGTTCTTTGGAATATTCAACTCCTTTTTGATAAACCCTCCAACATGTCCGTGGGGACAGAGTTTAGAAGATACAGAAATGATTTCATATGATGAGTAATCTTACTTATCTGTGATTTGATTCTAAAACAGCTGTTCCAATTTTTACCCAGTAGGAATTCCCTTGCGCTGGATCTAGCCATCTCCTGACTCTGCACAGGATCTGTGGATCAGCCCTTGTCTCTGATGGAAAGCAAAATTAAACTGTGTGGAGATTTCGGTCAGTTCATTATTTTTTTTCTCTTGAAGGGGTGGGGGATTAATATTCTGTCACAAGAGGTACAACTCAGAGCTGGCATTAGGGTGTGGGGATTTGGATTTTGAAAATTACCTGTTCATGTAGCAGCCTGCAGTTAGACCAGATCCACCGTGATATGAAATTACAACCTGTACAAGACTAGCAATGCAAAGCTGACTACTTACCAAGACGTTAGCCAACAGAGAAGTTGTTTAGCAACTTCTCCTTGCATCTAGTGTTTTAAAATCATCACAGTCAAACTGCCTGTTCACAAGAGTCCTTAACTCACCAGCTGAGGAGCCTTTATTTTTGTTGACATTACCTTCTAACAGATCTTCACTTATCAGTGAAATTCCATAAGGTGAGACATATAATGACGCAGCACAAAGATTCAAACAGGGCAAGAGAAATTGTCAGTATTGGTTCAAGAAATAAACAGTGGAATTCCCAAATTAAGACTGTGAATATTTTTTGTGTTTCTAAGTGCTATCACAACACGGTATTTTAACACCATGTTCTAGAAAATACAGTCTATCAGACAATCCCAATTTTCATTTACTTATGTAAGGAATATCATTCACAAAGTCAGCTTGCTAAACATAATAGTTTCTTGTAGGTATTTTGAATTTCATACCCTACATCATTACAAGAGAAAAATAATGCTATGCAGTGTCAATAAGCCATATACTGCATGAATAATAATGCCAGTAATTGCAGAACTTGAAAAAATAGGTATCTGTAAGGAATCATCAATGGCTGAAACAATCCTGTGGGATTTTGAAAGTCTGAGGTCTCACCCCAATCCTTTTTGGCAATTTAAAAATAAATGTAAAAAGAAAATTGGCAGATGATATATACTATTGAGGTGAATAATAATGAAGAGAAGGACAGGGCAGCATATGGAATGAAATGGATCACATGGTTGGATGTTTTCAGAAAAAGGATCTGTGTTTTCATAGAACCAAATGTAAGGTCATTCGTCTAAAAATAAGAACCTAGACCATACCTTAGTGAAGATAAATGGGCCCTGGAAAGCATTTTACCTGAAAAAGAGGCAGGATTTGCTGTGAATAAGGAAGTCTCAAACTCCAGGGCCATTCGGTAGCCTAAGCAAGCAGTGTGATCTTTTGAAGTGTAACAAGATAACTGGGGGTAAACAGGCAATGGTGGGACCAAAATCAAAACACAACATTCAATTTTAACTTGCACATACTAAAATATTAACATTGAGAAACTAGAAAGGAATTGTTCAAGTTAGAAAAGATCCATAAAAGTATTTGGAAGACTGCTGAAGATACTTTACATTAAGAGAGCTGAGAAAAATCAGTATTTGTATTGTTGGGGGGTGGGGGGGGGATTGCTTTTAATTTTTTTTTTTTTTTTAAAGGGAGAATAAGAATTGACCAAATCACGTTCCATAGGTACTTTCACAGGGGAAAGTAATAAATATGGATGCTTCTATTTGGCAAACAAAAGTTAATAGGATGGGAGAAATAAGTAATACCTCTGAAAGCAAAAAAGAAAAGCTACAGGAGCAAATAACCTTGAATCCTGGGACTCTTAAGTTGTTTTCGAATCAAGGCTGTACGCCTCTTTGCACACTTCTTTTTGCTTCAGCCAAAAGCAAGACATTATATTTTTTTAATTGAAACTGTAGTAGGAATAGAATAAAGTTCCACATCTGTGGTATAGAACTTAGATCATTTAATCTAACTTGTGTATTATAGATGATCTAGCAGTGTGCCTTAAGTTTTAAATTCTGTTATATTCTGTCCATGGAGGAGAGAAGAGTAAAATACAAGGAAACTGATTATTGAGTAAATTCTTTAAAACCAGCCTGTCTGCTCCTTGGTTAAAATAGCAATTAGTTAGGGAGGCAGGATAGAAACAGACAAAATTTTTAGTGAATCACATGCTAGAAACAAAATTCTTACTATAAAGGTTAAAGCATGATTAAGATGATCTGCAAAATTTTATGATTGTGCCATACAAGTCATACAGGGGATTACCTGATTTCAGACTTCTGAATCAAAAATTCATACCAGAGAATGTTCACAAATATTTATGCTCACAAATTTTACTTTACATTTCCATAAAAACAGTGAAGTATTTTCTTCCCGTATCGCGAACAGGTAAAAGGTAAGACACAGCAAAAGAACTGCTCTGTTTATGGCTCATTGTGAAAACGCATAAACACTGAAAACATAGAAATTTATCTAAATTTTCAAATTATATATGGCTTTTCTGAACTATGAACTTTACCTTTGAGAACAGAATGTTCTCTGAAACATGGAGGAGGGGTTTGTATTATTTGGAAAATAATGTGTTTTTTAAAAAATATAGTACATAACAATTTATTTCCCATGAAACAGTACACTGTTAGCTAAGTTCAAAACCTCTCAGTAACTTAGTCAGTACTACTCCAAATTTTAGGAGACTAGGAAAGGTGTTCTTGTTAAAAATGTCCAACTGCATGTCAGAATAGATCATTTCACTCATTTCAATTTGATTTCTGACAGCCACAATGGAAAGTCTACAGATGTTATGAAACTAGATCAGAAATAACACATTTCCTTTATTAGTCCACCTTACCAAAAATTTTGTCAGTCAGTGGTTTTTTGCTTGCCTGTGATTGATATTCTTTATGCACTGCCCCAAAGAAAATGCTGCAGAAATACAAGTACAAACAAAAAATCCGTTTACTGTGAGTGTGGTGGTTCAGTTAACATGAAGTTAATCTTTCCTAAAAGCAAGTATCTCATCACAACAGTATCACTCCGTACTTGATCTAGAGTACATCAAATGCCAAACACTGGGAATTGTGTTCCTAATTAATTCTGACTGAACAAGAGGGTTCAATTACCTTCTTCCATAATCTTCACAGCAGTATACCTTTGTGGAAATTAAAAGAATTGAACATTTATGAAATCAAATTAGTAATAAAGGTTGGTAAATTTTTCCTTGTTTTTGCTTTAACTTCCCTTAGCCAGGTTAAATCAGTATTCTTCTTATAGTTTACCAGCATGTTCTGTATGGCAGCAACATCATCCTTTATTTGGTGTCTGTAGCAGAGCATTACCTTCATTGATTTGAGATAGAGTGAAAAAAAATAGGGGACTTTTGAATCACAGAATGGGTCATGATACAGAGATCCCTGAGCAAGAAGAGATCTGAACTGGTAAAACCACAAAGAGCAGCATGCAAAGGTGTGGACTCAAGTTCAATTAAGGGTATTATCTCAGCACTATCCCATATTAATTGAATTATGCTGCTCAGATATGAGGTTTCTCTCTGCAAACTACTCCAATGAGAATCACACTTCCCTGCCTTTCCAATTCCACACTTAGCAGGGGGAGAGATCTAATCTGACCCAGAAGATGTAAATGTATTCTTAGATGTCTGTTAGTATAATGCTGAAGTTGTAAATGTCTAGCCCACAGTACAGGAGCAGAATAGGTACTGGGACCACACAGATGGCATGAGTAAAATTCTGCACGTCAGAATTAGATCCAGAGCTACTGGTACACCGAGCCTGTGGCTTTGGAGCTGAACAACGGAAAAAAATGTTGACACGAGTGCAAACAAAATCCTGCACCATTATACTTCGTGTCCACTTTCAGTTAGCACCAGCCCTTGGACCTACCCAGGAAAAGAAGCTGGGTCCAGCTTCCCTCACAGCATGTTGCTGTGTTTCAAAGGACACTGTTTCATAGGGCAGAATTTCAGAATCATAGAGCCAGAGAGAAGTAACTGAAGAAGCAAAATTGCTTGGCCTAACCTTGGGGTCATTTTATAGAGATAAGGATATTCTAGGTAACCTCAGCTTTGGAAACTGTTTCTTCTATATTTTGCAGTAGCCATCCAGTAGACTGTGCCCACACAATCTGGTGTCTAAGGTCCTCTTGTTTAAAAACATTTATTCTCAGGCTTTAGGGATTGACTTTGTTCCTAACCAGAAACTGTGAAATTCATAGCTGCAAGGTTATCTAGCAGTTAGATTTGGCAATGCTTACACACCTCTGAGGATCCTAAACGCTCCTTTTGGATTGAAGAAAAGACTTCAAGCTGTCTACCCAAGTATATGAAATATTTACATGCTGCATATATATACATGAGGGTATTAATCAAATAGCTAGATATAGGGTAGAAAAAAATCTAATTTTTAAAGGTATTTATAACCCTTTTTTTTTCCTTACATGTCATTCCAGTAGCTAAATAATAAATCCTAATCCAACAGAGTAACGGAATCATCCGTTATGCAAGAAATTAATGGGAAGTGTTTCAACTTGATAAAAGTAAAGGCAGCAAACACAGATCAAGATGTTAGGGTTTAGTACTAGGATCACAGTGTTCGTAAGCTATATCTCACTACTAATCCCTAAAAAGTGCTCTTTTCTTTTCCCCCACTTTCAAATTTTATGTAGAATTCTTCTTTTTATTTTGAGTCTAGAAGAGAAGAAGCCTACAAAGAGGACGACTTTCCCTTGGTCGAGGAGGACGCTGTGAGGGATCGCTTAAGCGATCTGGACGTCCACAAATCCATGGGCCCCGATGGAATGCACCCACGAGTGCTGAGGGAGCTAGCAGATGTCATTGCTGAGCACTCTCCATCATCT
>Ga0065711_1010302_pt1 | contig 12203 bp, 7 predicted proteins | sample Hoacrofraction12_FD_59098 | JGI IMG/M metagenome (GOLD analysis project Ga0065711, IMG submission 59098) | Hoatzin crop microbial communities from Cojedes, Venezuela - Epithelial fraction 12 v2 (version 2) | ecosystem: Host-associated > Birds > Digestive system > Esophagus > Crop | place... | reverse complement strand
CAGCTTCTCTTGTTACCATTTATGCATAATACCACCATGTATTACCTTCTAACCTTCAGGAACTGTATAGCTTAGAACCTGCACACGTCACACTAGTTCACTTCAATCAACACTTACTGCCTCAAGGAACAGAAGTACGAATACTCATTATTATGACAGACATGCTTTTAAAGGGTTTGCAATACTTTCCTTCAAAAGAAAAAAAGTTCCAGCCATTTGCTCTGAATAATCACCCGAGAGCAGGTCCTAAAACAGGATCCGAGTACACTTCACTGTGTTCAGGACACCGGCAGGAGGAATGACAATAGTGTGAAGAAATTCACACACAGCTCAGATCAATCATTACTTCATTCACAGAGCTTGGTGTTCTCCGCTTACCACGTGCTGAGTAACAAGCGACTTCATTAAGCAGAAATGGATCTGCAGTAGAGCAGCTATTTGCAGAGCAGCTACAGCCTGGTGCTCCTGACATGTGCACGTGGGCTGATTTTCAGACATCCCTACTATTCCTCAGCTTCTGCTCCTTCTCAAGCTTACCACATCCAAAAAGGGTAAGATGCCAGAAGAAGACTCATCTCTCCCAGCTTCTACCATGAAATACACATCTAATTCCTCTCTTCATCAACTCTTCACTTCATAATAGTTGATTCTGTCCTTAAAAAAAGGGTTATCAATACCCTCACTCCTCCAATAATTAGAAACCCTATTTCCAGCTTTAGGATTTCTCCTCCTATTTGCAGCTGGTTGTTTTTAACCAGCAGCTGAAATGCAGAGCCTCAGAACAATGGCGATCTGTAACTGATGGTTTTCTTCCTGTGGAATCAAAGTTCAATCCGACGCTTCCTGAAAAGCTGTCAAGCCACAACAGCCCTCAGCTACTGCTTCTGATCTCGCTGCAAAAGACTGACCGCTGCCAGACTCATTAAAAACAACCTGATGATTGCCCCCTGCTCGTGTTTTTTCGACACGCTGTATAGCCAGTGAGCTAACTCTAATTCTGCCGTTCCTCCCGTTGTGCAAACCGCTCTCTCTGCTGGGAATGTGCTAATCAGGCTCTGCAGGTCCCACTCACACCATAAACACGTGTCACAACAGCAGGCCAAATTTACCAATTTGCTCTCAGTTCCTGCTGTTCTCGTCCTCCTCCAACTTCCAACTCCCATCTCCATCTGAAACAAAACAAGTTTTCTGGCAGGAACAGCTAAGTCATATAAAAAAACAACCAACCAAAATACCTCAAAACCAACAAGAAAAACCGAGCTGATTCTTTGCTAAGAATTCACTTTTCCCATCTTGGTCAAATTTGTATGAACCAAACATTTCCATGTTTTGGAAACTAGTCACAGTCCCAAAGCCCCAATATCACCTTCCTCCTGCTGCCCGCTGGGGCAAGCGTCAGTAGCTGATTGAGACACACCAACTTCTGCAGTGCTCTAGGAGCTTCCAGACCTCAGCGGCAGTGCTTGGCCTCCAGGCCTTTCGTTTTTTAGCTCTGATTTTTAGTTAGCACCAGCACATGCAGCTTGTTCAACATCCTCCGACTGCCCTGCCTCCTTGTCTGTCTGCACAGCACAGACTCAACCTCCGAAGCCACCACAAAACCCGCTGCCAACTACAGTCACTCAATTTCTGTCAATAGTCACACCGGATGCAGAACGTCTACTCTCTTGATCATCACTGGGGAAAAAAAGTTCGAGGTTTACCTCAAAACCAAGCTAAATCTTTAAAGGACAGGATTCTTTTCCATCTGCCTTCTATAAGACAGGAAAAAAGCTACAGGCTCCAAGATATGTCTGGAGCAACTTCCCCAGCCATATGAAACCCTAGTGCCTCGAGCTCATTACAGCCTACAAATGTTCAATGAAATACGAGCATAACGGTATGAAATGGTGTTCAGCCAGGCATGCCCAAGGTTAACCACCACAAATAATTCTCGTTTATAAATCAATTGCTCTAATGGGTGCACAGGGCAGTTGTTTTTCATTTGACACAATACCACATAGAACTTCACTGGTGCTCCACATCTACGGAACAATATTCAGTGCCTGGAGCAACCAAAATGTTTGGAGAATTCGGCTACAAAAGGAGCAAATCTAAGGATGTGGGACACCCACGCCGTCTGGGGACTGTCGCAGCCACGTTTTTGGGGACACCCATGGGCAGCCTTCCCACCACGCTCCTTCCATGACAGCCACAGCCCCATGTTCCTCCACCAGCTGCTTCCCAGATTGGCGACAGAAGCGCCATGCTCCACCGGGATGACAGCCTCCTGCTAGCCTGAGCTTCCCCCGAAGGTTCAGCTGAGGGTGACACCCAGCCGAAAAAATTTCAGCCCTTGATGGTTCATGGCTGCCCTGTGTTGGCTACCAGAACTGCCCCGTGCTGGTCACAGCCGCGACCGGCCGGCTTCGTAACAGCCCAAAGCCTCAGCCCGGGAGAGCACGGGCAGGGGCCCACATGGGGGAGGGGGGTCTGCTTCTGCACCCTACAGAAAGCTCAGCTGAAGCACAAAGGCTGAGAGACAGCACCCAAGGTCACCACCGTGCAACAATCTCTCCTAAAAAGGATCTGCTACCGATTCCATACTGAATCCTGACAGGGACATAAACTAAACCCTACAAGCAGAGCTTTTGCAGTGTCCATGTCTCTTCATAAAACCATAAGAGTAACCAACATAATTCAGAAAAATATCTTGCCAACAAATTAAACAGTCTAGCCTTCCCCCACTGTGCTTTTTAAGTCAGTTTATTGTTGTCTTAAATTAGACAAATGCTATCACATTGCACAGCAGCACCTTCTCTGGCACTGCTTATCGTTAACAAGCATATGCGTGGCTTACTGAGGATTCCTCTGTTCTAGCCCACAGATCACAATATCCCCTGAAAAACAGGAGGTGTTTATGTTAAAAAGAACATCACTTATTTTCCACCCTCTTTATGCCAACAAGAGTTTGGCTATCTTCTGCTTTCTGTATTGCAGACTCACTTGGACACTTTCCTCAGGCAGAAGTGGAATCCCCACCCCACCCCCAAACAGTTTCTTAAAGTAATAAATGGATTTGCATAATGAACTTTCAAATATTCTGTATTCCTACTAAAGAACATGGGCAACCTATTTCCACCTATCTTTAAAGAAACCCACAGCAGCACAGAGCATGCTCAAACTTCCACAGTTTCCAAGCCCACTCCTATTCCTGCCTCTGCAGCTCATTAGTTCTCCGAGAGTTTGCCAAAAAGCTTTGGGACTGGTAGGTGAGGACTGACAGACATCTACAGCAGCGACACTCACTCCCAGCGCTTCAAAGTCAACTGCAGTTTAGTCAGCACTTCAGAAGATACAACTTTGTTGCACAAATAAACGAGTGACGCATTTTCAGCGTAAAAGTTGAGGAAAGTAATGTCAAGACAGAAGCGTGACTGTCTGACTTTCCAGAGGCTGTGTGTGTTTGTCAGCACAACTGAACCAGGGATCAACCACCCATATTGCAGAGAAATGCACTGACAGGGGAAGCGAGATGTTAGCAACATGTTGCAATTATTACAGAAAAGTTGACGTATGCTTAAATTTCTTCTGGCCATAAGACTGAAACCTCACTGAGCGTTTTGTTAAGAGCTCTGTTGATTTTTCTACCACCATCCACAAGGCTGAAACAAAAAAGCAAATCAATTCAGACCTTTCTAACAACTATGCTCATAACTATCAGCAGTTAAAACTTCATAGAGCCCTCCTCTATCAACTTCAAATGTACCCAGGCAAGTGTTACGTATAGAAAATGTAACAGATAGAAATTTGTTGCAATAAATAGCATGACTTCGGGATTCAAGGTAAAATTTTAGAGTTCTTCAAAAGCATCATGTTGGAAACTTTCACCCTCCTGGAAAAAAACCCCATTCTTTGATAAAAGGCGCTGTCTTGTAGCCTTGCTGCTACCCATCTCCTTAAGCTGAGGTCTGAGGCAACTAGGCAGTACAGAAGGTAGAACCCTTCCCATGTCTTTTTCATTTCCAGATGAATTTGATAGTACGAAAACCAAACACAATCAACCTCTGCTAGAAGATACAACTGGACTGCCAGCTCCCTTCACAGACTAGAAGAGCCTTCTGATCGGAACTCATTCAGCTCCTTCCATCCCAGAACAATTTGCCTTATTTAGGCAGAAAATTAATTCATTAAGAATCAGAAATAAGCCTTGATTTGACTGCATTGACTTCTCCATACGTCACTAACCCAGGAGTGTTAAAAGCATAGACATTTGCAGGCAACGTGATGCTGGAGAGCCCTGAGGACTGGAAACCACTCCGCCTGTGCTCCATGGCACGCCCCACTGCTGAGCGGCTGCCTGCCTGTAGGTCAGTCACTCAACCTCCTCGCCTTTTATTCTCATCCACTTTGAAATTCCTGCCTCCAAAGAGCTCGCTCTTTCCTTCATTAGTGTACAAATGCTCGACGGGAAGAGAATCTGGTCTTGGCTGCAACCCAGTACTGACAGAAACCGAAAACTGGCTGTCTGGAGCCCCTGGCGTATACAGTACTGTAAAATTAATGCTTTAATACCAACTGAAGTAATCCAATCAAGGAGTAGACCATATTATGGGAATTACACAATCAAATAGTAGTGAGTGAATTGTAGCTATTTGAAACCCAAGTTTATTTACCACACGTCACAGATTTTAACATGAATAAGCTTCAGTTACAAACCTCAAATGGATTCACATCTTTTGAGATACATTGGGAAGGATTCATAACGCATTTAATTCTCTGTCAGTGCTTGAAAACTGAAGATAATGGTGTATGCCAATCATTTATTTAATTAAAGATTTAGTCAATTTACACAAAGCCCACTGATCTGAAAAGCAAGCCATCTTCTCCCTAGGCTGTTCTGAAAGGAAATGCTCCAGCGAGCCTTGGTAGGATTTCACAATTGCTGTCTACTTTGGGGCTCACCTGCTTTGGCTGGGCCTCTGTTCTGGACACCCCAGAATAGTAAATCCAAGTTGGTTATGAACAACTCGCACTGCAAAAGCCACCTTCACACAACAGAACCAGACAATGAAAAGATGAACGATGGCCACCTTGCCACAGTCAGCCTATCTGAGCAGCCACCAGACTCCGGCCTCTCAGACACGGCCTCTCCAGCAGGAGAACTGTCACCCAGCTGCCCGCAATCCACAAAGCTGAGCAAGTATCACGGAGTCACCCATTAACAGCAAAACAAAAACACCGATAGCACAGCTGTGCCACAGCTCAGACTCCAGAAACCTGAAACTCTAGCTTTCCTAACCACCATGCTCAATATGCTGCACTATAATTAATTGCCTCATCTGCTTACATACGTGTCACAACTATTTTTGCAGCTACTGTCCCCACTGCCAAGAAAAATAGACGTACTGTACATACTGATAGTCTGCTGAGTATCTTTGGATCCACAAGCACAACGGGCACACCATCTGTATCAGCACTAGATCTGCATATTCAGCTGAACAATTCCTCTGCTTTAAAGGTTCTTACCAGATGCTGCATATATACTTGCAAGTCGATAAGCCCGAATTAACAGTAAGGGTGCTTTGTAAAAACACCGAGTATCTCCCCCACGGAGCCTGCTCCAGAGCTCAGACCTTTCCTGCTGCAGGGACCTGAGAAGCAACAGCGAGCCAGGGCATCTCATGAGAGCAGTCCCCAGTGACCGGGGTCCGCGCACGTGTGACGAGGCGCCTGCATCGCAAACAGCCTACATGGAGAAAAATCAGGTCTGACCAAGGGACAGCTTTGTTTTATTTTATCCCGTTCCCCAGGGGAGAGACCTTCAACGCACAAAGAGAATAACAGGTAGTTCAGAGAACAGAGCAAGAATTGAGCTGTTTCTGGCGTGTCCTCCCTTCAGCTTCTCTCAGGGGACCAGCAGTCACACACAGACAGCTCAAAGCACAGGGCAATGTAAACCCCAGGGGTCTGCACATCCGTGGCATGGCTTGAGCAGGTCACTCGTTCCCCTGATGCAGACACAGATAACTTTTCTGGAGAGTAGCATCTGTGCTCCTAATAGTGACTCACACCTGAGTCGGCTCTTGATAATCCCACCACACTTGCTGGTCCTCTTCTTCCTCCCAAGGCACATTATCCTGTATCCACGCCACACTTATGCCTTATGTGTGCTTTCCTCTGAGGAGGTGTTATGAGTATAAACCTACCTTAGCAAAGCAACTCTTTGAAACGCATACCTTAAGAGAGTATCAGAGTTCAGAGCAACACCAAGCACAACACACCTATAACACACCTACAACATTCCTCATGCAGTCCCACCAGTCACTCGGTGGTGTTGCAAAATGTCTGAGCTACAATCTACTTCAGGCTAGGCCGAGAAGTCTAAAATCCTGACCGGATTACTGGATATTCCATCAAGCAAGGGACATTGGAAACGAATGGGAATCTTTCCCTGATAACACCACGCACTTGTTCCAAAGGATTAACTTCCTTTCAGCAGCCCCCCAGTTCAGCCACCTCAAGGGAATACTGCTTTCCTGCACTTTGAATCAAGGACATTTATCCAACATTCTACATCACTAAACAAAAGCTAGCTGAAAAACAGTGAATACCTCAAATTTTGCTCATCTGAGTCGCTGCTTTAGCAAAGAAAATGATAGAAACAGGTCAGCACCTACAAAATTACCAGAGATAAACCTGAATTGCTGGCCATCCTGTGAGCTATACATGTGCTACAGACACAGACTTCCACAAAGACAAGGTAGGAAGTCACAGATCTGTCACAGACAAGCGTCCTTTCATCTACAGCAGCTCTCTAGACTTCAGCCTCTTGCTATAGTGTCAAAATGTTGACAATAGGATAATGCAAAACCCCCTACTTTTAACACTTACTGGGTGTTAAAGATGCTCTCTCCTTTGAGCTTCATCTGCGTATGCTTCACATACAGCAGACCTTTCTTCATAACGACAAACTGGAAAAGAAAATTTTTCCTATGCTGAGTAAAGTAGCTTGAACAAAAAAGGTACCATTTGGTACTATTACGTGTGCACATACATGCACACAGAGTCAGGCCTGAGTATGCACACTCCCAGCTAAGCTTCCCAGAGAAACTCGGTGATCAGTTCAAGGGAGAGACAGACAGTCTTTAGGGGTGGAGAAATTATCCGCAAAAACATCTCCTGATGTTCTTACACCTTGATTGCTCCTTGGAGAGAGCAAGTCAGGAGTTAAAATTCCACTTGCTACTTTCAGCAAATGTACTGCTCAATCAGCTGTTGCTTTTGTTCTATATCCCATCTCTTTGTGTTACTACATCTTTACAGAGCCTTTGGGAAATTACGAATCACCTTTTAAAGAGAGCTCAAGGCCAGACTTTCAGGCATAGGGACTAGACTTCAGGCTACTGCAGCTACGAAATGAGATTTACCCAAACTTTCCCTCCTAACCCAGAATTCTTATGTTACTTCCACCACTAGAAGTTAGCATGCACATTTTATATTTGTATAAAATACAATAAGTACTTATATACACAGAAGTTTCGAGCAAGGCCTCCTACAAAAAAAAGCACTCCTGCCAAGCGCACGGATAGATCTCCTTCCTTTGCTATGGGCACAGTCGCATAAATCTAACCATACGAGGGATCTACAGAATTACAAATGGCATTACTTGTATTAAATCATTTGTGCTGCCATGGCTGCAATTCTTACCTGTATCCACATCAGAACTTGGTTTTGATCATTACTAAAGTCACATGGTCAAAAAAACTAGGCTAAAACACACCTGAACAAATTGTGCTAAAACTGCTAAATGGAAGCATAACCAGTGGAGCAACCGCTGCTTTAATTTCGCACCTTCCATAGCATTCTAGAAGGGGTCTACCTAACAAACTAAACTGCATTTCCAGTAATATTATTTCTGCTGAAAATGGAAGTAAAGTTCAAACAGACTACAGGAATACAAGCAAGAATTACAGAAACATACTGTTGAAGAACAAAAAAAAATCAACCCAAAATATCATCAGGCAAACAGGAAACTTGTAGAAGACAAAACTTAAGCTCAGTTACATTTACAGCAAAAGGTAAAGCAAAACTAGGGAACGATCAGCATTTGACCTTCCAATTGTGTTTGAGAGGTAATGGAAATCATCTCCAGGGTCTCCCGGTTGGATCCATGGAAGTCTCAGACTCTCAGTATGGGAGAGATCCAAGTAGCTCGGTGTTTAGACGATAGCCGGAGAGATGCGGATGCTGAAGAACTAAGTCTGCAACAGCCCACGCTGCGTTCCTGGTGCAACCGCACAGCCCTGCGGCACAGCAAGAGGCCATAAGGTTCCTAGTGAATTTGCAAGGCCTCAGGACTGAGGCTTGCCAGGCCTGCTCTGTCTGCATCTCTTGTAACCTGCCTGTAGCTTTGCTTGGTTTAGCCATGACAGCAATTTCTCTAATTGACAGCGTTGCCTATGGCTAATCAGTTTTACTTCTAATTTGTGTGGCGGGGAGAGAGAAAGTCCTGGTGTGATAGCAGAGGTGGTGTGAAGTGGAGATGGAGGATGCGGCGCAGAGGAGTAGAGGCTTGGGATGAGAGGTGGGGAACCAGAGATCCCACGACTAGCAACAACTCACCAGTGCCCAGGTTAAAAATAAAAATAAATACGGACCTGTAGCTGGACAAAACTAGTCCTACAGGTAGCAAAGTGAAGAAAGAAATAGCACCTAACATATACAAAGGGTACCATGTGTAATAAAACTGGAGCTAACCCAGAGCTGGGGACCGGTGAAGAAAATGGAAGGTTTAAAAATATGTTTAGCAAACATGTAAAACCAACCCTAAATGGATCCTAGAGGGAAGGAGGAAGGGAAAGCAAAGCAACACAACAACATGAACATCTTACTCCTAGCAAAGGATTCTATCTCTCCAACGCTGTCACGAATCCACCAGCATTAGGACCCCAGGAGCAGTGGAAGGGGGAGCGCATCACCCGGGACCAGGGGCAGGGACAGAGGAGTGCGTGCAGAACAGTTTTAACTGCATTTTTTTTTTTTTCTGTAACAGTTAGATCTGCACTAACAATGATAGGACTTTCAAGATTTCAACTAGACTAATAAAAAGTTCTTGCCTTTTCTTACAAAGTGGTGCTTCCTCTGTTCCCATACACAAGATTTTAAGCATTAGACAGCAATTGCCACATTAGATAGAAACAGCTGAAGTTTTTGAAACTGAGAAAGTAAAAAACCAAACCAAACCCCTTTGCAACTGTTGTGCAACTTTCACTGTTGAGCCAGAGCTGCTCACAGTATTTTATTCTTCTCCGAAGTGTGTAATTGAAAGTGACTGTGATATCCTCCCCCTCTCCTCCTGTCTTCCAACCATCCCTAAACAAATGTTGACAAAACCTTTTCTAAAATCCTTTCAATTTGCTAGGAGATTGGAGAAATTTTATTAGAAAGGAAGATGAATACGTACAGCTTTGTCCAACGGCGAGATGAGAAAATATCAATGAAATACAAACAACAAAACAGAAACTTAGGCTGGCCCAAAGGTACAATTAGAAGGGATAAATGGGGATGGATACCCAGGAAAGCTTCTTGCCAATTGAAAAGCATTTGGCTTTNTCAAAGAAACTANTGTGATCTCTGTTCCTCATGAGTTTTGAAACCAGACTCAANAAAATGTGAGACAACCGTCTCANATTGGCAAGGAAACAAATTACATGGTCTATCCTCTTCTATTCACGATTTCTATTTCTCCGAAGCATTGGATCAAGACACTGAACTAATATCGTATCTTTTCACTTGAGGCTGGAAATTTTCTTCTTTGCTGCTGCACTACTCGCAGCCTTCAGCATAAATTCTAACTTCCCTCTGCTCACAGGCGGGAGAACTGGGACCTGCTCCGCATCAGCATTAGAAAATACTGAAACAGCCTGTGTCCTACCAAAAGATGAACGCTTGACTGGTCACAGGTCACGAGTGTAAGTCTGCAAATCAAAAAGTTTGGGCTTTAGAGCATGTGCTGTATTTTACCTGAGTAAAACACAAGCTTGTTGCTACAGAGCCAAAGTGCCAGAAGAACCCTTGTGCTCAGCGAAGACAACAGCGGATTTTCCATTGACCAAAAGTCACAGAAGAGATTCTGCTGTTCAGTTTCCGCATGTGGTACCTACAAATAAACTTCTATTTCTACGTGGTAAAAAGCCTCACCAACATGATCAAGTGGTTTGTGGCACGTCAGCGTGTCTAGCGTCCTTTACCAGGGAGGAGATAAGAAACAATACCTGGTTGCAGAGTGAAAGTTTTATTTCAGTCTACCCAGCACGACACGGGAATGTGCACGGCGCAGAGCTGTTACTCTGGGTAACAGAGGCAATGACCAAACACAGGAGTACAAACTCCACAGCTAGCAACGGATGTCACCCACGCCAGCCCTGTGGAGATGTCGGATGAGCCCAGACCAAGCCTTCCCAGCCACATGCCCATTCCTGCTGTTGGTTGTGCCACCAGATTTACCATGCCGCTAGCAAACCTGCTTGAACGACACCGCTGGCTTCGCTTTGCTGCTCTGACATGTTTCAGCACCCTCTCTTGGGTGCCGCTCAACCCTGCTGCCCGAGCCTGTGCGATAACAGATTTTCAGGAAAGCGCAATAGTCAACGCCAGCTGAAATGAACCCTATCGTTTAATCAAGAAGACTACAGTGGTTCCTCGGACAAGCAATTGTAATTTAAGAATTCTCTGTAGGAATCTTATCTCAGGAACCATATATTGGCCTGCAAGATACGCCATTAAAGTAACCAAAAATGAAGGTCCAAATTAAAATTCAGTAGTGACCTACATTCTCTGCTTACGTGATCATTAACTAAGTTATCATCTGTTAATTCACACAGCTGATTTTGAACTCCCTGCTAAACACGTAATATGTCCTCTTTGGTGGAAGAAGATAAGCAACAGCGGCATGGCAAAAATTCCGCTTGAATCTCTTGACAAAAATTTTGGAAACAATACAAAACTGTCAATGGCTCCTCTTAACTCTAGTCATTTCCCTTAATAGTTACAGGATCAGATTTTGTATGAGACCTAAAACAAACATTTCGTGATGAAATTTGAGGTAGTGGCTGAAATAACATTAGGCACCAAATTTAATATAAAACAATTAAAGGTTTTTCCTAATTTGTGTTTAATAAAATCCCAATTCTTTATAATGAGCCTAATCTAAATCTTCATTGATGTGCTTAAAAAAATAAATCAAGAAATATTGTAAAAATTGTGCCAGAAGTATCAACCGAAAAGGTTATCACTAATGAATCTCCTGAAAAAGCAGTTTAGCACCATTTACTGCCATCGTGACAAATATGACAGGTTTACAAATGAACACGTTGGATACTTGCTGTTAACTTCCATGTTCTGTCAGGTCCTCCTGTGACTAATCGAAACGTAGCTTTGATTGCTGTGACTAATATATAACCCTGGTTAATAAAATGGCTTTATCTTGTAATTACGGCAGTGTGAATAGTATCTTAATTATAGCTGTTTCAGAGCCTCATCTATCAATCAGTGATGAGCAACATTTCTAAAGGCTCACAGCGGAAGAAAAAAGAGGCAGTGCCCACCCCGTGGACTAAAACGGTCCATCACCTCATCTCCCTGGGAGACACATTAAGCTTAGACCCAAACTCAGACTTGCAAAGACGACCAGCAACGCTCAGGAACATTCACTTCAGTTCATAGAATACCTAACCGTGGCAACAAAACCGGATCAAATTTTGAAGTGTAACGTGCAAACTCGGATCTGGCTTCCAGTTGTCCATGGCGGGAGCTACCGTACCGCATCTGTCAGGATGAATGCAGCAACCTTCCAAAGTCTTTGGAAAGAAAGAAAACAGTTATCGGGATACAAAACTGGTAATCCAACTTCAGACTTTTGGCACTGGGGGTGCAACTGTAAGGCTGTGTGTTATCCTGAGGGCTACGAGGATGATGAGGGGACTGGAGCATCTGTCCTATGAGGAAAGGCTGAGGGAGCTGGGCTTGTTCAGCCTGGAGAAGAGAAGGCTGAGAGGGGACCTTACAAATATCTGTAAATATCTGCAGGGTGGGGGTCAGGAGGACGGGGCCTGACTCTGTTCAGTGGTGCCCAGCGACAGGACAAGGGGCAACGGGCACAAACTGAAGCACAGGAAGCTCCAGCTGAACCCGAGGAAGAACTTCTTCCCTCTGAGGGTGAC
>Ga0065711_1047665_pt1 | contig 12204 bp, 6 predicted proteins | sample Hoacrofraction12_FD_59098 | JGI IMG/M metagenome (GOLD analysis project Ga0065711, IMG submission 59098) | Hoatzin crop microbial communities from Cojedes, Venezuela - Epithelial fraction 12 v2 (version 2) | ecosystem: Host-associated > Birds > Digestive system > Esophagus > Crop | place... | reverse complement strand
AGCCTCCTCACTGGTGGGGTGGTGTGAGAAGCAGAAAAAGCCTTGACTCTGTGTAAGCACTGCTCAGCAATAATGAAAGCATTGTATCTTAGTTTAAATGCAAGAGCACGAAGGAGAAGTAGGAAGGCACCTTTTGTATGTAACTACTGCAGCTTTAAGCTGTCTTTTTATATGTGATAGCATTGTATAGCGCCTCAGACAGGTCCTGTCTGCTGTCAGTGGGAGGGGGTGTACCTATGCCTGTAAATGGCAAAGAAGTTCTTTGCTGCGGAAGAGTACTACTTCGTTGTGCCCTAAGTACTGTAATCTGGGGTGTGGTGTGGTATTTGCACCAGAATGTCTCCCTGCTGAGTTTGCTGCCCAAGTTGGAGTTGACAGAAGGATTTTTTATTTTTTTTTCTTGAATTAAATACAGTGGTGTGTCTCTTAGTTTGTATGAAATGATACTTTCATCCAAGCCAACAATTATTTACCCTAAATATGGATTTCGCCCATCATTTATTTTGATTTCTTGTTTTCTGCTAACAACACAGAAAACTGTTTTTCTTTCTTCTCACTTCTTAAGGAACATGACACAGTCTGCATTTCAGTCCTCAAAAAAAATGTGCTGGTTTTACCTTAAGGGAAAACTCAACCTTGAAAAAAATCCCTTTTTTTTCCTTAAAATTAAGTGTCCTGTAATATTATCTCATCTCTTTTGCTGTTCAGAAAGCTTTTTCTGCAGTTAATGTTTTCAATTTTTCTCCTAAACTCGTAGTTTAGATGTAAAACGAAAATGAAACACATTTTTTTGCCTGTAATCTGTACTACATTTACATGACTTAGTTGTGACAAATTCCTTTTTTCTCCTCTTGTATCAATAAGCTTACATGGTGGTGTTGGCACATTGAGGGGGTGGGGGGGGAAGGATGGTCAAATTCTGAAGTTCTTAGCAAAATCTTTCTTTAAGCAAATATTAAACTTACTGGGACTTAGTTTAAATTAATTACACTTAGTTAATCCAATAAATATATATATTTAAAATAACCTTTTTGTCCCATCTCTTTATTCTGGCTCAGATTGCAAAATTTATAGATTACTTATTTTTTATACAGCACCTACCAGAGTATGAACATAAAAATATCCATACCAAAAGTTTACCTAACTCTGTCTCCTGTTTCTAGCTATTACCAGTTGCTGTTTAGAGAAGAACATAGTAATAGAGTAACCATGTAATGCTCCCATTAACGGAGCTTGTAATAACTGAAGTAGTGCAAACAATGAGAAAGAAGAAAATCCTTCTTCCCTTTTTTGGGATCAGTATCCATAGGCTCAGTGTTTTGCTGTTTGTTTGTTTTTTTTTTTCCTGAGTAGGACCAAGGTCTTAATTTAGAGGATTAGCAGGTTGGGAAACAATAGAGAAAGCATGGTGTGTGGTCCAAGTGCTCACAATGCCTTAAGCTGCGTTTGGTTGGAATTGGATCATTTCATTCCCACATACAAATTCTGTATAGATCAGTCCTTGACTGTGAAATAGACTTCCTGCTGAGCCACCTCATAGCTCTTGATTAGTTATGGATATTACAGTAAATGGGATTGTTAATACCTACCTTTCCTGAGAGGTGTTATCTAAACCTGTTCATTAAAATAATGACCACAGAAGAAAAGAGAATGTAAAAGTATGCATAGGATTTCAAGACCTTGGAATTATAATTCCTTCTAACACTATGTTCAGAAACTCTTCAAGAATACTACAGCAGCTGCTACTTACCAATTAACTTGCACAATTAATTGGGTTCAGAAAATGTATCTTCATGGCGAATGAAAGGACAGAATAAAGTATTTTTGTGCAATACTACAGATTTTTATTACCCATATTCACTCAAGCAACAACTATGCTTGGAAAACATTAATGTTTAGATGCCAATTGACAAAAGCACAGGGACTCATTAAATCAGAAATATTGTGACAAACTGTAGAATCTTGTGTTTTTGCTCTAGGGAGCCAATCCAGCAAAGCATTTAAGAAACTGCTTAATTTTAAGCACAGAAGGACTCCCCAGAGAAGATATAAAGCAGATGCTAAAGTGCTTTCCTGGCTGGAGCACACAGTTGGTCAAAATTTGTTCTTGTGTGTATTTTTTTTGTTTTGCTTTGTTTTGTAGGAAGATGTTATGATTAAATCAAGTGCTTTAGAAGTTCATTATGCATGCTAAGTATTCATACTGTAATATGAAACATTATCAAGAGTAATATAAATATGAGTATTTCAGTATTACCTAGAGATCTAATAAAAAAATTATGGTGCTCTCATAAAGAAAACTACATCACTAGTCTCTGAACAGTTTAAAATATATGGCCTTATTCTGTAGTTCTGGGAAGCTGCTAAATCCATTTGGTAGAATTGCATGGACTTTTTTCTGCCTGGAGCCCTCTGGCTTCAGAGATGCTTTGTGTGATGCAGAAAGCTGTGTGGAGACTGTGGAACACTGGAAATATGTCCATGACTAAGGAGAGGGAAATCAGTTTGTGTGACAGAGGTCCCGAACCTCGAAGTTACAGACAAGCCTCAAGAATTCAATAGCTGTGCCATATGAGGTGCAGATTGAAACATTACAAGCATTTCTATTCATATACATGTTCAGAGCTTCTGTTTCCCTCCATAATCCTACTCTATTTGTTGGCCTATGCAATCTCCAAGTTGTTAAAAAGATCATTTAGTGAAAATGAGCAAAGTTTTATTCTATATGGAGTTGATGATTACACCTTTTGAATGAGAAATATCTGCTTTTCCAAGCCTGTGCTCACTATGACACAAATACTTCTGCTTACCTGTAGTTCTTGTACTAGCATGTGTGGCCAGTTTTCCCTGTGAATGTGTAAAAAAATGGAAACTTTACCCTGAAAGGGACGCAGATTTAACCTACCCTCTTTTGGTTATCCTTGTTCTCCCTTACTGCAGAAGCAAGGAGCTGAGAACTCCCTTTCACACACTCATTTTTCCTCCTGTTCAAAGGCTTCTCTACCGTTTCTGCTTTGTCTACAATATTTTCATCACCACATCAAAGTGAGGTCTCAGAAATATCTTCTTTTCCTCCACATTTTTGATCAAATGAGAGGAATACACAGTGCATCTCACCATATCTGAAGGGAAAAAAGTAATAATCCATCTGGCCTGTGCTGAGTATTCTTCCTGTGCTGTTTTCAATGAATATTGATCTATTTTTTATTGATCAATAAGAAATCATAGTAAAGCTATTCGAAACAGCTGCAGAAAAAATTTAAGGTTTTTAAAGCAAGTTGATTGATTGCATGTTACTGCTATGCTCCTGAGGCAGAAACCCTCTTGGCCAACATTCAGGGAACTGAATTTGGAGAACTAAAATATGCAGTTATCACACGTGAACTAGAGAATCTTCATAGTGCAGTGCAAAGCCAAGCAGTGATCCCAGCTTGTCCAGACCTAGTTTGCAGATATTTATATGGAATTACCAGGCACAAGTACATCCTTGAAGTGGTACAACTGTTCAATGAAGTGTTTCCATGATGAGAGTTTGTGATACTTACAGTTCCAGAGATAACTAGTTGGAGTCATTGCTTATGTTTCTTCTCGTATTCTCAAGGCTCTGTACCTGAGGTCTGTAACTCTTCCTACTGTCAGTAAATTGCAAGGAAGAGGCACTCGCAGGACTCTGTAGCTAGAGGATTACCCAGCAGGAGAAGTTGTGTGATAGCTCTAGCCAGAAGTCTGAGTCTGTTGAGAATGAATCAGGGCTGTTGTCGAAGTTCATTGTACTTTGACTGGTTTCTGCTTTCTAGAACTCCTGTGAAGCATTAGCATTATAGTCATTGTAATGACTATAATTTGCAGTTGTGGTTGGCAAAGGAATGTGGATATTTCTGCAATGCGTTAAAGTTAGTACAGCTTTCTCCCTCAAGTACAGGAAAAGAAATACTTAATATTCCAAAGTTTCTAGTCTGTAGATCATTATACCTTCTCACGTGTTGACAGATTCCAATGGCTTGTTCCAAGCACAAAGGCTGGGAATTCTTGCTCTTTTAAACAAGGCATTGTATGGGTGCTCCTCGTTTTCTCTTCATCTTGCCTGACAGAGTTACTGGTAATACATGTAAGCACCTAGCACTTCAGTAAGACTGAACACTACTGCTTTATGATCTTTTGCTTCCTTGTGAAGCAAGCTGATCAGCAGCAGATTCAGAAATGCCTGCTGTCCTTGAGCCGCAGCAAATCTGGAGGCCTTCCTGCAGGTGGTCAACAGTGCCCATTCCCACTTAATTCCAGCTTGAATAACTTGCCATGAAATAAAACAGAGTATGTCTCTGCATGAGGCAGTCCATCAAAGCCCCATAGCTGCTGCAGTTAAGGAGATCAGCTCAGTTTGCATTCTCTCAAACTGTTTGGGGCACAACACAAACAAAACAGCCAAACATATTCTGGAATTTCTGGATACTTACAGCTCGCATCTTATAATGTCACTTTTATTCTGCCCCAGCTACTGATTTTGTTTTAACAGTAAAGTGATGATGGGCTGGGGATGCGTGGGCTGCTAGGAGAAAGAATTATATAAAGCCAGTCTCTAACATATACAAAATCATAGAATCATAGAATAGTTTGTGTTGGAAGGGACATTTAAAGGCCATCTAGTCCAACCCCCCTGCTATCACTAGGAGCATCTTCAACTAGATCAGATTGCTCAGAGCCCTGTCCAACCTGACCTGGAATGTTTCTGGGGATTGGGACATCCACCATCTGTCTGGGCAACTTTTTCCAGTGCCTCACCACCCTCATTGTAGAAAATTTCTTCTTTATATCCAGTCTAAATCTCCCCTCTTTTAGTTCAAAACCATTGCCCCTTGTCCTGTCACTACAGGTCCTGCTAAAAAACCTATGCCCGTCTTTCTTGTAAGACCTCTTTAAGTACTGAAAGGCCGCAATAAGGTCTACCTGTATCCTTCTCTTCTGCAGGCTGAACAGCCCCAACCCCCTCAGCCTTTCCTCACAGGAGAGGTGTTCCATCCCTCTGATCATTTTTGTGGCGCTCCTCTGGACCCACTCCAACAGGTCCATGTCCTTCTTGTGCTGAGCGCTCTACAGCTGGATGCAGGACTCCAGGTGGGATCTCATGAGAGTGGAGCAGAGGGGCAGAATCCCCTCCCTCGACCTTCTGGCCACACTGCTTTTGATGGAGCCCAGGATACGGTTGGCCTTCTGGGCTGCAAGCGCACATGGCCGGCTTGCGTCCAGGTTTTCATCCACCAGTACCCCCAAGTCCTTCTCCTCAGGGCTGCTCTCAATCCCCCATCCTGTGTTGATACCAGGGGTTGCCCTGACCCAGATGCAGGACCCTGCACTTGGCCTTGCTGAACCTCATGAGATTCATACAGGCCCACTTCTGAAGTTTGTCCAGGTCCCTCTAGACGGCATCCCGTCCGTCAGGCATGTTGACTGCACCACTCAGCTCAGTGTCATCTGCAGTCTTACTGAGAGTGCACTCATTCCCACTTCTGTGACATTGATGAAGATATTAAACTGTGCTGGTCCCAGTACAGGCCCCTGAGGCACACCATTTGTCACTGAACTCCATCTGGACAATGAGCCGTTGACCACTACCCTCTGGATGTGACTGTCCAGCCAATTACTCATCCATCAGCCAGTCCAGCCATCAAATTGATACCTCTGCAATTTAGAGAGAAGGATGTTGTGGAAAACCATGTCAAAGGCCTTACAGAAGTCCAGAGAGACAACATCCATAGCTCTTCGCTTCTCCATTCATGTAGTCCATCTATCATAGAAGGCTGCTAGGTTGGTCAGGCGGGCCTTGTCCTTGGTAAAGCCACTCTGGCTGTCTCAAATCACCTCACTGTCCTCCATGTGCCTTAACATAGCTGGTAGGAGGATCTGTTCCATGATCTTCCCAGGCACAGAGGTGAGGCTGATAGGTCGACAGTTCCCAAGGTCCTCCTTTCCACCCTTTTTAAAAATAGGTGCGTTGTTTCTCTTTTTCCAGCCACCAGGGACTTCACCTGACTGCCATGTCTTTTCAAATATCATGGAGAGTGGCTTGGCAACAACATCAGCCAATTCCCTCCAGACTCCAGGATGTACGTTGGAGTCTAGGGTACCAACATCTCTAGGGAAAGAGAACAGTCACCCTCCTATTGTTTGCACATCTGGAGAGTGGGAAGCCTATTACTATTGCTTTCAATTTTCCAAGCAGAAAATGTGATGGGTGGGGAGGTATGAGTCTGCTTTTGGGAGCAGTGTGCTTTCCAGTAACCCAGCTATTAAAACCTTGGAGGTTATCTGTTTCACTTGTTTTGCACCTGACTTTTATTTCCAGACACCTCCTACAAAAAGAAATACAGTCACAAACACCTATTTTCTTAATGTATATGTTCATCCTGTTCCTTGCACAATTCTGAGAATTCAGATTTGTATCAGACAGGATAAAACCTATATTTCTTTAATCATTTCATGAGGACTTTTCTACGCTGTAATTTCTTTCTCTTTTTTCCCTTCTAGTAAGGTTGAGTATTTAACATATGACAATTTAGCTAAGGATACTTTGAAAAAAAATCAGCTACATCGCAGTGATATGGAGTTGTTTGGGGTACTTCTCCAGTATGTCTCAAGCTGTTTTTCTGTTAGAGAATCCAGATCGTAGCAAAGCTTCAGCCAAGTACTTAGGCAAAAGTAGTTTGCACCTAGAACTGCTAGACAGTGGAAGCCCAAGTATTCTGTCACTAGATTCAGACTGAAGGAGGTGTTGAAAAATCACCATACTGGGATAAGCAGAAAGTCTCGTTTTAGATTTCAGACTCACCCCCAAGGAAAATGTCCTTAGGAGTATCAGAGGTGTTCTGGAATTGTTAACAGCACTAAACAGCCAGGACTTCGTTTCTGTCGTATGGAATATCTGGAGGTTGTTCAGCAGTATGAACAGAAAAAAACAGTCCTCTTCATGGAAAGGGATATTTCACGCTTTTTATGCATCAAATTTTGAATGATTTCAGGTTAATACTAAAAATCTACATTTTTGGTTCTGCACATTTTTTAATCATTACAAAGGATGGTATAAGACTGCAGAATTCTTGGATGTGTGTGCACAAACACACATGCATGCATGCACTCTCTTGTCCAGCAAGCTGAAATATTCAACTCGCTTCACTGTTGTATTTATTCACTGTAGTCTGTATAGTGTAGTCTAGGAGGAAGATATAGGATTACTAGATCTATTGATCATGCATGTGAAGCACATGCTTTTATGCTTCATATCTGTAATCCCCTGGGTTCCTTTTTCACTCAGATACTGTGATGAGGAATAGCCTACAAATAACATGGCAACTTTTTAACCTCCTGGGTGTTGTTGCTTCCAGAGAGCTATTAACTCCTGTGCAATTGCTGCAAGTAGGCAAATAGTATCAAGTAGGGCATTTTATTAACACTAGTAGTCTCCTTTTAGTACTTCTGCAAAAATGTTCTCTCTAAGGAGCTGTACCTGCCGAAGTCACATTGGTAAAGGAGGTCAGAAAAGACCCTACTGTTACAATCCTGAAGTACTTTCCAGGCTTATATCAGGCTTTTCCCAGCTTATTTTAAGACTAAACTAAGGTATTTTCTTTAGATGCTGAAAGAGTTTCTGAGATGTCTTTTAAAAGACTATGTCAAATTTTTTGCATTTGAAGTTCATTCTGCTAATTCAATTAAATCCCTCTTCAGAGTTCTATGCTTCTCCAGCATTTCCAGACAATTCTAGTATCATGAACTATGTCTATTTGTTAGACATAAGTTCTGACACTACGTGTTGAACTTCAGCACTATTTAAAAAGACTCTTAAATTAGCAGTGCTCGATGGAAAAAGATGAGATATTTTTGGCAGGATCTAGTAGATGGGGTTTTGTCCAGTTTTTAAGAAAAGAGATGCAGAGGAAATGTTTAACTTGGTAAGCATCCTGTAAGCCAAAATATAATGTGCTGAGATGTTCCCATTTAACTTAAAATGTGAGGCCTTAGATTCAAAAGATTAAGATTAGATTCATAAGACTGGTTTGCATATGCAGCTGTTGAACTGCAAGCAAACTAATTGGAAGAAATGATCATTCGATTTATGTTAATGTTCTGCATGGAACAGAAGCATGATTGTCTCTTTTGTACAAGAGGAAAAAATAATGGGTTCCATGGACTCCTGCTCAGTTATCTGTATGCTTTATTTAGCAAACAACCATATAGCATATTTTTATGATACCCGTATACTCGTGGTGTGTAAGTAGGAAGACAGGCTCTACTGAGTAGTCACTGAACAGAGATGAAGTTCTGAAGTGTTTGCATGCCATGGACTTTGGGTAAGCCACTTAACTAATTCCCCTTATCCCAAAGATAAACATTGTGATCATGTCCATTAATATTCCATAAACAAAAAGCAACATTTTAAGGACTATCTATCTTGCCTAAATACAAAGACCCCTGCAACTGTAGTCAGATGTTTAAAAAGATATTTCCACTTAATTGTCTTTGTATCCCTCTAGCTGCATATATGTCCCTCTAAGTTTGTCTCACAAAAAAGTTGTTAGCCGTGATATAACTAGGGAATGTCATGGTTATTCTCCCTGGAACTGCTTCTCATTTTGTTTCTCAATCTGGTCTTCAAACTACAGACAAAGCTTGTTTTGAGTATTTGTTATGTAAAGTTCAAGCTGTTTGGTTTGGTTTCTTGTGACATATAGAACATATGTGACTATTTCATTCCCCCCTACCTGACCAGATTAGTATTAGGTTAATTATATGATCAGCCTCTTAAAGAAAGTTTTTGAATCCTAAAAGAAGTCAACACTATGGAAGCAAATGGAAAGTATATCAGTGTGAGAAGCTTTGGAAATTATTTCACCCATGGACATTTCTCAAAGAAAGATTTTAATCAAAAGTCATTACGCTTAAAGTAATGATTACGGGATGAAATGATGTGTTAGGGAAGAGCCAAATAGTGTAATGCACTTGTTCTTTGTGACTTCGGAAATAATTTTACACTGAACAACTTCTTTTCTTACTGCTCATACTAGACAGTATATAAACTATGTATATTATTTTTCCAGATGGAAGTAAAAATAATAGTGTCATAGTGAACCTCATGTCACAAAGTTTTGAGCAGCTGTTTCAAGGAGGGAGGAGGCCCTGGCTGGTGCTCTGAAGGTCCTGCTGTAGGAAAGGTAGAAGGTTGCTGGAGAGCTAGGTTCCCTGCTTCTGCTGCAAGGATAGAAGAGGCAACAGAAATTAATCTTCTGTTTTTGGAATTGTACTGTGAAGCTTGTATGTTGGCCGAGGTAACCCAGTCAATGATTAATGATAACACATGTTTGAAAACCACATATGAGTAGAACCATCAGTCTTCGCAAGAAGTAATGAAACCAGACTCAAAGAATCACACTTTAAATTAATTTATGTCTCTGATCATGCTTTCCAGTTACCATATTAGGACAGCATTGCTGATACTTCAGTAGAAAAAATCTGAGAGTGTCTGATTAGGAAATCACAAAACTAATCTTTAAATATCTTGCAGCTTACATTTTATACTGGAAGCAAACAGAAACACCCTAAGGACCTCCCCCAAGAACTTTATCATTTCCCACAAGCATGGACTCTCCAAATGTACAGTCTATTCGGTGACTGAGAATAGCTGGAGAAGTGCAAAGTTCTGAAACAGGAGTGATTTAGCTCTGAAAGGAACCCATGCAAGGGTAAATTATTGTACAAATTACATGTGTTCAGATTACAAGGTCTAAAAAACTTGCAGTCCTGAACCATTCATAATCTAAAGCTAATGGGTTCCAAAGTTAAAAGGAAAAGGCCATCATCAAGCTTATGTATTTTAATAACCTGAGGCTACCTAATTAAAACCCATTCAGAAATCTTAACTTGTTTTAAGAAAATGAGTGCCAGCTGTTTTCTGAGGATGGCAAGAGCCACCCCGCCAATAAGCAGGGATGCTGGAAGATGAGGGGAATCCTTAGGCTGGCAGGGCAAGGGCCTTCACCAGCCAGGGCCTGCTCCCACCACCCCCAGTGAAGAAACAGGGTGAGCTGGGAGGCGGGGAGAGGGGGTGGCAGCCAAGGACAATCTTGAGCCCAGGGCACCAGGCTCCCATGTGGGGGCTAGTACAAAGCAGGGTTGGGAAGTAAGCCCACAGGTCAGGGTCAGGATCAGACCCAATGCAGGTGACCAGGGCCAAACAAATGCCTGAGCAGGTCCATAGTGACAGGGCTGGGCTGAGGTCAGTAATCCAAGAGAGGACTCTTTTGTTGGACAATGCAAATCTAGAACTGTTATGTGTTGTGGAAGGCATAATTCCCCCTTCCCATCACCTCTTCTGATTCAGAGAAGGCCCATTTCCTTTTTCTATCAGTGAATGAAATTTATCTCAAGCAGGTAGGCTGAAGTGGAGATATGAAAGCCCCGTGTTCAGAATTTGTTGTTGTCTTTGTTTGCTATAGGGGATACAGGGGTGGAGACAATGTTGTGCAGTAACAAAGGCTACTTTATCTGATGGAAATGTGTGTTTGTTATGCAAGGGTCTTCTGGATTTGTCTCACCCTCTCATGACTTTTACCATTTGACTTATTAATATGCCCAGATCTTGTAATTTGTGCATCAGAGAAGGGATATAGATTGAGTATATGTTTTAGTCCATGAGCTGTAACATGAGTTCTTACTAACAGCAATTTGCAGTTGATGGATTACAAGTAACAGTGCTAGGATGGATTTAAACTGACTGTAACTGTTGAAGAAGCACTGGAATTTTCCTTCCTGCAAATATCTGTATTTTGCTAAGAAATACCCTGCTTGCTAGGTGGTCATGAATGGGACAGATTGGGAGTTGGCAGTCATTCTCCTGGGTAGTCATTGACGTACAGAAAGCAGTTAGCAGGTGTGAGGAGAAAGAACCTCATGACAGGCTCTGCTGTTCATATTTTTCTTTCCCTTCTTTTAAAAATGGAACTTCTACCTAATGAGTATATTGGTGATTTGGTATAAAAAATAGCATCCATTGTTTTCCTGAGGATAGTCTCTTCCAGGCAGTTCTGTCTTTTCAGACTTTCAGTTGTCTTTATGCTAAGTGTTTTTAGACAAGTGAGACTGGGGTCACGATAGGATGTAGCTTATTTTTAAAGGCAACAGTCTGTCATCTCAACTGTATAAAAGGCTGTGACAAGTCTTTGGTTTCAGCTTTATAAGCAGGCAAATGTCAAAATTTACAGCTTATGGGGCAGGACTGGAAAGTCAAACTTCCCACCTTTGCTTTAGGAGAGCTAAATTCACGAGCATTTAGCAAATCTTAGTTCTGTGCAAGGCTCAGTTTGCTTCCCACCTTCTGTCATCTCAGGCCACTGAAATTATTTGCGTTTTGAGCCTACAGTAAGCTTTTCATAACTGCCATAATTACTTGTGGCTGCTGCCTTCCCAACTCTGTGAATTCACTGTTGAAAATTTGTAATACCAAACATCCAGACTTACTCAATTTTCCATTCTAATTTTCACCAAGCCAAAATACCAGACCCGAATTTAACTGAATTTGTCTGTATTCTCTGTTAAACCTGTGCTTGCACTTGCTTTTAGCACAATAAATTCGCTCGCCTTCAGCTCCTGTAGTCACAAGATGGTAGCACTGCTGCCATCAGAGAATATTGAAATGAAGAATTTAAGGATTAGATAGCCAGGGAAGAAAGATTTGCATTGCAACTCTGTAATCCAGGGTTAGGCTTCCGGCTTTGAGTGGAAAGGCAAGTTAAGCTGTGATCCATTAATGTATAATGTAAAGATATCCTGAAGGTTCATACACACTTTGGACAAAAATTCATTTCCACCCTTTTATTTGATGCATTCTAACAGCGTTACTTGTTCTGTGATACAAAATGCCAGTCCCCAGAATAGAAGCTTTATTGCTGAGTGTTCCCTCAACACAGTATCCGGTTCTGGTACTTGCACATGCAGAAGACCTATGGAAAGGAATCATAGAATCATAGAATCATAGAAAGTTTTGGGTTGGAAGGGACCCCTAGAGGTCATCTAATCCAACCACCCCTCAGCGAGCAGGGACACCACTAACTAGATCAGGTTGCTCAGAGCCCTGTCCAACCTGGTCTTGAATGTTTCCAGGGATGGGGCCTCCACTACCTCTCTGGGCAACCCATTCCAGTGTTTCACCACCCTCAT
>Ga0065711_1047664_pt1 | contig 12204 bp, 5 predicted proteins | sample Hoacrofraction12_FD_59098 | JGI IMG/M metagenome (GOLD analysis project Ga0065711, IMG submission 59098) | Hoatzin crop microbial communities from Cojedes, Venezuela - Epithelial fraction 12 v2 (version 2) | ecosystem: Host-associated > Birds > Digestive system > Esophagus > Crop | place... | reverse complement strand
GAATATCTCCAGAGAAGGAGACTCCACAACCTCCCTGGGCAGCCTGTTCCAGTGCTCCGTCACCCTCAGAGAGAAGAAGTTCCTCCTCATGTTCAGACGGAACTTCCTGTGCCTCAGTTTGTGCCCATTAGGACACAAAGGAGTGCGGCTCTTCAGGAATGCACCAGTGAAAACATTTCTCATCCGCAGCACTCCAGGATAATCTTCTTGCAGAACTGGAAAAGGTGGAGAAAACCTCATCCAGTCCTGAATAGCTGGTAGCATGGCTTTATATCAGCTTGTGGGAGGTACGGGTTCACTCCCCCTTTTCTGAATCACTCAGATCAGGAATTTCTCAAGTAATGGTCAGATTCTCTAAATTACAGATACTGCTTTTTTGACTGTGTTCTTTTTTTGGTGGTGTTTTGTTTTCCCCCCTCCCTGTGGAAAGAGTGAAGTATGTTTAATGATAAAAAATACAAAGCTTCCTCAAGCAGTGTCAAGGTATCAAGCTGTTAACTGGTGGGAAAGCTGTTGTACTGTGTTGCGCTACGCTATGACAAAAAGCAGAAGCTGCTGCCCTGGAGAGTGATACTCTTCGCGCTTCCCCAGGCTCTTTGAGCCGATATACCAAGGAAAGTCTGGCTGAAAGGGGAGTACCAGCACAAGCGAGTTTATCTGCTTGTTCTGCTTTTAAGTCAGTGATGATTTTTCTTTTTTTTTTTTTTTTTTCCCCCCCTCTCCCCTGCAGTTTCGTAATCTCAGAAAGAGCGGCTTCTCTTTAGCAGGGTGAGGCTCTGGGGCATTTGCTGCTGGAAGGCAGAGGTGCTGCCGCACAGTTGTCACTCAACCGAGTGATAGTTTCGCCAAGCCGGGGAACAGTAGTAGTCCAGAAACACAGACCAGCAGTGACATTAAGGGCTTTAGTCTCAAAGTTTTTGGAGGGAGTCTAATATTAAGAGGCTCTTTTTTAGAAAGAGATGCATTGAGACATTGGAGATGCATATCTGGCTTTTCAACTTTGGATTTTTCAGTGACATATGGAAAACATGTACAGAACTTCAACTCCTGATGGGGTTTGCGTGCATTTTTCTGAAGTCAGATATGAATCAGAGGAGTTTAGGATTTCCAGCTAAGATAACTGCCTGTTTTCAGATATTATGCAGACATTTATATCTATGCTATCTGTGTAGCTTATCTCAGACTGTTTGAATTTTCCTTCCATAAGCTGCGTGGAGAAAGATTTAAAATTCAATCAGCATTAATTTCTAGTAGTCTTTCAGTAACGCAGTTTTCCAGTAGAAGCAGTCAATGTACAATTGATTTAGAACAATTAAGCAACAGCTTCTCAAAGGGAAGTAAACTCAATCAAATAACATATATACTCTGACAGCTCAATGTACATTTGCTCCAACATTGATTCGTGCTTCTGCAAACTGCCCTGAAGTAAAAATGCCTCAGCTGGTACTATAGCTGTGTTGCAACTGACTGCGCTAAATCTAAAGTGCAGATGCATTGTAACTCAGTTCTTATACTTGAACTCCGTTATCCTTGGGGAGAAAAAACCAACACTTATGACTTAGTTATGCCTTTAAAATATTTATTTAATTTTATGGTGATGTTAAATTAATTTTGAGGAAAATGTACACAATGTTCTATTGGCTGGGAAACATACATAGCAGGATGTTTTAAAACACTGTTGTCTATATATTTCTGTCTGTAACAGTAATATACATAGATTTCTCCTTTTAGGTGGCTTTGACTTTTCAAAGTGTCTTAATTAATTTTGCCAGCATATAGTCCCAAGTAATTTATACTTTATAAAGTTTGCAAGAAAATAGCATTTGAAATTTTAAATGCTAATGTTAAAAATCACAGTATTTCTAGGACACCAAGATTGAGAGGAAGTTTCACTCTAAAGATTATTGTGTCTTGAATTTCTTTATGGGAGACCAAATAGTTTCCTAGAAGAAATATTTGGGTTGATGCATATGCTCATTTCTAGTTAGCAGAGGTCATATTTTTTCTAAGAAACTACTACTTTGATATTGAATTACCTTATTTGGAGGATGTTACCGTGCTAAAAAGTTGTGTTGAGTTGAAGAACTTTTCATAAAAGAGTTTAATGAAGTGGTACCTAAAGCATGAACTTCAGTCATCAGCGGTTATTTTGTTATAATTACACAGACATCTGAGACAGAGGTGAGAAGAAAAACCAGTTTGTCTGTTTCCAGATGCCCTAAACTACCAGAAGATTTAATTGCTTTATGGGGGCCAGGCTTGTGGAGAGAGCATGTATTTTATCAGATAAACCTAGGAGAAACAAAGTTCTTGCAGCCCGTTGATCGAGGCTGCCTGTGAATGTGGTGGTCTTCAAAAGGAAGACAGAGAGAGAGAAAGACAAGAGGGAGGAGTAAGAGAGAGAGAGAGAGAGGAGGAAGGTCCGGAGCAGGCAGAGTAGCTGAAGTGATACGATCAATGTGGTGCTGTTCTCCTCAGCAGCTGGATGCTGCAGTCTGAACCAGGTAGTTTCACCCCCATCCCCAGTAACTTGGAAACCGATATCATTATTAAAAGTGAGTAATGGTTTTAACTCCAGGAAAAAAACCCACCTTCTTTTTCATTTCCTTTTGACTTGACAGTTGGTCTTTGGACTTTGGTTAGCCTAATCTGAAACCAAAAGTTCGTTTCTTACATACAACCTGTCAGAACAGACGTTTGACGTAAATTCTTTAAATACTTTTTCTGCATGTAATTGTGCATAACACTTTTACAATCTTATCATAAACTTTTCTGATGTGAAGGAAGCATAACATTTACATGTGAGAATATATTTCCACAGCTGAAGAAATGTGCAGGCTTCCAATTCCAGTTTAGTCCAGTTCAGTAGTCTTTTAATACAGTTTATATTGTAGAGTCACTGTCAAATATTTTCATTTTTATGGTCTGAAGGCCATGCTGAATAAAGTTTTCTGAAACTGGCCTTTCAGAGAATCTGATGTCCTGTGGTCTAGTGGACCGGTTCTTTTTTATTGAATTTTGAATTGTATCTGAAGTAAAGTAGTAGACAATAGGGTCAAAACAGCAGTTTGAAACGGCGATGCACAGAGTGATGGGGTACATAGTCCTGACGGCAGTTACCACTGAACAGTTAATCCAGGTCTGTGTTCTCATGAGGGAGTAAAGTATTAAGGTAATGTTATAAGGCACAAAGCAGAAGCAGAATATCACCAGATGGACAAAAATCATTTTGAGTACCTTATTCTTGCTTAACTTATTCCGACTTAGCGTAAACGGTTTATTCAAAGTCCGTAAGACCATAGTAGAGCAGGTCACGTTCAAGATGAGTGGAATAAAAAACCCAACTATTTCAATGAAGATAACAATCCGGGATAGGTAGGTTTTCCATGTGTCCTCCGAAAAGTTTTCAAAACACGTTCTTTGTTCAGTATTATTACGGCGATTTGTAGACTGGAAAAAGCTTGCTGGTGTGCTGCCTGCTAACACGGTTATCCATACTGCAGCGCAGACAATTTTTGCGTTCCTTTTGGTTCTGAGAGTCTTAGATCGAAAGGGGTGGACTATAGCTAAAAAGCGATCCACGCTGATGCAAGTCAGAAATAAAATGCTCCCATACATATTTGTATAAAAGAGGGTGACAGAAATCTTACAAAGAATGTCTCCAAAGGGCCAGTTTCTTGCTACAAAGTAATAAATCCTGAAGGGTAATGTAAACACAAAAAGCAGATCCGATATTGCTAAATTAAGCATGTAAGTGGTAGTCTCGTTTCGCACTTTCAATGTGCAAGTAAAAATGTAGATAGCAACACAGTTTGCTATGAGGCCAAGAACAAACACCATACTAAAGATACACCCATACAAAGTATATTTAAAGGAGTCCTCAGTGGAGCAATTAGAGCTTACCATTATAATGGTATATTTGAAATTCCTGTGATTTGGAGCTTTCTCTGGTATTCTCTATGGCAACTTTCTAAATTTCAGACAGACTTGCAGAGGTATTTGAAGTGGGTGCTTTGAGTTTGTTGCACTGTAAAGCTTCAGAGAAGGAACACAGGCTCTGTAGCAGGGGAGTACGTCTCCAGCAGTAATCACCAGGAGGTCGCTTCTCTTCCAAGTGCTGTTTGTAATCACATAGCCAGTCTCCGAAAATCAAAAAACATATCATTTGTGGCAGATGAGGTTGTCCCAAAACTTGCTTAGTTCCATTTTTGTCCTCAACTCGATGAAGCTGTCATAGAACTTTCTGCCTTATTCTCGGCTGCAGATCATGGTGGCGAAGTCTTGTCCATCCAGATTTACGGGGAACATAAGCTTTAGAAACCGATCTCCCGGATGCTGCGAAGTGTCGGCGCTTGCATTTCTCTCCCAGCCTGTTTTCTGTAAGACGAGCTTTTTGGCTCCTCGGAGCCCCGGCTCTCTCGCCCGGTGGGGCGGGAAGCGAGCTGCTTGCGAGGGCAGAAACGAAATTCCAGAGCGTGTTTGTTCCTGCAGAGCACAGCCCTCCGCGTGCTGCGCTCCGGCAGCCTCTCGCCAGCCCCGCTCCTTCTGGAGAGGAGAGAAAAGAGCTCGGGCAATTTGTAGCATGACATCACAGGAAGGAGAGGACGGGCTGGCTGAAGAATGGTTTCAGTTCAGTTTGTTTGCCTTCCCCTAATCTGATAATGTGTCTGCTGGGACTGTACCTTGCAGGCGTGCAAATGGTCACCAGCAGCGTGCTGCAGCTCCAGCCTCCTCTTAACTCTTTCCGTGCTCCCTGAAAGGTCCTTTGTTAACGTGGTTGGAGTCCAAAAGCTTCGTCGCAAGACCTTTTTTCTCCAGCTACAAGGAGGCTTTTCAGTGTCTGAATAACTCTTGCGCCTTTAAATTCCCATTTTTCTTTGGAGATAGCAGTAATTGTGGGATCTATTTTATGTAGGATAGAACTAATGTTACATTTTTTGATAGGTATCTTTGCTTGTGATAGATAACACATTAATTACCAGAAATCAGCTGCGTAGTTCTATCTCTATTTCCTCAATAACACCACTACAAATCTTGGGAGGGACAAAGTGACACTGACAGGTAATTAAGTAATTTCACCAAATAATTACTGAAAGAGAGAGGCGTAAAGATTGTGAACCCGTGGGTTCTCCTGGATATTCCCAGGACTGAGATGTGTTACAGTGGGAGGAGAAATTTTTAACTTTTTCCATATTAGAAAGCATATCCCAAGCTCTGTTTCTAATCAGAAAGGTGGTTATTTTTACAAAAAAAATGCTTCATTTTTTTTTTATTGTTGTGGTACAGAAAGCATTTTCTTCGATATGTAAGGACAGAATTAATATACCAAAATAAATAGTGCACTATGCAGTTGTTTCTGTTAAAGGGGGCCAGTTATCGCACATGCATAAAATACTCCCATTAGTCACTGATTAATGAAACAAAAACATGTTATAACTAATTAAATAGTTAAATAAATACAAAAAAAGCAGCTCTTATTGCCTTTAGGGGCAGATCAGAGATAAATCTCAGTTTAGACAGACTCATTTATTTAAAAACAGTTTGGATAGACTCATTTCTGGCATCAAAACGAGTCTATTTCTAAATCTTAGAATAACAAATCTCTTCATATCTGGCTGGGTGGCATGGTTCTTTTGAACTAGATTTCAAGCAGTGGTACCTAAGCAAGGCTCTGGGCAAAACCTTTCTAGTCTGCTGTAAAGGAGAGTAAATAGCAGTCCTTCACAGGGTTTTGGCATAGTTTCTTAAGATAAGGCATGTCAGACAAAATTCAGAAACATGCAAAAATGAATCTTGCGTATTTCATTTCGAGTTTTCTTGAGAAGTTCCCTCTGTGAAACTCTGTCACCTTGATATTGAGGTGAAATCAGGCAGTTTCACTTCAGTAGTCTATAACCACAAGACACCTTTGTCGCTAGTTTTGAAATTCATAGTTAACTGTAAAGCGTAGCGTGTTTGCCACTTCTAAGTCAGAAATTAAAATGTGAGCTTGGCAGAGTCTTTTGTGTGTCCAGCTTAACTGGTACCTTGGCATAAAGTTGCCTTACCTGTCTTTCTTCACAGAAGCAGTCATCTCATGGTTAAATTTTGTTTCTATTCCTGGCAGCCTTTCATGGTGAAAGGGGAGTTTTCCTGCAAGAGTTCCGGAGTTCTGCATCGGGCCGTGGGAGCTCCGAGCTCAATTTTCCTGCCCTGGCTTTGTTTGCACAGGAAAACTGTGTAGGGCAGGCTCAGTTACTGGAACGAAAATCCCTGAAGTACAGAAATTTGACGTCACATGTCAAAACCTTAAGCAATATTTCATGTTTAGAGAGAGAAATTAATGGAAATGAGTAGGTCTCTCTTATTCATCAGGACTTGGGTATATGCTTCTGTTGTCTTTGGGACTTTCTCTTGCCCCTGCATCTTTTTAGTGCAGAACAGTATGTGCACTTTACACTAATTGAGGAACTAAGTGATATTTGTATACTTCCAGAAATAGCATTCAGCTGCAGGGTTTCTCCACCTGCAGAAGAAAATTTGAAAACCCCAAGCTGACAGGTTTTTACTTCATACCACGTTTCACTGAGTAGGTAGATGGCTGAGCAGGCAGTCTGACTCAGTGTAAAAATGTGAATGGCAAAGGTGAATTGCATACCCCTTTTCTTAAATTAGATGTGGCTGATTGTTATCGAGCACTGTTTTAATTTGTGTGAGCTTCTCTGAGCTGAAGAACCTGCATTAGCGCACCACAAGCGTCGAGAGCAGCCTCCCTTCTGGCTGGGCTCCAGCGCGAGCGGGAGGAAACTTCATTGCGTGCCTTCCTTTCATTGGACCACTTTCAAGGTGCTGGGCTCTGTGCCATCAGATTTGGAAAAGCCTGCAGTAAGCCCCAACGCTTCAAAAATTAAAAACCAAAAAGTTTATATCAGTTGTTATGGAGGAAGAGTGGATGTGGTAGTGACGTTGCATATGTTCCTTTGCCGCAGGCAGATTTTCCTTTGGGATGAGGAGGTAGGGTAGGCAGGAGGAAGCAGCTGCAGGGTGAGCCTTGCACGTTGAGGGCTTGTTTCACCAATGGAAACAGAGCTGCTGCTGAAGGGAGATGCATATGTAATTCTGCCTTTCTGCATCAGAGATGGGAAGGAGTTAGGACCTGTCATGTGTTGCTGGCACTAGATGAGCAAAGACTGCATTTCCATCAACAGGCTTCCCGTGGCTCTTGAAGAGGCATCGAAGGGAGAGTGAGTGTGGGCTCCTTAAAGCCAAGAGCTGATGAAGTGATTGAAATCATCTCTCACTTCAGTAGTGAACAGATTTCGTGCACTCCTTCAGTCTGTTACCACTTAGCTGCTTCTATGAGTTTAGATATCTAGGACTATTTACACCCTTAAATCTTGGATTTGTGTGGCAATCTTGGATTTGTGTGGCAAACCTACTCCAGCTTGAAACAGGGGATCAGAAGGAAAAGTCCTTATATAGGACTTTTCCTATAGCAGTGTGCTAGTAGAGCGGCTGTAGGAAGCTCTGCCAGCAACAGCTGCTGCTTCCTCCTACCCCTAGATGCCGTAGAGTTGGATATTTGCTCTCAGGTAGGACACAGGGGCAGGATCCCTTAAATTCAGAAGTCCAGACTGAATGGTAAAGAAATATTTCACTGAAATAAAACAAGTATTGGAAGGCTTTCCAAGCCTTTGGAGTTGTTTTGGACAGTGTTGTGTGTTCCTCTGTTGTTACCCTGCTCTTCAGTGCTGGAGTCAAACAGAAGTTGTAGCCAAAGGTGAAATGAATTTTGACCGTGTCTTGTGTACCGCATTTAGTCTGGCACTGATGCTACTACTAAAAGCTCTTATTTTAGAGAGAAGAAACAATTTCAGCATTAATAATGTTGTAATAAATTCTTACAGCACTTCCAAAGCCAGAGTGTGCACTGTTAAATGAAGGTTGTCAGAGACGCACAAAACGCTGTATGTAACTCCGTTACTCTGTAACTAACGTTGCTGCTTTGAGGCGTGACTGTCACAGTACAGGCATTTGTTCTCACTTTGCTTAAGCAAACTTATGCAAAGAACTTGTGCTACCTGTTGCAGTGAAGACACCCTGGCAGGTCACTATTTTCTTTGCCCGTAGTGTTGTTATTTATCCAATAGTTTTCATGCGTTTTAGTATTTTTAGCCTGTTTACTGGAGCTTCAATTTGAGTGTGTGTACGTACAGGAAAGAATTTATTATGGTTGAGACATAGGGCTGGGAGCCAGGGATTCTGTTTCTGGCTGTGCCACAGATTTTCTGTTCCAGTCCTGATTAAGTTTTCTATGACTTTCTGCTTTAGCTTCACTCCATGTAAAAGCTCCTTCACTTCCTCACTGGGATGCAAGGCCATCTTAATTGTTGAAACCAGTATGAAGTCCTTGGATGGAGAACCCTTATGAAATATGGTATTGGGATAATTACGGTGTCTAGTGAATGTGATAAAAATGTAGGAAGATTAAAATTTTGTATTTTTAGATTAGATTCATGCCGAGCAAAAGGATCTATTAAAAGACTTCACTTGACTCAACTCCTTAAGTCTATGGGGAAGTAGGTGCAGAGAAGGCAGGGCTGGGAACTTCAGCCTTCTCAGCCACCTTTCAGGAGCTGCCGGCTCAGGCACTCGTAAGTCACTGTAAGACTGCTTCTGGTAAGTGGCTTACTGCCTTATCAAAACGCAATGATGGTGTCCACTTAGAGAGGCAGTGTGAAGTAGTTAGCGTGCTGAAAATTCCCTCTTTTCCCCCTTAAAAATTTTCCAGTGTAGTAGGCAAGTCTTTAAATGAGCATCATAGGACTTATGGTGAACAGACTATTTTTATCCAGCCAGACTTATCCTGCATGACTATTGCATAGCCAGTTAAAGACCCCTCCATATCAGGAAATTTGTTAGCTTAGTGCAAATGGAACTAGACATACAAATTACAAGTAAAAGTTAAAAGAAAATTGTAAATATTTTCCACTGAAAGTTTGACTGACCTTCTAGAACTAGTTTTCCTGATTCGATTTTGTTTTACTTGCTCTGTTCTAATACATAGCTGCCAAAGATCTTTCAAATATTAAAAAAAAAAAAACCAGGGCAAGAGAAGCTGAAGTATTTGAACCCAGTTAGGCTCTCCAAGTTAAAATAATTTCTCTACGTGTGTATTTGCTTAAAAAGGGAAAAGGAAGCTCAGAATAAAATGGGAGTTCTTTGTTCCTATGCATTTGAAATGCTTCTCTTTTTTCTGTAGAATTGTTTCAATTTTCTTTTGTAAGAAACACAATTGCTTCTCTTCTGCTTGCAGAAAGAGGAAACAATTTGTCTCCTCCTGTAGAAATTCAGACTACTAGGGTCCTTTTTTCCTCTACTCTTGGATTCATGGGGAGGAGGAGTTTTTAAATCCAAATATGTGTGTAGCAAAGGTATTTTGTTGTCGCAATCTCTCTAAATAACCTGAGCACAATGTATTGCTTTGGTTCTGTGTTCTTAAACATGTGCAACGAATATGACAATCATACTTTAAGAAATGCTGCTTTTAGTCAAATTCTAGTTTTGAAACACTGCCTGACAGTATTTATTGTATGCCCGTGTGTGAGTAAGCAGTTTCTTTGAACCACTTCAGTTGCTTATGTGAAGTCACTTCCTTGCTTTTTCCCATACTGTCCTTTATGTGCCTAGTATTATAAAGAGAAGTGGACTACAGAGAACATGTTTTTACTTAAGGAATACTATGTAAAAGCTGATATAGGCAGAAAAGAAAACCAACATGTGTTAATTAATAATTTTTAAGCAGCTAAGAGGCACATAAGTATATTCTGTTGCTCTCCTAGCTGGCACCCTCTCCTTTGAAGTGGAATTTTGGCTCTAAAATTCTGCTGTTGGGACTGTGTTCAGTCGTTGCAGTATCCCTTAGTGCAGTATAATCCTCCAGAATACTTACAAGTCTCCTTGAGGCTTTCTAAATACTCTAATTTATGGGACATCTTCTTAATAGAATGAGAAAATGGGAGAATCGTTAAAAATATTACTAGTTTGACATTTTTTTGTTGTTTCATTCTGATTTTATGTAAAAGTTTTTTTGAGCAGGGTTTTGGGAAAAGCTTCCTGTGTACAGTGATGGAGAAAAGTGCAGAACTGCGTCCTGGAATTTGTCGTACAAGTTATGAAGATATTTTTAGAATATTTCTTTTCAGAAAATATATGTACCCTCTGCTTACATTTTAGAGCTTATTCTTGATATTGTTTGTTTACCACAAGAGTTAAGACAAAGATTGAAAATGTGGGATTAATTTTTGTGAAGCACAGTAGTGCAAGTTTGAAAGTCGTTTTTGTGATAGCACCAGTAGAAATGTGCAGTGTCTAACGATAAAAGAAGCTTTGTTATCCCAAAGGCCCAGTTAATGCTGATGAACATGTTAGGCTTACCTGGAATTATGTAAATGGTATCACAGAATACGCAGATTGGTTGTTTGCATTTACAGCAGTGTTTTAGGCCACTGACAGATGACTGATAAATACTTGCATGACAAGTTCTTCAGTTGTGTTTTTTGTGTAACTCATGGAAAGTCCCAGCAGCAGTTTTTGCTGAAGTTCTCAAATGTTTTGATGTGCAAAGCAAATTTTTCTGAGAACATGATTATAAAGATATCCAGAGGAGCAAGCAGTAATTGGAGAAGATAGTATCAACATGTCCATTTGTTACCTGATATATTTAAAATGGTGGCCCCGACCTCTCTCTGATCTATGCAGCAACAGCAGGTAAGAAATGCCACACCTACTTACTCCTCCCTGCAGCCTCAATTTTAAATTCTTCATTTTCTGTAGTTATGAACAGTGTGTGTGTATGTGCTAGGCACTGCCGCTTTAAGCCCTCTGCCCCTTTATTATAACCTCACTTTAAGGGAGAAGTTACTTTGTATGAAGAACAAAATCACCATTTCCGTTGCATCTTTGGAATAATTTAATGAGTCTACTTGGCAAGACAGGAAATTCTTGAAACATGATCGGAAATGGTTGTGCTGCTGTGTAGTACAGTATTTCTCAGAAGCCCTGCAATATACATGGTAGACATTGAACAGCTGTCTGTTAGGGACGGTGACACGGAGAGCTGGCAGTTTATAACATGTATCCAGCTACATCCTGAGGTGATTTTTGGAGCTGTACTTTACAGATAATTCAGGAGAACTTCTTTGTGCATACTGCAGTGTATTCCCTGGAGAAGAGGCAGCATGGCATCATGCATCAGAAGTGTGTGTTAGACATCAAACGATTACGATGTAAGTAAAGTGTAGCTGATCTTACAGTAGGCTAGTGGGCGGTTAGATAACACAAAATCTTTTCCAGCTTTAATCTATAGACTGAGCGGCTTAAAAGCGATGGGCTAAAAAACAAAGGATCATAAAGATGACAAGCTTGAAAAGTGGATATTGACATTGTTCAGAGGGAAGGAAAATGGAAAAAGGGTTAGTAAACAATTTCAGCAGCATCATTTTGAATGGATAGGAATAGGATGAATTTCTAATGAATTTCTAGAATGCCAGGAAGGAAGATGCCTTACTTAGAACAAAATACCTGAGTTCCTGAACTCTCATTTGCACTTTTTTGAACTTTAAACAAGTATGTATTTATTTAATCACTCTGCAAGCATGATTGACATAATGTCAGTATTTGAAGTTTCTCTTCACCTTATATGCAGGAAATAAGTTAAATGGCTCTCCCTAACACTGTGGCAAATTCTGGCTCTACTCAAGATTGTGCTTTCTAAATCATAGGATTAGAAATTCAAAGATTAATTTGAGTTGGCAGAAATTTGCCAAATCTTCTATGACTAAAAATTCTTATTCAAAGTACTTTGCAAGTGCAAAACATGACTGTTTTATTAAAAAAAAAAATCAACTACTATAGTAAGCAAATACTAGGAGTGATAGGAAGGAAATGTGCTGAGTTTCAGCATCCATGCAGGGACAGGAATGACTCGCACACATTGATACAATGCACAGTCGATCCTGATTTATTGGTCTGCTTGCGTGGTTATATACATTTTTCATATCTGCACACGCGATCACGCTTATTCGGATAGGCTACAGACATAAATCACGCACTGTTCACGCACCCCATATTCCCTTATGATTGGTAACTATGCACTAACGCCAATAGCAACAGACCGCCTCCATGTCCTTGAACACATCTTGTTTTTGCTAACCCACATCATGT
>Ga0065711_1047663_pt1 | contig 12204 bp, 13 predicted proteins | sample Hoacrofraction12_FD_59098 | JGI IMG/M metagenome (GOLD analysis project Ga0065711, IMG submission 59098) | Hoatzin crop microbial communities from Cojedes, Venezuela - Epithelial fraction 12 v2 (version 2) | ecosystem: Host-associated > Birds > Digestive system > Esophagus > Crop | place... | reverse complement strand
TTTTTTTGGTTTTTTTTTTTTTTTTTTTTTTTTTAGAAAGCAAAAAATACATTGAGTTATCCGGTTTAGACACTACCTGTGAACTGAGAGAGTACCTCTGTAAGCATCTCTTCAACCTGCAGAAACAGAACAGTATGTCATTAGGTTGGCCTCTGCACTTGCGTTCATCTGAAAAAGGGAAGGTTAAGCTTACAGGTGATAACATAAGACTCCTTGAGATAAGTTTAAAAATATTTCAGTACAAAGAGGAAAAAAGACAACACAGAATCCACAACCCTGAAATAATAGTGTGACCTTGCAAATACTTTCCTGCACATGTTCCTTAATAATACTTTGCAACACAAAAATTGGAGTGGGATTTGATAGTGTTCTCTAGTTGGGAGGATTTCTCAGTGCAATAGTTCCTGTTCTAACCAGATGACTAGCTGTTGAACAAGAGGAAAGCTTGGTACAGGAACAGGTGCTTTTATTACTGAGTCAGCATGCTGGATTTGCTCCAGGTCCTGTCGTACAGGGACCAGGTGATATTCCCCAAATGAGTGCGTGCTAGTTGAGTCCGTCAGGGAGAGCTCATGGCTTCCTTTTCAGCAACAGAGCTTACTTGTGCGTGATTTTCTATGTGTGTAAGTAGTTGGGTTTTGTTTGGTGGTGAGGGAACAGGAGGGAAGTAGTTGTGTTCCTCACTTCACCTCCTGCTGATGTTTATGCCGACAAAGAGAATTTGTTGTTCCTGTTCTAAGAACAAATGGATGTGTATCTAGCCTGTAACAGCTCTTTATTGTTTCTTTTGAAGGCTGAAAAAAGGTCCTTTCTAATAGTGCATATGATCATCTTAAAAATGTTAGTATTAACTACATGGGTAGGGAATCTTAAAATCAGGGAAGAAATAACAGAGGTAGTGTGGAGGGAAATAACAAATGTGGAATTTACAGATCACAATGGACTTACAGAATTCATTGTAGCAACAAGACTTACCTTAAGTTTCATTTTCCTGAGATAGCTGGATGGAGGTGTGTGCTGGTGTCCCATTATAATCTACAAAGAAAGAAATTGATTCCTGTTGCGCTGCTAAGCTGCTGATGTAATACCAATATAGTGCCTGGAGAAGCACTTGTGGCTGTAATTATGAAGCAGATAACTACCTAGCTGCTTATTTAAATAACACCTTTTGGACCTATGATAGCTATTGTGAAAATAAGTGTCTCATGCAGCTTCTGTCTGTCTGCTTTTTTCTTCACAAATGTTTTGATAGCTCTTGTAGTATTACTTGTGCATTATCATACCATAACTTATGTTAATGATCATGTGTGCGTGTTGTATTTTTCTTGCAGTGTCTGTCTTCAGGCTTTGTAAGTTGTTGCTGTTTTATGTAATGTAATTTGTGATCATTTGTCCAACAGCTTCCGCTAATAATAGAAAACACTTTAAAATTTTAGTTTAAAATGTAGATGTTGCCGCTTGCACTGACTCCAGTGGAACCTCGCATGAATCCCGTGAGTTCATCTGGTAGAATTCCCATGTAAACTTAACCGAAAAGTGAAGAACTTGATGAATGGGTTTATATCAGAGCTGCTCAAATGCATCAGCTATGCTCATATTCACATGAAAATGTGCAGCCATCTGACAGCCAGTGGAAGACAATGAAGGGGTTGTTTCAGCAAGGATGGTCATGCTGTGCCTTTACTGCTTACTTCATTTCTCTCTGCGTGGAGACTTCTCTACTTCTGCCACTAGGAGAGAACAGTAGCGTGTTTTAGAAGAGCAACATTTTTATCATTGCTGTCTGTGCATGTTTGAAATCTACTCGCCAAGTGTCTTAATTTAGTTTTGGTCCATATGGAGCATGATGATACGCAAGTGCCATTAATTCACCTTTTTAGCTTAAGTAGCATAAGAGGAGTGTAGTGGGTCAAACTGCTTCAACCCTCCTGATAAACCATGTGTCTGTCACTGTGAGGCTGCGTTATAGAGCTTCCGCTTGCTTAGTTTGCTCTTTAAAAATAACTTTTAACTTCTTACTCAGCTTAAAAAAAGCCAGAGACTCCACAGCGGGACTGTCCAACTCAAAGGTTCCCTATGAGGAGTGTGCCTGCTTGGACCTGCTGGGGGAAGTAACTCCTTAGGGCTGTGTAGTAAAGAATGTGTGGCTGTACCGGGCTGTACATGCCAGAAGAGGGGACACAACACAGGGAAGAGCCTCCTCTCCTGATAACCAGCTTCTGTCCTTGCCTCTTCCACAAAACTCTTTATGGGGTTTTTGGAGTTGCTCTCCTATTGCATCCTTTGTGTACTGGGCATCTAACTTTGAGATCGCAAGCTGACAGGGAGAAGGACATCAGCTGGTCTCTGAGGGACACAACACAAGCAAGCAGAAAGATTCAAATGTTACAAGATGGCATGTAGGATTATCTGCTCTCCAAAGTTTCTTACACTAGATATCCAGATGATTAGACACTGCCAATCTTAGTGTAAGGTGTGTGTGTCTGTTCGTTGTGTGTATGTTGAGGCTGTTAACACACCCATGCTGTGGGGCAGATTTATGAAAATAAGTTGATTTGATAGGCATTTTGTTCCGGCAGTGAAAAGCAGGACAGAAGAACTCGTGAGGAAATGCATCGCTGTGTGTGAAGAGCAGGCTTTCCATCCGGCTTGCAATAACCAAGGTGTAGCATCATGCTTGGAGGGATGAGGTAACAAAATACCAAGAGCTGCTCATGAAGCAAGGGACGTGCCCAGGCTGTCTGCTGAGGGAGGCAGGAGGCCCTTTGGGGGACTATAGTAAGTGAGCGTGCAATTAGACTGTACTCTAATGCGTGTGCAGAGCCAGGGCAAATCCAAGCTCTACAGCAATTAGAGGACGGGTGTTCCCTACCTTGTGAGTTTGCTTCTCCTAAGGTTCTTCTCCTGTAAGCTTTTGCTGTGCAGGGTGCTCGATTGTCATGTGCTATAAACATGCAGTCATGAAGAGGTAACTTTGGCTGTTACTGAAAATCTGGAATCTTTTCAGTTTTGGTGTTAAGGAGACTCTCTGGCCTTAATGCTGAATTCAAGTCATGTGGTGGTCTCAGCAGACTGTGAAGACTGTGCAGATCTTTTCACTTAGTAGAATAGGAAGGTCCTTTCTTTTAGATAATTTTTTTGTTTGTAGTGAAAGGTTTAGGTGTACTGCTTTCTCTTTTGCAGACCTAAGTCTAAACAAAGAAAACCTCAGTCAAAACATTTATACAGGACATAGTAGCAACATTCTACTGTCCTTTCACTCAGCCAGCTTGTGTAATGTTCTGGTATAGTATTTCTAATGTATTGTTCCTTGGAAGATTTTTTTTTTTAATTTTAGATGAGCTTAAACATCTCAATGTTTTCTTAGGATAAGTAAGTTCTGGTACTGAAATTCACAATGAGGAAGCTGTAAACCAAGAATAGTCCATCTCACTTGTCTTCCTTGTATTTCCATAGATAATCTGTGCTATGGTAATAAGAAAAAATATCACTGTATTTGGACTGGCAAAAATAAATCACAGAAATTCTTTCAGATTTCATGTACAATATATTTTGGATGACATTGCATGGATCCCGCACCCGCCTTTTTTCTGGTAGGACAGAGAAACACAGTAGGACTCAACTCTGCAATAGTTCTACTGATAGTATCTACTCTACTTGAAATTAATATACTGTGTACATTTGAGTTGATCTGCAATGGAATTGAGGGCAGACTTTACATGATTCTGAAGACTGAGAATGAGCAGACAATACTGCGAGAAGCAGCTGATCCAGAGGGCAGATAACATTGTTGAACAAAAGTAGCATATATTGCAAAGATCTGCATGTGTAAACATCATTGTTACTACTCCCATCTTTGCTTTGTACAGTGCAACATGGACTCCATATCTGTGAAAAACATCAAGGAAGTGAATGCTTCGTACTAAGGAATATTCCCAAAGCAGTGTCTTCCAGAAAGTTTTTCTGGAGTGTTACAGGGGTGTCTTGGGGAGAGAAATCTGAAATTCCGTGGCATTGTGGTGTTCAGGTGTAGCGTTTCCTTTTTGGGTTGGTTTGGAGTGGGTGGGTGGGCTGGAGTTTCAACTGAATTAAGTAGTAATATTAAGTGGAATATAGCAATTATGTAGCGTCTTTTCTATTAGTTGTGGAAAAAACCCAAAATGAAATTAATTTGGATGTTATTTATACTCTGTTACATCCATTCTCCCCTCTTTGCTGCCCCATCTCTTACGCTGAGGTTGAATATGTGTTTTTACTGGGGAATAGGCAGGAGGGAACATAACTGTGAGAAAGTGAGGACTAGTTTAATTGTTGTCTGCATTTGTCATCCCTCTGGGGGAAAACTGCCCCAGTGGTGGTAAATGGATCCTATCTTGGAGAAGCTGTCCCAGTAGGCTCCTGTTACACCGGGAAAATAGCATGTAGCATTTATTTGGACTTCGCTGACTATAAGAAGATTGTCAGATCTGGAATTACAACTGTGTGGATGAACCAATGGAAATTCTTGTTTTAGGTGGGCACTTAGACTGAATGAAGCAATGGGATTGAAAAGAATAATTTGCTGTGCTAGCAAAAGTCTACAGCAGTGGTAGACTCCATGACAACATGTAACTTGGGTCTTTGATTTAGAGTTCCCAGCATTTTGTGAATCATAAAAAGGAATTTAAAATATTATCTTTAAAAGATTTTATGAAGAAGAAAATAGACTTTTTTTCCTTCTGCTTAGGCAGTGAAGTTTTGGTTCACTGAGCTCAGGTGCGGTATTCTGTTTTGAGTTTTGGTTAGTTTACTGGTTACTACAGTGAGAGAAGAGTTCCCAAACTGAAGAGTCTGGGAAAAGGTGTGGGTTTCTGGAGGAAATGCCTCCAGAAACTGTGCTGTTTCATTTTTAACTGCATGAATCATGCAGATTTGAAATGTCACCTGTGTTATTTCTTAGGGATAATACACAAAAAGATGATGTCCAGTTCTAATTTTTCTTCAAATGTGGAAAGCCGATGCAGATTTTCAACACTGACTGGCAGTTGCTGGCTTGTACATTAGCTTAGCTTTTTTGATGACTGCTTGTTTCATAACCTGATTTTTAGCATGGTATCAAAACATTTGTTAGCATCTGTTGTAGTTTAACCTGGCAGCTGGCAACTGCTTGCTCACTCTTCCGCTTCCCTGGCAGCGGGATGGGGAGGAGAAATGGACAAAAGGGAAAACTTGTGGGTTGCAATAAAGACAGTTTAATAAGGCAACAAAGGAAATACTATTACTACTACTAATAGTAATAATAATAACAATTGTAATAATGAATATACAAAACAAACTCTATACAATAAAATTTTTCTCACGACCCAACGACCGATCCTCAGATAGTCCCTGAGCAGAGCTCATGGACCCCCTGGATCTTCACAAATTTCATGAAATTCCCAAAAAAGGCTGAACTCCTAGAAAAGCTTGAACTGCCAGACAAAAGAGGATTTGAACTCCTGGAAAAAAAAGAAAAGCCGATCGCCTCCTGCACCCCAGCCAACCCCATTCATAAACTGAGCATGACGTTTATGGTATGGCATATTTCCACTGGCCAGCTTGGGCTAGCTGCCTGGCTGTGCTCCCTCCCAGCTCCTGCACACCTGCTCATTAGCTGAGTGTGAGAAACTGGAAGAAGTTCTTGATTTATAGCTACAACTGAAAACATTAGTGTTATCAACATTCTTCTCATACCAAGTCCAGAACACAGCAGCTACTGGAAGGAAAATTAACTCTCCCAGCTGAAACCAGGACAGCATCAGTTCCTAATTTTCTTGCACATAAGTAAGATGCTGTTTTACGAATGCATTCCCAAATGGTATTTTGTTCTTGGGTTAGAGAGAGAATATGTTTCTTTTGTTAATGCTTCTTACGAGTGGTTAATTATCTTCCATTTTAAAAGTGTAGTCCTTGTTTGTAGCTGGTGTTATTTTCCTGTCTTTAGCACCCAATTACTGTCTTTCCTCACAACTTAATCTCTAGGTTTGAGTTCTTCAGTAATGGGCACTTTCCCTCCATTACTCTAATCATAACATCTTTGGAGTCATCGCTTCTTTTAATAATTGACCTTTCATGGTAACCTCTCTTTTTGATAATTTAAATAATTAAATTCTTTAAGTTTCTTGCTGTGAGGCATTTTCTGTCCTTGAATAATTTTTATAGCTGTTGCTGACCTTCGCCTTTAAGCGATGAGAGGTAGACAGTACAATTCTGTGGAGTATTTGATCATTAGTCTCCTTAGCTTTGTGTATGGAGCTATAACTGTTTCCCACTTACTGCTTCCCTTATTTGAATGTAGTTGTGAGAATAGTCCCTTTTGCCACAACATCCAACTGGATACATTTGTTGAGGGATTTATCTACTCTTACCCTCTCAACTCTTGTGCAGAGTCCTGCTTGATAGACTTCAGTCTCATGTTCAGAAGATTTGGTCCATGTTGTTTTGAAGAGTACTAGAGGGCTAAAAACACATGCCATGTCATCCATGAGATGTTTTAAAATATGTTGGCACCAGTGACATGGTAAAAGCAGAACCTGTGCTACATCAAGCAGGACTTCAGAGCCCTGGGAGTATGAGCGAAAAGGACAAGGTCTGAAGTGATCTTGTACTTTATCTTGTCAATCAGGAGACAGACGTGCAGGCAGAAGTCAACACAACATGCAGATCAGCACTTGGCTTCTGAGTGGTGTCATCACCAGGGCATTAACTTCTGTTGTCACAGGATGTTCTGCAATTAATACATATTACCAGGGACAGATGGGATCCACCTACCTGGAAGAGGAAAGAGAATCTCTGGGGACAGAGTGGCTGACTTAGTGAATCATGCTTTAAACGAATGAGCTTGGGGAATGGGCTTCAAAGCTGGGACACTTGTGTGCTCACAAGCGGCAGGGTGGATGAGTGCATCTACTAGAGGAGTGATGAACATGCCCCAACTCTCCAAAAAGGTTCTACCAAAAAGGTGAGAGAGTTGACAGTCAAACTGAAATGCTTCTATACCAATGCACTCAGCACAGTTAACAACCAGGAGGAGCTGGAAAGCTGTCATGTGACCACTGTCTCTGAAACTTGGTGGGGTGAATTGCATGATTGGAGCACTGCAGTTGATGGCTAGAAACTGTTCAGGAGGGACAGGCAAGGAAGGAAAGGTGGGGGTGTTGCCCTCTACATTAAAAAAATCGATTGATTGCACAGTGCTTTTTTTTTTCGAAAAACAACAATGCAGAAGTCACAAGCTTATGGGTGAAAATTAGAGATTAAGCCACCAAAGGAAACCTAGTGGCTGATATTTACTACAGACCACTTATCAAGGGGAGAGGATGTTGATGAAGCGTACTGACTTCAATTACAAGAAGCATCACGCTTCCAGGCACTGATTCTACTAGTGGGCTTCAGCCACCCTGACATCTGTTGGAAATGATCTTTAAAGGTCCCTTCCAATCCAAACTATTCTGTGATTCTAAAACAAATTTTTTGGGCTTCAGGAGGGAGAAGACGGAGGTGTTCTTCAGCAGACCTGACAGCTGAGGTGTGAGATGAACAATAGCTCCATTGCATAGCCTTGTGTATTTGCCATAGGAAAGTCAGGAAAAAATTTAAGCATGCCTCTGTGTGATGAAGTCATATGTCTGAGAGAGTTTGAAGTCTTGTTTAATTAGGTTTTCAAGTACGTAACTGGTACTGACTATATTCTAGAATTATTTTGAGAATACTTTGCGGTATGTAGAGAACACTGCTGTAAATGCTGTGGAATGTGCACCAAGAAATCATAAAAATCATCTAATAATAAGTACCAAAGTGTTTTGTGATATTTGAAGCCTGGTCAATCATGCTTTGTGCTGAAAAGTATCGGATGTTTTCCTGTTCCAAGTTGTTGGCTGTAAATTCTACGGGCACGTACTAATCAATGCATAGCATATAAAATTAACTAATGCTCTTACCTGCAGTGTGGTAGTTATTGTGGGAGAGGGTGCTATATATTTAAAGGCTTTCATGGAATAATGCCTCAATCTGTTGTGGTCAGTAAGTTCATTTTCCTTCCTGAACAGGATACAAGGCAGCTTGCAGAAGTCAGTCAAGATGAATATGGTGAAGAGGATCATGGGCCGGCCACGGCAGGAAGAGTGTAGCCCCCAGGATAACGCTCTGGGCTTGATGCATCTGCGTCGCCTCTTCACAGAGCTCTGTCATCCTCCACGGCACATGACCCAGAAAGAACAAGAAGAAAAACTTTACATGATGTTGCCGGTGTTCAACAGGGTAAGCTAGAGAATCTGCAAGAGGTGTTGTCTTTGTTTGAACTGACTGCTCGTATTTTGTATGAAGCTTTTTTTCTGTTGGCATACTTTCCGTTTTCCCCTTCTCTTTGTGTCAGAGCAGGGTGGCGATAAACAGAGTGGCAGATGCTCTCTGTTAAACCTCCACCACCACCCCACCCCCCCCAGTGGTGAAAAAGGAGGAAAAGGGAGAGAGACTTACAAATTGACTATTACAACAGATTTACTAGTAATACTAACAACACTAATAATAAGAGAAATAAAACATAATGTACAAAACTGATACTAAGTTTCCCGGAGTTGGGTGCTGGGGCACTGGCGTCCTGCCAGCAGCTGCCAGGCAGCACCAGGAAGTCCTGGACTGGCCTCAGCACTAGATGGGAACTGGGCTCAGAAATGCACGGATCGGAATCTGGATCAGGATCACAGGCAGGACAACAGGGTCCTCTTCAGATGCTGGCCATGGATGAAGCGAGAGAGACCCTCGTGATCCCCCAGCTTTAAACTGAGTATGATGTGCATGGCGTGGAATACCTCGCTGGTCCATATCGGGTCACCTGTCCTGTCCACCTCTTCCTGCAAGTGCGACCCTTTATGACTCCTCACTTGCGGGACCCAAGAGGTCTGTCAGTGACCTTGGCTGCTATAGTAATAATTACAAACAGGGGCCTTTTTCTGCATTCCTTTCCTACCATTAGCTCAGTAAAAGTATAAACATGAGGACCTTCTTTGGAGTGGCCACTGTCTGTAAGATATGCAGCCAACTTCAGAAAAATGCAGTTACTTAGAACAACTTAGCTGTAAGGAAGATTCGCTGAAAGAGAATCGGTTCCGTTTTAACCAAAACCAGGACACCTTGCATAGTGTTGTGTTAGTGGATAAACCTGCTGTTGAAGAGTTCCTTCTGTTGACGCTTTTCTGAAGTGCAATTCACAGTTGCATGTAGACTGTCACAGAGCTTTTCTGCGCAGGTTGCTGTTATTACAGTCTCATCTGATTTCCAACCTAAAGTTACTTGTAGCAAGTTTATACCCACTTGTTTTCTGTGACAGCACTGTTCTTGAGTCTAAATAACTCTTCTTCCTTCTTTGCATTTATTGTACTGATGCATATTTAGTGATAACAATCTTAATATCTCCGTCAGACTTGGTTTTGTTGGGCTACGCAAGCTGAAAAATTTTAATCTCCTCTCGTGATAAATTCTCTGTATTCTCATCGCCCTTATAGCCCTTTTCCTGTGTGTTGAGTCTGAATCCCTGTTCTTGGACAAGGGGGATTTTGAACAAGTAATCTGTAGGGAAGATGTAGTAGCCACTTGTACAGTGCCATTCATATTTCACTATTGCCTTGTGCTCAGGCACTGAGATTTTGTTTAGAGACAGGATTGTGATGACTGCTGCTGGAATTACTAGGAGCTAAATCCTCCTGATGTCTTATGTCACTCAGTTACTCTGCCACTCCATTGTGAACAATAACTTTCATGGTAGTTTTAGTGTCTTGAAAGACCTACTGTGTACAGATCTAGCTTTCTTTTTTTTCCTGCTGTGACCTGAACCCTTGCTTCTGAAGCTCTACTTGGGTGATGGATTTGTGCTTGTATACACTACCATGGAGAACTGGAATCATCCGAAAACTAAAATGCAAAAACTTGATAGGAAAACCAACTCGGCTATTTCTTTTTTTAGACTGATGTTTTGTTGAAAGTGTGGCTTATGTTGATGTTCAATATTTGAAATGTTTACATGCTGTGTAGCCAAATTCATGCTAGGCAAGGCATAGTATTAACAGGACTTTCAGTCTACTAGGTAGCATGCTTTAATAGATAGATCCCCTACATGTCATTCCATTGCCCTAGGTCTAACTCCTAGTTCTAGTGGTAACCTGTTATGTGAGTGTGGGAGAAGCAGGCTCAGTTCATCTGCTTCCTCTTGTTTGTCTGCTTGGATTATATGTCCTTTAGTTATGGACTTTCTTAATTATTTTTTTACAAATTAGCACAATGTAATCTCAATCTTGGTTTCAGCCCCTGAAGGTTATTTTGATGCAATTATGCCTGGAAATATCCTTCTGGTGGGTACAGGTGGCTGATACTTCTGAAAAAGGTAACATCCCCTGTAGCTGCTTCAGCACTTAGTTGTTATCTGCAGTGGAGAAGGAATTCTTTCTTGGCCCTTGTAGTGGTTACTTGCAGTAGCAGTGTATCTATAGAAAACACAACTGGTGATATAACTGTGTTTAAGACAAACTAGCGCAGCAAGGCATGTCCTATTTTTGTGCAACAGTCTTTCCTTAGACTTTGATTAGACTTCAGAGATGAAAAGAACAGTTGAGTTTTAATTTCTTTGTTGTTTCTCTCTTCTCCTTTCTCTCTTTCTTTCTTACTACACTTTTTTTTTCTCCTTTACACTGCTTGCTGGCTTTGTCCTAATTCTCAGTCCCTCCGCTTGACCCTGTTGAAGCCTAGTTGTAATTGTCTCGTGTCTTTGCGCCATTGTTCTCTCTTACTGTCCTTCATTCAGCTTGTGTGTTCAAGCATTCTGAAAAATTAATCAGTAGCCCCAAGTTTTCTTTTTACTCCATCAAAATCAGCTCTTGCCTAACTAGTCTCAGGTACCATTTAGATATCTTGAAAAGATGAATGGTTTCCACGATCTACATCTGTATGAATGTATCTTGGCTACTCTTTTCTCCTAGATCCCACTATTTCCCTTGTTTATCATAGGTTTTTCCTCCTCCAGGTTCCCCACAGCTGTTTTCTATTCTTTAGAGAATACATCTAATTTTGTGGATGTGCTCTTTTCCCTTCTCTAAATCCTTTAGACTCTTTTGTTCCATTCTTTACTGAGGTGAACTTGATGCAGAAGACACACATCCTCCTGTGCTTACCAAATGTTTTGCTTTTGGATCCTACCTGTGGTTGTCTCTCTCCTTCTCTGGTTTCCTTGTTTGGTTTTAACATCACTATCCTCAAACGCTGACTGTTTTTAATCTGTTATGTGCTTGAAGTTGTCCTTCTTGCCACAAATACAGGCTGCTGCCAGATGTTGTCACCTCAGTTTCCAACCTCTGTAAGACCCGAATCATAGTCTGGCATGTTGAGGGAAGCATGTATTGTTTGTGCTCTTTCGCTTCCTTTCTTGCAGTCCCTGATAACCATTTTGAGTCATCAGTGAGCTGTTAGTGTAGCACAAGCACAGCTGATTTCTCTTGGTCAGTCAGGCCTCATCTGTCTTTATCACAGGGGGACTTTTTTCCTCGTGTTTCATATAAATGCATTCTTGTCTTCCTGTGCTCAAGAGGCTGAGCAGTTGTGTCATCATCTATTTGTTTCTAGTTCCACAGTAGACCTTTTTAGGTTCCTGATTAATGACCTTCTAATGACCTTAATGTTTAATTACCACCTTCTTTTGAGGCTTATGTATGGAGTCTGCTGTGGCAGTTTTGTGTCTTCTGGAGCGTCAGCTGTCTGTGGTATCGCATTTTTTGCAGCAATCCTGCTTGTTTAGTAACTCTGCGCATGAGATTAAGACAAACTCTTAAACTGATTGGAGCAAGAGATAGAACAGGAGAAAAATTAAATTTTCCGAATTTTCTCATTTGAGATTTGTCTGATGGGAGATAATATTTGTCATAGAACCATAGAATGCTTTTGGTTGGGAGGGACCTTTAGAGGTCATGTAGACCAACCCCCCTGCAGTGAACAGGGACATCTTCAACTAGACCAGGTTGCTCAGAGCCTCGTCCAACCTGGCCTTGAATGTTTCCAGGGTTGGGGCCTCCACTGCCTCTCTGGACAACCTGTTCCAGTGTTTCACCACCCTCATGGTAAAAAAATTCTTCCTTATACCCAGTCTAAATCCACCCTCCCTTAGTTTAAAGCCATTACTCCTTGTCCTATCACAACAGGCCC
>Ga0065711_1047662_pt1 | contig 12204 bp, 8 predicted proteins | sample Hoacrofraction12_FD_59098 | JGI IMG/M metagenome (GOLD analysis project Ga0065711, IMG submission 59098) | Hoatzin crop microbial communities from Cojedes, Venezuela - Epithelial fraction 12 v2 (version 2) | ecosystem: Host-associated > Birds > Digestive system > Esophagus > Crop | place... | reverse complement strand
CTGTTTTCAGCACAAATCCAAAACATAGCCTCATACTAGCTACTATGAAGAAAATTAACTCTATCCCAGCCGAAACCAGCACACCTCTTATTTTTAAAGAACAGATACAGAAATTTACAAAATATGGTATTAAAATGCTACAGTTATGTTAAAGAGAAATTTTTCACCTGAAAGACAACAGACATTTTACCACCACCAGTATTTTATCCTAGGTGATTTTAGTATTTCCTACTAACAGAAGACAAACGTTTTACATACTTGCTTGATTTTGCACCTGTAGACAGGAAATTCAATGTTTGGTTTAATTTAATATGCCACACTTAAAAACAGAGGTACAATGCACTTTTATGTCACCTAAATTAAAATACTAATCTTAAAAAAAAAAATTTAAAAATGGTAAAACTGGCTGCCATGAGAATACAGAGATGGTTTGTGGCTCTACACTGACAAAGAATCTGTGTCTAAGACAAGATTGCTTCACAAGAAGAAACATCTGGTATATATATTTGCAAGTATCATCTCGAAGAAAAACTGCTCTGAAAATTTGGTCTCATCCAGAAAAAAAAGTTAATATAACTACACATTTCAAAACTTTCAGCTCCCAGCTGTGGAGGAAATGTACATCAGTTCAGTCGGTAAATAGTTCGGTGCTTGAGACACGAAACCAGCGCTGACGTTTCTGAGAAGCCTCATGGAGCGCTAACACAGCCTTCTCTGGCTGCTCCCACTTGTCCAGCTTTAGGGGTTTACGTGTGTGTGTAGCTGCTCCCAGAGCTAAATGCTGACCGTGACTATGATTCTCACACTATCACCTACAAATATCAGAATAGCAGGTGCAGTCCTCCTGCCTGTAATCCCCTGCTGTCTCCTGCTTGTGGATAGAGGAAACCCCTCTTTTTAGGTGTTTGCCTCGTGATTTCCAAAAGCAAAGCATCAGAATATTAATGCAAGTAAAAGGAACTTCTGTCTCAAATTAAGTCAACAAAAGTTTTGGATTATTGTTTTCATCCACAGCTTTTGTTTCTAAATACTTAAAGCATATGGCAAATGTTACGCTTCAGAATACCCACGTACCCAGTAAGAAATATTACACCTGGTTCAGGGGGAATAATTTCAACATTTTTAGGAAAGGAAAGGAAATACCAGCACAACTTCTGTACTATTTCAGTGTCATTGACAACTGTATTAACAGAATTATTCAATTTCATGCTTAACTAGTAGCAGACTGGGGATTTTTTCAGGTTTAAGTCCAGTTTACGTCTAGCAGAATCTGAGGTAGCTTTGGGAAAAAAATTTTCTTTTGTAAGTGAAAAGATTTCCCGCCCCCCAAACACCTATGGAAAACGAATGCCCTGTCACTTCCTGACGGATAATTCCAGCATTTAAGACAAAACTTCTTCCCCTCAGAGGAAGCAAAAAAACCCCACTACTGCACAATACAGAAGCGATGACAATGAGCACTGCACTCTCCACGTTCCCAGTGCTAGCACTGCATTCAGCAGAGCTTACATCTTCCTCCCCATTTTCTGAAAACCTGCAGGAAACTAGTGGTAAAAATTCGTACACAGGAGGAAAGAACAACACACATCATTGGTAATTCCTGCTTTCCCACACAGAGGAAAAGAAGCACTAACTGCTCTGACCCACCTGAAAGAGCAGGGCAACTCCATTCACTTAACAGCCACAGCAGAACCCAAAGGTGCCAAAGGGGGACACTGTGGACCCTGCCTACATGCCAAAATGCACAGCTTCCTCCATATAAACGCTTGTTTCATAGCCATGCCTTTCAGACCATCACTGCGGGCTGGGGGAGGAAAACCCATTGAGCCTCTCTTCTTCTGGGTTTGAGTGGCCCTGGAAACCACATCCCCAAACTGGCCTGAGCACTCGCGCCTATTTTCTGGCAGCAGGGCCAGACATATCGTGCTCAAACCAGCATCTCCTGGGGTACCCCAGACTGGCACACTGACACGGGCGCCTTGTACAAGCCAGAGGATGCTGAACATATCCACTCTGTTACACATCCACAGATATATTTTTACTCAAGGACTCATTATTATGCAACAAGGAAGACATTTTTGACCCTTTTTCTCTTTTTCTTCTTCCTCGTTTGGAGCATGGGGACCAGACCAAGCTGCTTTGACCTGACCGTTCCTAGGCACTACCCTTCCAGGACATGAGAAGTGATTTACAACCCCCCTACAAGGAGGATAAGGTATCTCACAGTTATTATGAACAGAGAGCCTGTTTTGATGTCCCTGTTGCGACACGACAGCCCATAGCACCTGCCTCCATGCAGGTCCAGTAGCTGAATGTAAGAAATTTTTTGGCTTCAGTAAGCTGACTAAAACCCAGAGTCATTTTTTTCCACTTGTATACTTGTGTACAATAAAATGTAAGACAAAACTCTTACACCCCTTAGTATGCAATTATATTTGGTTTTTTTATGACCATTGTTTCATGAGAAGTATTAATAAAGTTAAAATAGAAACAATACAGTAGACATCATTTTTATATAGCTTTAAAAACGTGGACCTTGAAACTTCTTACAGTGGTAAATACCCACCAGCCCCAAGTATGGACCTATCTAAGACACTGTAAAAGTAGAGAAATTATTATAGATACTATATTCTTAGATTTTATTTTTTTATTTTCAATTATAGTCATAAATTTAAATTCCAGTTTGATGTAGTTAAATAAAATGCAAAATTTGTTTAAACTTAAGTTTTTAATACTTTATTATTATTCAAGTTTTATGAAAGCCATTATTCTGAAAACAATTATTAAGAACTTAATGGTTTATGTTACAATCTTACAGTTTTACGTATTAAAATTTTCTTATTTTACTTTTTACTGCTTCCTTCTGCACTGTTAACATTGTATTGCCACTCAAATGTGTTTGCTGTAATTAGAGAAGTTTTCAGCACAGTTCTGTTTCCACTTTCAGTTTCTATAATCTGACTGGTGGAATGAACTCCTCACGGTGGTGGACACTACCTTGGCAATACTCCATGGAGCAGGTCTCCCCCTTATGATGATCGTCTTTGGTGACACAACAGATAGCTTTATTACTTCAGAAAGCATTACTTATCCAGGTAAGAACTGTTGTAGGTGCCACCTAGTGTCATTGAAATATGGCTTTTATGCAATAAAAAAAAAAAAGATTTTGATTTGGAAAAAATAAAGGGCAGAATAGCAGCTCTTTTCAAGCTATTTATTCCCAGTGAAGAAGTTTGCTCCTATGCTGTGGGCCAGATGGGTCACTGGTCCGCTCACTGTCATGAGAAACAGCAGGGCTTTAATTTGACCAGTTCTGTATTTCTTTCAACCAGTCTCCTGTGCTGTTACAAACAGTTCACTAATTAACTGAAATGCCAGGTTTAAAGGATTTAAAGAATTACAATAAGGGTTAAGGAGTTAAATAAGTGGATGCATGAGAAATAATAAAAGAAACAGATAAAGGTAAAATGTACCACGCTATGCCTTGAAGTCAGAAGCTGTTCTGAAACAAAACTAAATATGTAAACTAAAATATGTAACCAAACCCCAGTTATTAAAAGAAATCAGATGCAGTAAATAATATAAAAAAATATACAACCCAGCACGAAAGTTATTAGGTATTTCAATATTTACTAATTTCTGTGTATTTTAGAAGGATATTAAAGTGTCCCAAAGACTATGATTATAGGTCCACTTACTTGAACCAAGGGAAAAAAAAGGCTCCTAATACAAGCTTACTTCTGTCATTTGAACAAGATATCTTCTCATTTAAACATGAGTTTTCTTTCACTAAAGAAAGCTTTCTCTTCTTCCCCCTAGGGTAGAGAAAGATCATCCAAGGAATACACATTTACTCTATTTGTGTCAGCTAAATGTAAAATTCTGTTCTTGAATTATAAAAAAATGTGGGTCTTAGAGAAATGTTTTAGGAGGTAAAAGAAGATGATCCTGTGTTACATGACTTTATTTCTCCTGAGATTAGCAAATGTCTTTCAGACTGATAAAAGAATGAGATTATCAGAAAAATTGCTTTTCTGCTGCTGAGTTTGAGCATATCAGTTACTAGACTTCAAAAAGAAGCACCAGAGATTCACTTTTGTTTGCCTTTCTCCTTTTCTTCAAAACCTGTGGGAGCCTCGTTCACTTTACCTGCATATGGAATTTCTCCAAAGATCTCCATGCTATTTGCCACAACTTCTCCAGCACCATTTTGTTCCTTGACAGAGAAGTGGACAATGTGCAGAGGGGGAAGAACCGAACACTGTGTTCATACAGTTGCATGGTTCAGGTAAATGCTCTTCATTAAAGAGCGTTATGCTTATTTTAATCACCTAACCTACCTGTCAAGCATAGATTGCAAAAGGAGTTCATCACTCCGTCTGAATATTTGGATGAGCATCACATGCACAGAGGTATAATGATATTCCTCAAAGCATCCCCAAAAGAGTCACTCTTAAGTGCTGCCACATCTGTCTCATCATTTGACTTCTATTAAGCAGTATGTGCACCAGAAAACTAATCTAGGTTTGAACCAAGTGTAAATATGAAGTGCAGGACGTATTTCTGAAAAGTTGTTACAATCGCTTCTTACTGCAGAGCCAAACCAGAATAAGGCACATTTATGCTGAAATTAAAGTGCAAAACGCACATTCCAGAATTGCTCTTTCCTGATTAGCTTCACATGTAGATGAATCCTTATACAATTTAATTACACCTTTAACCTCTGGCAACAAGAATTAATTAAATAAAACCATGACCCCTGGGCAATTGGAAGGAAGTGCCTAATACCATATTCATTAATTTTCTGATCTTTACTTACTTATGAACCTACATTTGTAAAGTATTCTGGAACACTACTAAAGAAGGTGAGTTTTATAGCTCCAGTGTATTGGTTTTATAAATATTCATAAAACCAGCACACATTCCAGAGTAAATACTGTATGTGAAATGTGGAATTCAGCCTAGAATTGTAGAGTACATGAATTTAACTATTTTTAAAACTGTTTGTTATGTTACAGGTAGCATGTTCACTTCTGGTTTCAGAAAATGCTTTTAATGAGTTTCACAGCTCCAGAACCCTTAAACACCGTCAGGGGCTAGGTAGAGTGCTAGGTAGCTGCTCTTATTCTTCATTCAGCATTGTTGGGATAGGAGTTTACAGAAGGAAATTGTTATGAAGTAATTTAACAAAAATAATTAACATGCTTTCCTCTAATTTTATCTTTAGCAATTTTTTCTATAATGAACCATATGTCAGTGAACTTTTCTATAGAAGGTTTTTCTTGTGCTCTGATGGGAATGTTGCCAGAAGAAATGATCAGATCATAGGAAAATGGTCTTTCACTTCATGGTTATTCTTTGCTTGTAACAGAGATCTCAAGCAATTATCCTCTAAAGATTATTCTAATATTTAGCCCAAGATTTTTGCTATAAATATGTAACACAACTGAAGGAATTCTGGATTTGTTATGTCTTTAGTCTAGCACCATTTTATGAGTCAGAGGCATCTTGTATTTTCCCACTCTAATCCCGGTATGTGCCAGATGGCTCCAGCAAACCTACAACCTTCCTGCCAGGAGCTCAGAGGGAGGGTTATTCCTCCTTTTCTCGTGTATCAGGATAGCTCGTTCTCCTCCCATGACAGTTCTCATGCCTTTCTCTCTAGATGTGTTCCTGCTCTTGCTCTTCCTCCTTGCCCGCTTCCTTCTCTCCTCATCCTCCCCTTGCACTCTCTGGCTCCCATTTTACCTGCCTGCAAAGCTGGCTTCTTCTCTTCTTACCACAACTTTTCTGTTCACCTTTTTTCATTTTCTCTGCTGCTTTCCTTCCTCTCTCTGTATGTAACCACCATAAGAGAGTAAGGCACAGGCCAATGCATAAACGGCTGCCACCCTCCCCGGTCCTGAGGGAGGTCCTGGGAGCGGGATCTCCTGCGACTGAGCAAGTGCTGTGCCAGCTCTGCAAGGGCTTCTACAGAGATTCCAAACTTCCTGCTCTGTGGCTTTCTCCTTTTCATCGAAACCACAAATGTCTGACTAATGCCTAACAAATCCCCAAAATGTTGGGACTGACCACATGCAAAGCCCCAAAACTACTTTCTGTCCTCCATAATTAAATGACACCAAATCAGTTAGCAAAGTCACCTAATTACTTGCAGTCTCTGAACCACATTTTTTCTATTTGTATATAAATTTTTTAAAGGACTGTACCTAGGAGACCGTAGTAGCTGTAGGATAACTGTGGATGCTGTTTTTACAGAACTATATCAGCTAGAGAAGTTGGGATCCAGTTTTATGAAAGAAAGTGAGATGCAGTTTCTTGTAACTCAGAGAATTTATTCCTTTTCTTCCTCCCCCACGCAAAGCCATCAATGTCAAAAGCTCATAACAACTTGTTAGGCAAGACATTTATTCATGCCATGTTCTTACTGCACAGGATCACACGTTAAAAAATTGTTGATAATAAGCAAAATTCTGAAAGACATTGCTCAAACACCTTGTACTCTACCAGAAATAAAACAAAATGGGATGATTATGAAGTCACGCATAATGGAGGTTACATTAAATTTCCAGGTTTTCAGTTTTCATTCAGTCTTTACCACAACAAACATGGGGGAATAGCCACCTAAATGTCACCCAAGTAATAATAATGATTGCCATTGGGAAAGTAAATCAAGTACTCTTTGGTATCCTTTTCTTCCATAAGAACAAAGAACAGACTGAAGCTGAGAGACACCAAATTTAAAACTGATAGAATAAATACTTTCTATATGCCCAACAAATCTGCAGTGCTCACAACTAAAAAATATCAATTAGGCCAAGAACTTACTATAGTCATGCATTTTTAACATTTTCTGATGAGATAAAATGGAAATAGGGACTGAGATACAACAGTTGGTCTGATTACACTATCTCACTGACAAGCTGTTTCATGTTAATCTAAGAATGTTTTTTCACAGTCTTCTAACGTGCTAAGCACTAGTTATTTTCAGAGACAGGCTGTGCAGGCACGTGGTGTCATCGTCTGAGCAGTTTGCAGGTTTGTGGGTGCAGAGGAGTTGTTCCTTTTTCTCGCTCTGCCTACCTGTGCCCTATCTCTTCTCCTGTCATCCTTTGTCCTTCTCAGGTTTTCCTTCTGTTTCCACTATTTTTAAGCCCTAGCTCATTTTTCTTCATGGTCCTTTCTGAAGTGGAAAGAAAACCCTAGTCTTTGTGTTCAACCTCAGAGGAGGGTATTTGTTTTGTGAGGAAGGCGGGATGGGCTGCTCTTTGGAGTATGGAATCACAGATGGCAAATTCTGCATGGGGTAAAAATTAAGAATTATTGATATCAAAGTTATGTGGCTCAATTCTGGAACTGGAATCTAAACACAAACTTTGAGTATATTTCTCATGCAAAAAAGCTTGCAAAATCAGAGCTATACCTTTCTTAAGATTTGTCATTGAACAAAGAATTCACATTATCATATATTTTTATTTTCCAATTTATTGTTACTAATGACATGATACAATAACCATCATTATTAAGGACTTTTAACCAAAATTAACATCATTCTGTTGTGTTTTAGCATAGACTAAATGTTTGAAGAAACACATAAATTCTGGGATTTCCCCAGTTTTGCTGCTTTTTGTATTTTTCCTATTATGCTGACAACAATTAAGAACAACATTCAGCTACTCATATAATTTTAAGTTATTCATTAATGTACTAATATTTTTCAATTTAAATAGGATATATTTAATAATAGTGAATAAAAAATCTTTGGCATTCATTTGTAAAAAAAGTACTTAGAATAACTTTCCTTATTGCTTTTTCTTTTTTTGTATGTTTGGAGCCTTATTTTGTTGTAATTGTATGGACAGTACCTAGACATTAATTCTTTTAAATTATTCCCTGGGAATGTACACATTTTTTTTTAAACCAAACTAACATTTCTCAAAGACGACTAAACAAAATAGTTGAATGATGGTAGCATGCAAACAATTAAAGATCAATGTCTCTGTCTTCATTAAACTTAAATGGATATCCTGAAACACAACTTACTTTTCTTTTTGCATCACTTCAATATTTTTAAAACTCCTCTCTTAAATGTCATTCATTGTAGAAATTATTTCTAAGAGTAAATATGTCATGATAAGCCTGTTTTTTTAATCTATGTCTTCATGGATTTTGAGCCATTACTTCTTAAATTAAAAAATTTTGTGTTACTTTGTGGAAGTTGTATAACAAGTTAGCAAAAGATAACAACTGAAATTTTATTCTAGAAGAACTTTAAAAATATTCATGATACCAAGGAAAGAGAAGTGGTAGCTAGCGCTGTTTGGAATAGAATTAATTCAGTTTCCAACCCTTTTGTTTCCATTCAGATATGCATATCATTGTTCTGGAATAGGAGCTGGCATTCTTTTTGCTGCCTACATTCAAGTTTCATTTTGGACACTGGTTGCTGGCTGGCAAATAAAAAGAATCATCCAAGAGTTTTTTCATGCTGTAATGAGACAGGAGATTGGATGGTTAGATGTAAATGAAGCAGGCAAACTCAACACCAGACTTGTGGAGTAAGTATTAAATATCGGTTAATTGCCAAATGAGTATTAATTCTAATTATCAAAAATCAGTTGTAATGCTTCCATCAGAACAATGTTAATTTCTCTTATTAAACTCCTCTGTAAGCTATGCTGTTATTTATCTGGGTCCTGACATGTGTATGGATCATTTGAATGGAGCCTGAGGAACAGAGGTGTTGGAGAATGCAGCTCGTTGTCCTGTGTGGCTGCAAACTTGCAGCTGTGCTGAACTGCAGGGGTCAGAAACACGATGGAGCACTGACAAAGTGTACTGTATCCAAAGAGTTCGTTTCTGTCTTTTCCACACTTCCCGACTTGTTTGGATGTAATTTATTTTTTTCAGTGATAACTCCAAGATTAATGAAGGAATAGGGGGGGAAATGGCTATGTTCTTTCAGGTAGTGGCTACATTTTTCACTGCATTTATAGTTGGTTTTACAAAAGGGTGGGAATTAACACTTGTGATCCTAGGACTTAGTCCTGTTCTGAGATTCTCTTCAGCTCTCTGGGCAAAGGTAGGCAAAAAGCAGGAGTTTTCAATAAACTGGTAAGCTATATCTTCTATAATCGCATTTGGTACTTGTAAGACTTGAAAATGCAATCTGGCTGGTATTGGATTTAGACCTTGCTCACACGGAGAATGGTGTGAATAGGTGCGTGATGATGCTGGTACCGCTGAAGAAGGGTAATGCCCCTATCACAGACACAGCTACCCTGCTGTGTCCCACCAAAGTAATGGAGTACGGTCAGTAAAAATAAAGAAGTACAGAAATGAAATGGCACAGCTGAGGTCATCACAGGTAACTGACAGTAAGTTCTGGCACGAGCCTGCAGCGAGCCAGGTTTCCTGTGATGGGGCCAGTCCAAGGCGAGGAGGGCAGGACCCCAGGGTCAGCACAAGGACACAGGCAGACACAGCGGGCAGCCAGCACACCATGAACTTGGCTCCAAATCGTCCCTTTGCCATTTGCTCAGCTCCCAGTAACTTATTGAAAACAGCATACAAGAAGTAGATGCAGACCTCTCTGAGGGAGAAATAGAATCCAGCTATAGAAATATGATTGCTTTTTGGCTAGAACTTCAGAGGGGCATCAGGGTGTCAAGTACCAACTGATTACTGAACTTCAGTGACACTGGCCAGCCTTGCCCTTTCAGCTAAGATGAAAATCCCAGCCCTATTTAATGCATACAGTCATTAATACCTCACAGCATGTAGGTGCTCTGCTATGACTTCATCTGCAGCCTACTGTGTGTCAGGAGCATGAATGTTCCCATGCTTGCCAGGCAATGGAGTGTCCTGACACAAACCAGAACTGCTGGCGGTGGTGGTGCAAGTGTTTCTAAGTGTAAGGGATCTTAGTCAGCTCCTTCAACTTTCTGTAATGATGAGTATAGAAGAACTGAAAATCCAACCCCATTTTTTGGCAGCAGATAACATGCAGTGTTCTAGCTAATATATTTTATGCAATGCAAACATTGTCGTGATGCCCTTCATCAAATTGCTGCCTTGCAAATAAAATGTGAAGTCTTTAATAAGTATAAATGGAGCAGATAGGAAACTCAGTATAATAAATTAAGAATTCATAGACATCAGAACAAAGCTTGAGCTCATTTTGGTTTTGTTTCAATGGGACAGTTAAAATATTTTGTTTCTACACAGATAAATTCTGCATTCCCCAACAAAGAGCTAACTGCATATGCAAGAGCAGGAGATGTTGCAGCAGAAGTTCTGGCAGTAATTTGAACTGTGGTGAAACTTGGAGGACAGCAAAAAGAAATCGAAAGGTGAGAATAAAGTTTCCATATGTTGGCTGTTTTTATACTAGTGACTGAAGAGGTTTTAGGGGTATTTTTTAATATCTTTGCTGCTGAATTTTTTCTTTTCACTTCTTTTCTATTCATTTCAAAAAGCGTCACAAAACATGCAGAGATGCAGTCCCTTTCACAAAGAGTGTATGGTCTTACAGGCCTCATAAATCCAGTGAGAGCTGTAAACAAAAAAGGCAGGCAAGTGGGTAAAAAGACAAGTATATCTACTAAGGTCACAAACCAAGGTCATGCACATGTATTTATTTGTATTGTACTATGGAACATCATTCTTGCCATCTTTTTGATCTTTTGTCTCAAGATAACCAGCATGACCACAAAAACTGGCAGGAGTTTTTCAAACTCTAAGTTCAATAATGATTATATCACCCATCAAAAATACACCCCGTCCCCTGGCCTGCTTCTTCCCTTTATGCTCCAGCTGCCACTGCTCCCCGGCTCAGGCGGCTAAAAGAAGCCCTTTGGGTACCTACACCTGGATTCCCAGTTCTCTTTTGGTCTTTTTTTCTGTATCCCTTGGAGCTTTTGGTGTTGGACAGACTGCACCAAGTTTGGAGGCATTTGCCAATGCAAGAGCAACTGCCTGTGCAATCTTTAGTATTATAGACATTGTAAGTATCTTTGCCACGTCTGTCGTCCAAAAGTGCTGAACATCTGACTTCTTTTCTGAACTAAAATTCATAAATGTATGTACAGTATCACAACATTTAAAAGTTCGACCTAACACAGTTTTGGATACTGGACAAGCATCTAAACACTGGAATGTGAGCCAATAAATGAGGATGCAAACTTCTACCAGCTGTTGCTTTATCTGATAGTTCAGAAGACCAGGTTAAAGAAGAAGAAGAAATTATTGCAAAGCTTGCATGAATAAATATGCTTCAATCTTCATTCTTTAAAAAGCCCAACCCAACAACTGAGAAAGGATTCTAAATCTTGTGTGACTATGCTCACTTAATTGCTAATGTTTCTTTTCAGCTATCAATAATTTAAAGTGCTGCCTGTAGAGTGGCTACATCTGTAGTGATTTGGCAATGTAACTTCTACTTTCAAGTCCTATATTAAACTGTATTATAATATTTATATAGTTTAGAAATACTATTTATCTAATTACTATATATATAGAATCATAGAATCACAGAATCATAGAATAGACTCCTAGAATCATTTTGGTTGGAAAAAATGTTTAAGATCACCGAGTCCAACTGTAAACTTAACACCAAATCCACCCAAACCCCAAATCCAGCACTAAACCACATCCGTAAGTGTCACGTCCACAGGTCTTCTAAATACTTCCAGGGATGATGACTAAATCACTTCCCTGGGCAGCCTCTTCCAACGCTTGACAACCCTTTCAGTGAAGAAATTTTTCCTAATATCCAATTTAAAACCTCCCCTGGTGCAACCTGAGGCCAACTCCTCTTGTCCTAAAGGAAGGATTGTAACCATGAACACCAATTACTGTTAGTATGCAATGGCTGGATATGAATCTATAGGTTAGTCCTTCCTTTCGCTGATGTTTAGGACTATTTCCTCTGTTCCTTAGTTTACACCAGTGAAGACTTAAGTGTGGATAGTTAGGGCCTGGCGGTCGGAAGATGTCGCGCTGTACAGAAATGTAGGCCCCCCCCTCCTCTCCTGATAGCCAGTAGCGTCTAACCCATGATGTAAGCAGACGGAAGTGACGCTGTAAACCTAAGCTATATAATACTGTGCTACTTATCAATAAACGCCATTTGCTGTCCACCACGTTGGTGTCTGCGAGCTGATGGCCCGAGCGGCCGGGGGGTAGGTTGCCGTGCCGTTCCTG